>Ga0209933_1001911_pt1 | contig 14679 bp, 11 predicted proteins | sample ThiBiot_300_biof_FD_183944 | JGI IMG/M metagenome (GOLD analysis project Ga0209933, IMG submission 183944) | Wastewater bioreactor microbial communities from Cape Town, South Africa - Thiocy_cont_300_biof (SPAdes) | ecosystem: Engineered > Bioremediation > Thiocyanate > Unclassified | place...
ATGCGGTTCGCAACAAGTTAGTGCATCGAATGATGGCGGTTATTGAGCGGCAGACGGTCTACCAACCCGTTTGGGAGAAAATTGTATAATTTTTAGGCATTAGAGCTTGTTTTGTTCATAGGAATCGCCGTTATCAGGAATACCTCATTTTGCACGAATTACATCAGGCCGAGCTGACCGACGAAACCGTGCAGTTTGCCGATTTATCGAAAGCGGTAGAGGAAGTCATGAAAAAACTACCCGAAAAAACCTGCGAGGTATTTAAGTTGAGTCGTTTCGAGAATCAACCCGTGAAAAGTATTGCCCGGCAACTCAACCTGTCGGAAAAGGCGGTCGAATACCATATCACCAAGTCGCTCAAAGTACTACAGGAGCAACTTCGAATTTATCAGAACTGATCCGCCCAAACGCACCATCCCATGAACCAGTACGATTTCGATAAACTGATCGAGAAATACCTCGCCGGAGAAACCAGTCCCGATGAGGAAAAGCTGATGCGTGAGTGGTCGGACCACATGATTGAGCAAAGCCAGCTTACCATCAATCCCACCGAAAAACATACGCTTCAAACTCGCTTGTGGAAACGCATTTATACCAATACATTAGGTCAACAACCTTTTCTGGTCCGGTATGGTTGGTTCCGGGTCAGCGCGGTTGCCGCTTCTATCCTACTTTTTATCCTTGCCGGGTTCTTTGTCAGCCATCAGCTCAATACGCATCAGGCAGCTCGGTCAATTGCCCGGAAAAGCCCCGAATCAACAGGAAATATTACGATTAAAAACACATCGAATAAAGCTGAGAAGATCAGCCTGAAAGACGGCAGTTATGTATTGCTTAGCCCCCGAAGCAATCTGAGCTATCCGGAACAGTTCGGCACAAAAACGCGGGAAATATACCTTCAGGGGGAAGCCACCTTCGATGTTACCCGAGATACTTCCCGCCCGTTCATTGTTCATACAGGTAATCTGGTAACGCAGGTGCTGGGAACACGATTTACGGTAAAATCCTTCGAAGAAGACAAGTCGATTGAAGTACGGGTGAGCAAAGGCAAAGTCTCGGTGTATGAAGCCACCCGGAAATCGGACGGCAACCGCAATGGCGTTATTCTGATACCGAACCAGAAAATAACCTTCGACAAAGTATCGCAGAAACTGACACCTGGGCTAATCGAAACCCCACAAATGGTGCTGCCTCCCGACAACAAAGCCCACTTCGTATTCGATCGGGTTCCGCTGGGGCAGGTACTCGCTTCGCTCAGCAAAGCCTACGGCATTGAATTCATTGTCGAAAACCAGGCCTTGAACAAATGTGTGTTTAATGGCGACCTCAATGAGTTACCCCTTTATCTACAGCTTGATCTGGTTTGTAAGTCGCTAAATGCCACCTATGAACGGCGTGGTACCACCCTTTTCATTAATGGCGAAGGCTGTCAAAACTAGAAAAACAAACTTAACAAATCATCCTATAGAGTTAATATACTGGTAATACAGACAACCCTACTTTTGCGGGATGAAACCATTCGTCGCGCTTTAGATTGCCCTCCCACGCTCAATTTACCCAATTACTCATCTCTCTTTTTCATGAACATCGTATTATTATGACGAGACAATTTTACCTAAAACAGGTTTTGTGGAACGCCATGAAGACAACGGTTGTGCAGTTACTGCTCTTCGCTCTCTGCTACGGCCTGTCGTTTGCCCGCGACACGCACGCTCAGGAAATTCTGAATAAGGAAGTCACGCTGAAAATGGAATCGGTCGAAATCTGGAAAATCCTGAATCGACTCGAAAAACAGACGGATGTCAAGTTTGTGTACAGCACCAACAGCATTCGGGCCGACCAGAAAATGTCGGTCAATGTAGCAAATGGTAAACTCTCCAAAGTACTGGACGAACTGCTGAGTCCACTCCGCATTTCGTATGAAGTGGTAGGTAGCCGCATCCTTCTTCGTAAAAAGACGGTTGAAAGTACCTCATTCACACTACCTTCCATAAACACCCTGTCGATACCAGCCCTGGTCAGCGCTGACCTGACCATTACGGGAACCATCAGCGACGACAAAGGCGAAGTACTACCAGGGGTCAGTGTGGTGGTTAAAGGCACGCAGCGTGGTACAACGACCGACGCCAAAGGGCAATACCGTATTTCGGTGCCCGACGGTAAGGCCACCCTCATCTACTCGTTTGTCGGTTATCTGAGCCAGGAGGTTCTGGTGGGTAATCAGAGTGTAATTAGCCTGACGCTTAAAGCCGATTCCAAGTCATTGGAAGAGGTAGTCGTGGTGGGTTATGGCACGCAGAAGAAAGTGAACCTAACTGGTGCCGTCGATCAGGTGACCAGCGAAGTACTTGAAAACCGTTCACTGCCCAACTTATCGCAAGGCCTTCAGGGCACTATCCCGAACCTTAACCTAACCATGGGCGACGGGAAACCCATTCAGTCGCCTACCTTCAACATTCGGGGTACCACTTCGATCGGTCAGGGAGGGAGCGCACTGGTACTGATTGATGGTGTAGAAGGCGATCCAAGCCGTCTGAATCCGAATGACGTAGCCAGTGTATCGGTCCTGAAAGATGCCGCTTCGGCCGCCATTTACGGGGCAAGGGGTGCGTTCGGTGTGGTCTTGATCACGACAAAAAGTCCAACGAAAGACCGTACCAGCGTAACCTATTCGGTGAACCGCTCGATCAAAAGCCCGACTTCGGTCCCTAATTTTGTAACGAACGGCTACACGTTCGCCAAGATGTTCAACGAGGGCTGGTCGGCCTGGAACGACTATGCGCAAACCCCGCAGAACATCAACAAGACGGTCAAATTCTCGGCCGCTTACCTGGCCGAACTCGAACGTCGGAACAACGACCCCAGCCTGCCAAAGACCGTTGTAGACCCCACTACCGGCGAATATGTGTATTACGAAAACACCGACTGGTACGGCGAACTTTACAAGAAAAGCCTGAGCGCTACGGAGCACAATCTGTCGTTTTCGGGCAGTAGCGGCAAGGCTGATTTTTACGTAACGGGTCGCTATTATACCCAGGATGGTCTGTTCAGGTACAATTCGGACGATTACAAGATCATGAGCTTACGGGCCAAGGGTTCCATCCAGCTCTACCCCTGGCTGAAAATCACGAACAATGCCGATTTCTCGTCGATGAAGTACCATAACCCATTGAACGTGGGCGAAGGGGGCGGTATCTGGCGGAATATTTCCGACGAAGGCCACAACAATGCCCCGATGTTCAACCCGGATGGAACATTGTCTTACTCGGCCGCCTATACCGTGGGCGATTTCTGGTACGGCAAAAACGGCATCAACATGGACCGACGCGTATTTCGGAATACGGCCGATTTTGCCACGACCTTTTTCGATGACAAATTCCGCGTAAAAGGCAATTTTACGTTCCAGACCACCGACAACGATGAGTTTCGGACTCGGGTGCCGGTGCCCTATAGCCGCAAACCGGGTGTAATCGAATACGTCGGAACCAACTACAACGACCTGCAAAATCTGTATCGCCAGACGATCTACACGGCAACAAACCTGTATGCGGAATATGAACCGCGCTTCAGCCCCAACCATTACCTGAAAGTGCTGGCGGGTTACAACTACGAGCACTCGAATTTCCGTCGATTGGAAGTTGTCCGCAATGGACTGATTTATGCCGATGCACAGGACATTAGCCTGGCCCTTGGGCAGTCAATCACGACCAGTGGCGGCATGGAAACCTGGGCCATTCTGGGTGGCTTTTACCGATTGAACTACGCATTCAAAGACCGTTATCTGCTCGAACTGAACGGTCGTTACGACGGCTCGTCGAAGTTCCCATCCGATCAGCGGTATGCCTTCTTCCCTTCGGTATCGGCAGGTTGGCGCGTCTCGAACGAACCCTTCTGGAAAGTATCACCCAAAGCCATTACCGATCTGAAAATCAGAGCATCGTATGGGTCACTGGGTAATGGTAGCATTGCCTCCTATGCGTTTCAGGAACAGTTCAGCATCGCCCAGTCGGGCCGTATCCTGAATGGGGTGAAGCCGCAAAAAACCGGCCAGCCAACCGTTCTTCCCGATGGCCTGACCTGGGAAACCTCGACAACCTCTGACCTCGGTATTGATCTGGCGATGCTGAACAACCGACTGACGTTTACCGGCGACGCTTACATCCGCAAAACAACGGGTATGTTTACCGTAGGGATGACCCTGCCAGCCGTATTCGGTACCGATGTTCCGAAAGGCAACTACGCCGACCTGACGACCAAAGGCTGGGAGGCTGTTCTGACCTGGCGGGATAAACTCTCTGTAGGAAGCAAGCCGTTCAACTACGAAGTGCGATTGACTATGGCCGACTACTCGGCTACCATCGACAAGTTCAATAACCCTAACCGACGATTGTCCGATTATTATGTAGGCCAGAAAGTTGGTGAAATCTGGGGGTATGAAACAGCCGGTTTCTTCACCTCTACCGATGATGTAGCTCAATCACCGAAACAAAATCTATACAAAGCCTCCAATACCGGTCAGTGGCTTCCGGGCGACATTAAGTTCCGGGACCTGAACGGCGATGGTGTGATCAGCTACGGCGACAATACAGTTGATAACCCAGGCGACCGACGCATTATTGGCAACTCAACGCCCCGCTACACCTATGGCATCATGCTGGGAGCCGATTGGAACAACTTCTTCTTCTCGTCGTTCTTCCAGGGCGTTGGTCATCAGGACTGGTGGCCAGGTTCTGAAGCCAGCATTTTCTGGGGCCAATACAACCGCCCCTACAACAAATTACCGGAGTGGCAACTGGGCAAAATCTGGTCGCCAGAGAATCCAGACACCTACCTGCCCCGGTATCGTGGGTATGTATCGCAGAACAGCGCGGGCGAACTGTATCAGGCACAAACCAAATATTTGCAGCGGGTGGCTTATCTGCGTATGAAAAATATCCAGATCGGCTACAACCTCCCCCGAACCCTGATTCGGAAGATCGGGATGAACAGCGGACGCGTGTTCCTGTCGGGCGAGAATCTGCTAACCTGGTCACCTCTGTACAAACTCACCCGTGACATCGACATTGAAAATATTGGCCGGTCAGATGCTGTTTTAAATCCACCTACGAGTAGCGATCCTAACAGTAATAGCAGTGGTAACGGTAACAACTACCCGATTCTGAAAAGTTACACCCTGGGTATATCGGCCACTTTCTAACCTAAAAACGACATGACTATGATTACTCGATATAGCTGGCTTTTTCTGATAGCCCTTTTTCTGGTTGGCTGCAATGAGCTGGAACAGATACCCCAATCGACGGCCTCAAAAGGCGCTGTTTTCAGCAGCACCAGTGGTTTAGACTTATACGTAAACTCATTTTACGACGGCTCGACAACGGCTGTTTTTCCGGGCGCCAGCGACATCCACGAAGGCGATCAGATGGCCGATTATGCCGTCCGGACACAGGTGCCAGATTTTTTACGCCCCGGAGCCTATGGTCCTCAGCAAAGTTCAGGCTGGGACTGGCGTCAGTTGCGAAATATCAATTACTTCATTGCGAACCTGAACAGTCCGTCCATTTCCGCTACCGATCAACGGCACTACCTGGGTCTGGCCCGTTTTTTCAGAGCCTGGTTTTACTTTGAGAAGGTGAAGCGGTTTGGCGATGTGCCCTGGATCAACAAGGCGATGGGCGTTAACGACCCTGATCTGTATGACACGCGTGACCCTCGGGCTATGGTTATGGACTCCGTACTGGCCGACCTGAACTATGCCTGTGAGAACATCAAAACCACTAACGACAATACCCGTAGTCTGGTCACAAAATACGTTGCTTACGGATTCAAATCGCGTGTTTGTCTGTTCGAAGGCACTTTCCGAAAATACCGTACCAGCTATAACCTGGGGAGTACAGCCGAAAAATGGCTGAACGAATCTGTCAGTGCGGCCGAGAAAGTAATGAAAGAAGGTGGTTTCAGCATCAGCGAAACGGGCGGTACTGATAAGTCGTACCGGCAGTTGTTTACCAGCACCACACCTGTCACCAGCGAAATCATGCTGGCCTTCATCAGCGACGCTACACTGAGCGTGTATAACGATGCCAACTGGTGGTGGACCAGCGCTACCTACGGGGCTCGTGTCAGTTTGAACCGTACGTTCGTCAATACCTATCTGAACATCGACGGTACGCCTTTCACATCGAAGCCGGGTTATGAGACAATGACGTTCATGCAGGAAACCAAAAATCGGGATAAGCGCCTGCAACAGACCATTCGGACCCCTGGCTACACCCGCACCAACGGGGGTGCTGTAGAGCCCGGCCCGCCCGTTTTCTCCTACACCTACACGGGCTATATGCCAATCAAATGGTCGCTGGATGATGTGTATTATGATGGGGGCTCACGGAATATCAACTCCATCAGCATGATGCGCTACGCCGAAATCCTGCTGAACTATGCCGAAGCCAAAACAGAGCTGGGAACCCTCACCAACGACGACTGGGCCAAAACAGTGGGAGCCCTGCGGAAACGGGCTGGCATCAGTGCTGGACTGACAACCAAACCTACAGTCGTTGACCCTTATCTGCAAGCCAATTATTTCCCCGGCATTGCGGACCCGGTGCTGCTCGAAGTACGTCGCGAACGGGGTATTGAACTGGCGCTGGAAGGGTTCCGGTTTGCCGATATCATTCGCTGGAACCGTGGCCAGCTAATGGAACAGCAGTGGAATGGGTTTTATGTACCGGCGCTCGACACACCGATGGACCTCAACGAAGATGGCAAGCCTGATGTGGTGTTCTATAAAGTGAAACCCGCTACACAAATTGCGGGGGTTACCTATGTGAACGTCGCCGAAACAGTAAACGGTGTGGCGAATCCGCAGCGGCTCAAAAACGACACCTATGGCGAACTAACCTGGCTTACGAACATTACCCGTAAATGGGACGATAAATTTTATCTTTACCCCATTCCATCGAACGACCTGCTGGTTAACCCCAAACTAGGTCAGAATCCGGGTTGGTAGTTTACCTCAGGCATTTACCTCACGGCAGGGGGCAGTCGGCCGTTGCCGTGGGGTTATTTTTGTACATTTAACAATCGTTTTCATGCGCATCATTCTTTTTCTTCTGGGTATTTTCCTGATGGCTCAGCCTATACTTGCCCAAAAATCGGAACCCATTACGGTAGCCACATATAACCTTCGCTACAACACCAAAAACGATGGCATTAATGCCTGGCCGAATCGGAAGGAGAATGTAAAGGCACTCATTCGCTTCCACGAGTTCGATCTGTTTGGTACGCAGGAAGGGCTTCGCGATCAGTTGAACGACATTGCCGAACTGCCCGAGTATGCTTTCATTGGCGCAGGCCGTGACGACGGGAAAGAAGCCGGTGAGCACTCCGCTATTTTTTACAAAAAAGATCGCTTTAAAGTGCTCCAGTCAGGCAATTTCTGGCTGAGCGAAACGCCCGATAAACCCGGAAAAGGCTGGGATGCCACCTGTTGCAACCGCATCAGCACCTGGGCAAAGTTCACAGATCTGAAAACGAAAAAGGACTTCTACTTTTTTAATGTCCATTTCGATCACCAGGGTGTTGAAGCGCGTCGGCAATCGGGTAAACTGATGGTGGCCAAGATCAAGGAAATCGCCAAATCGGAGCCAGTGATTTTGACGGGAGACTTCAACTCGACGCCCGAAACCGAGCAGATCCAAACCATCAAAACGCTGCTGAGTGATGCTCATGATGTAACGGCCACGCCAGCCTACGGCCCTGAGGGCACCTTCAACAGCTTCAAATTTGATGCGCCGATGAACAACCGTATCGACTATATCTTCGTCAGTAAGCCGTTCAAAGTCTGGAAGTACGGAGTCCTGACCGACGCTAAAGAGCAGCGTTACCCATCCGACCATCAGCCCGTTCTGGTCAAAGTGACCATGAATTAACAAGGTGTTTTAGTAAACACAAAGGCACAGAGTACCCAGAGATTAAACGTTAAAACTCTGTGTACTCTGTGCCTTTGTGTTTAAATCAATTACTTGTTCAGCTTATCCAGGCGACGGATGGATTGAACTACCGAACGAACGGTATGGTAATTGATCTTCCAGGAATGGCTCATGTGCGTCCAGATCGGAACGCCCTGACGGGTCATCAGTGGCCACCACTCCCCCACCGGATGGTTTATCATCTTATCCATCAGAAACCGATGGACGTTCTCGTAAGCTCTCCAGTATTTCTCGTCGCCCAAAATTCGATAGGCATCCAGGAAACCGATCAGCACTTCAGCCTGCTGCCAGAACTCCTTTTCCCGGTCATAGACCTGCCCACTGTGTGATCCTTCCACAAAAACGCCCCCCTGTTCCCAGTCGACTCCGTAATCGACCGCATGCGAAAATGACTTGAGCAGTTGATCGCGATAGGTGTCGTACGGGATGTCCAGGATGTCCAGAGCATGAATCAGCAGCCAGGCAAACTCGGCATTATGGCCATAGCTCGTATTATCTTCGGCTTCCCGCTTGATGCCGTCTTCCGTAAACCGATCCCAACCCCAGATAACGTCGAATTTGATTTGAGGAGCAACCTTCCAGTCGGCCCAAAACTGAGGTATACCTGTTCCATACTCTGGATGCATGATCGTACCCACCAGCAGGGTTATCACTTCCAGCAACTTCCGACGGTGAAGCGGCTGTCGGGTGCATTCATACAGGGTCGTAAAAGCCTCCATCAGGTGCATATGGGCGTCGAGCGTTTTGCGATCCCCTCCGGCGGCACCAGGGCCTTTGAGCGTCCAATCGCGTTCAAACATCTCGAAGTACCCCCCATAGCAGGTATCGGCCGCGTATTTTTGCAACAGATCGAACACCTTTTGCGCATACTCAACCCCACGCGGGTCGCCGGTAGCCAGTGTGTATTCGCTCAAACAATAAATGGCGAAACTCTGCCCATACACAATTTTCTGGTCGTTTAGTACATCGCCTTTGCGGTTGGTCATCCAGTAAAATCCACCATGCTCCTCATCCCACATACGGCTCAACAGATAGTCGACACCATGCCGGGCCATATCAGCCAGTTTTCCTTCGCCATAACCAGCCCGATGAGCCGATGCATAGGTGTAAATAGAGCGTGTCTGGGCAATAAGTGATTTTTCGTCTTCGCCCGAATCGTTGCCAAACTGATCGAAATGGGTGATAAACCCTCCGTTCTCCGCATCGACGGCCCGATTGATCCAGAAGGGTAATAGTTCGTTAGTCAGGTGATTATGCAGTTCCTGACGACATTGCTGTACGACTTCGTTAGTCATTGGAATGGTAGGTATGATATAAATCAAGAATTTCTGGCAGACTGGCCGTTCCGGTCTGCCCTAGTTTTTGCACGGTAACAGCCGCTGCCAGATTAGCGAGTTCAAGGGCCTGCTTGGGTGTGGCTCCTGCCCCCATACAAGCCGCCCAGGTAGCCACTACGGTATCACCCGCGCCGACAGTATCGAGTTCGCCTTGCAAGGGTAATCCCTCCGCTGAATACACACCAGAATCATCGAGGTAGAGGATTCCTGCCTGCCCGCGTGTGATCAGCAAAGGACCGCTTATCTGCTCCCGCAGGACTGTTCCGTTTTCAATACACCACTGAATGTCAGCCTGTTCGGGCAGGTCGATACCCAGAAAATAAGCTAGTTCAGCCGTGTTTACTTTCAGGGTAGCTCCCCGCACCTGCTTGCCCACCGTACGCATATCGGCCACAAACCGAACCGTAGGAAAGCGTTCGATCAGGTGATTGAGTCGGCCGAGTCGATGTTCCGTCAGCAGAGGGCGGGGAAATTGCTGATTGATGATCAGTACATCTAGATTTGGCAACAGGCTTTCCAAACCCGCCAGTAACTGACCGAATTGCCTCTCTTCCAATTCATTAGCCGTTCCGAAATCGATCCGATTGGCTTCCCTGCCTTCGAACGGTTTTGTGTACAGGCAGGTATCCCACCCGTCCGAAACCACCTGCAGATATTGCGTATCGACGCCCAGTACGTGAAACAGATGCTGCATTTCGCGGCCGTACAGGTCATTGCCCACACAGCCAATGGCATACCCCTGCGACACACCAAGGGCGGCTAGATTCTGAATGACATTTCCGGCAGCACCCAGCGAAGCCCTTGGCTGACTTCCCCAGAATACATCCAGGCCTGTCTCGATGGATTTTTCGCCGGTTTGGGTTTTAAGGTTGAAATACAAATCGATGGCGAAGTCGCCGATAACGCCCACCTTCAGCGTGGAGAGTTGGTCAAAAATTGTCTGGATATCGGTAGTGGTCATTAGAACGGTAAAGCATTCAACTTAACTTTCACACTAAACCCATAATAGTACGGGGACTACTCACTTCGGGCTATTTCTACAGGAAGATTAAACGCTTAGGCTACATTTCTTAAACCGCGAAGGCGCAAAGTCGCAAGGAATAAGGTCCTGACTTATAAATCTTTGCGTCTATCACGTCCCTGCGGTTTTAGTTGAAAAGAACTCTGTCCGCCTTCCTGAGTAGTAAAACGAACAAAGAACCAGCTTCCTGAAACAGTAGGTTTTAGCCGTTATTTTAGATTGACACCCTGATCGTTCGTTAAAAACTTTTCGCATGTCTGATTCCTCTTTGCTTGATTTAGCCCCCATTACTCGTCATTTACGAGCCATGTTTGGCTCCCGGTTGTTGATTGCCGCCGTACATCATTTACCCGTTTTTGAGGAACTGGGTACCGAATCCCTATCTATAGAGGCTCTGCGTACCCGGCTCAATCTGGCCGAACGCCCGGCTATGGTTTTGTTTCCAGCGCTTTGCGCCATGGATTTACTGGCTTTCGATCAGCAAGAGCGGCTGTATATAACGGAGTTGGGCAAATACGTTACTCAGGCTAATACGCCTAACCTGACCGGATATCTGGGTCTGGAAAAAGACGATGCCGGTGTTTTGGAAATGGCTGCCCGGCTTCGGAACGATGGGCCGCTGGAGGCCGCTGAGGGCATTTCGTTCGTCAAAGACGATGAAAGTCCCTCGCCCATGGATGACCCCGGCCTGGCCCGTTTTCTGACGCTGGGACTAGCGGGTCGCGCCCGTCACCTCTCGCCCCTGGTAGCCGCCAACCTGACCAGACGCGAAGGCCATCTGCTCGATGTGGCAGGTGGCACAGGCTTTTACACCTACGAATGGTTACTGGCCAATCCGACGTCGACGGCCACGATACTGGATCGACCCGCTGTATTGACGGTTGCCGCCGAATTGCTGGACGAATTTGCCAAAAGTGGTCGCCCCGGTGCAGCTGAGGTTACAGAACGAGTGACCTTTCTGCCCGGCGATATGCTTACGGATACCTTACCCCAAACCGACATCTTACTAGCCGCCAGCCTTTTCCATGACTGGCCAACACCTACCTGCCAACATCTCGCTCATCGATTCGCCGAAGCCCTGCGCCCCGGTGGCGAGTTATGGGTTCACGATGCGTTTCTGAACGATACCCTGGATGGGCCGCTGGCCGTTACGGACTATTCGGCCCAATTATTCTGGAATACAAAAGGGCGCTGCTACAGCCGGGCCGAATACCGAAGCTGGCTTCAGGAAGCGGGTCTGCAACCTATGCCCGATACCCTCCCAACCCAGATGGATTATGGATTGATCTGGGCAAGGAAGAACAACACGAAAGACTTATTTTTTAGCCAATAGGCAGTAAAGTTGCTGTCCCGTTCAGCTTTCCCAAACAACGAATTATCGAACCTTCCGCCTACAATGAACCAGACACTTGCCAAATCCCGCTGGTACCGACTGCTACCCATCGCGTTTATTACGTATAGTCTGGCGTATCTGGACCGGGCCAATTTCGGATTTGGTGCGGCTAGTGGCATGGCAGCCGATTTGAAAATCACCCCGGCGATGTCGTCATTGCTGGGTTCGCTGTTCTTTCTGGGGTACTTTTTCTTTCAGGTACCCGGCGCGGTATATGCGGAGAAAAAAAGTGCGAAAAAGCTAATTTTCTGGTCGTTGATTTTCTGGGGTGGCCTGGCTGTAGCGACGGGAGTTGTGAGCAACGTCAATCTGCTGATTGTGATCCGGTTTATGCTGGGTGTTGTCGAAAGTGCCGTAATGCCTGCCATGCTGCTTTTTCTGAGTCGGTGGTTCACCAAAGCCGAACGTTCGCAGGCCAATACATTTCTGATTTTGGGCAATCCGGCTACGATTCTCTGGATGTCGATTCTGTCGGGTTATCTGATCAAATCCGTTGGCTGGCGGTGGATGTTCATTGTCGAAGGGTTTCCGGCTGTTATCTGGGCCTTTTTCTGGTGGAAACTCGTCGACGATAATCCTAAAGACGCCAACTGGCTGACCGAATCCGAGAAAGAGGCCGTGGCGGAGCAGCTTCGGCAGGAACAGCAGGGTATAAAGCCTGTTAAGAATTACGGCGAAGCGTTCAAATCCCGGATCGTTGTTTTGCTGAGTCTTCAATATGCCTTGTGGAGCATAGGCGTGTATGGCTTCGTGATGTGGTTACCCTCCATCATAAAAGCTGCGCCCAACATGACCATTGTCGAAACAGGCTGGTTATCGTCCGTGCCCTATGTACTGGCCATCATCAGTATGCTCGGAGCCTCCTATTATTCCGACAAAACCCTGAACCGGAAAGCATTTGTCTGGCCGTTTCTGTTGCTGGGTGCCATCGCTTTTTATGCATCGTATCTAGTCGGCGTCAATCAGTTCTGGACCTCGTTTGTTCTGCTGATTATTGCGGGTGGCGCCATGTACGCTCCCTACGGCCCTTTCTTCGCCATCATTCCTGACCTATTGCCGAAAAACGTAGCGGGTGGTGCTATGGCCCTCATCAACAGCTTTGGCGCCTTAGGTTCCTTTATTGGCGCCTATGTTGTGGGCTACCTCAACGGCACAACAGGTGGTTTTGGAGCCTCCTACATTTTCATGGCGGGTTCACTATTTTTATCGGCTATTATTACGCTCATTGCCGTTAAATCTCCTTCAAACCAACCCATACACAAATCCGAAAAACTTACGCTATAAGACTTTCTTTTCATCCGCCCATTGGGACCTATATTTTTTACGATAATTAATTTTTGTTTCAGAAATAACACAGAAACCACGCACTATATAATACAATAAAAGGCTAGAATAATTAAAATAAACACAAAAGCTATTACAAAAAATTCGCATCTTCAAGAATTGTAAGTCATTATTGTGGTACTCCATGACAGAGAAAGCATTACTTAACTATTTCCTGAGCAAAGTTTCTGTGGAGGATTTTTCAAAAGACTTACAGGACTCGCAAGTCAAAACAAGTTATGACACAACATCAGTTTATGTAATTCCCATTAGCAGAATTAATGATGAGGAGTATAATGTTACGCGCGACAACCTGATTCAGTTATGTAATGACACGTTGAATGCAAAGCTGACCTTAACAGATATAAATACCATTGCTTTTGCTATAATTACTTCTGAATTTTTCACTTGGGACGATACTGCAGATGATGCTGAAATAATAGAAACCGTGATTTACGACTGGGATAACCCGGAAATTGGTTTTAGCTTGTCTTTACACAATATTGCTTTGTGGAAACAATATCTACAAACGGGTGAATACTTATTGAACAAAGCGGAACTGAAGGAAAAATTTCGCAACGACAAAAAAAGACAGCAAGACCGATAGATACCAGCTATATGACATAATAAAGACGGCTTGCAACCAAAGGCTTTCCACTATATTGCTTTTAACATTGCATTGGCAATATGGCGGGGCGACGAATACATTCTCAGCTTTTTGTTCACTGCTCAACTTCGGTTTCGGCAGAAGAATAACACCAAGCAACTCAACAAACAATGAGCTTTTGTAAATTTTATCAGCATTGGTTACGGGCAGAAGGAACACGGAATACCGCCACATCGCCAATGCTTTTACGTTGACAGCCGAGCTGCAAAACAGCGTAAATTACTATACAAAACGATCTATACCTTTCGTATCCAGCCCCTGCAATTGTCGCGTTTACACCGCACTATCCTGATCTGCCCTGGCGAAATTTGTATCCTAACAAAAACCATTTCAAATGGCAATGAGAAAGCTAATCGTCTTATCCATGATTTCATTGGACGGAGTCATGCAGGGACCTGGTGGACCCGAAGAAGATACATCAGGCGGTTTCGAATATGGAGGCTGGGTGGCTCCCTACGACGACGAAGTAGATAATCAGGTTATGGAAAAACTCATGCAACCTGCCGATCTGCTTTTGGGTAGGAAGACATTCGAGATTTGGGAGAATTACTGGCCAGCGCATGACCATATATGGCCGGGTATCAATGAGGTTACGAAATACGTCATGTCCACAACCCGGCAAACGTCGGACTGGCGCAATTCCGTTTTCCTCAGTAGCCTGTCAGCCATCGAAGCACTTAAACGTTCAGAAGGATCGGATATCAACGTCTGGGGTAGTAGTGAGCTTATTCAACTGCTTTTGGCCAATGATCTGGTGGACGAACTCTGGCTTAAAATTTACCCATTGACACTTGGTAACGGTAAAAAGTTGTTTGGTGATGGTCCCATTCCGGCTGCCTTTTCCTTAACAGAAAGTACTGTTACGCCCAGCGGGGTAATCATTGCCCATTACAAACGGGCTGGGCAAGTCAAAACGGGTACGATTGGCGGGTGATGCTTGGCCTATAACAAGG
>Ga0209933_1001912_pt1 | contig 14667 bp, 14 predicted proteins | sample ThiBiot_300_biof_FD_183944 | JGI IMG/M metagenome (GOLD analysis project Ga0209933, IMG submission 183944) | Wastewater bioreactor microbial communities from Cape Town, South Africa - Thiocy_cont_300_biof (SPAdes) | ecosystem: Engineered > Bioremediation > Thiocyanate > Unclassified | place...
AGGCGCAATTCGGCGACCGCCTCGATCGGCGGCGTCGACAGCGCCCCCTCGCTCCAGACGAGCCGGCGCGGAAAGGTCATGCAGCTCGGGAAGTCGTGTTCCTTGAAGACGTCGGTCCAGTTCGCCGCCCAGGAGATGCCGAACGGACCATCGGCGCCGACGATGCCCTGGAAAGCGTAGCAGTCGGTGCCGTGGTCGAGCTCGTCGCGGCGGATCGGCGTGAAGCGGGCGCCATCGAAGCGGCCGGTGAGGGCGATGGTCATGTTGCGGCGGCGGCTCACCTCGTCGCGCGAGCCGAGCATGCCGAAGATCAGCACGAAGAGGCGTTCGCCCTCGCCGTCGAGCGCCACCATGCAGGGGCATTCGGCGGGCAGCTTCTGCGTCGTCGGCTCGCTGTGCAGCACGCCGGCGAAACGCCAGCCCTCGGCGCCGTCCGCGCTGTCGCTCTCATAGAGCAGCACCAGCGCCGCCCGGTCGTCGCCGCCGCCGAGCAGCATCTTCCAGCGCCCGTCCGGCCCCTTGAAGACGTAAGGATCGCGGAAATCCTTGCGATAGCCGGGGAGGTCGGGCGTTTCGGTCACGACCGGCGTCGCCTCGCCGGGCGCCAGCAGATCCGTCGAGACGGCGGTCATCTGCCATTCCCAGTTCGGCGTCCGGTCGTCCTCGCGGTCGGTGTAGAAGACGCGCAGCGAGCCGTCGGCCTGCGGAACGGCCGAGCCGGAAAAGACCCCGCCGGTCTTGGCATCGGAGGCCAGCATCTCGGCGCGCGGCAAAAGGAAGATTGGCTGGTCGGCCCAGTCGATGCCGTTCCTCGAAGCTGCATGGCCCCAATGCATCGTGTTCCAGCGCAGGCTGTGCGGATAATGCTGGTAGAAGAGATGCATGCGCCCGCCGGCCTCCGAGAGGCCGTTCGGATCGTTCATCCAGCCGAAGGGCGGCGCGAGATGCAGCCGGTAGCGCGGCGAGACCTGGCGGTTGCGCCCGGTGGTGAAGAGAGTGCGGATGCCCTCGTCGAGGACGCGCGCCGGATCGAAGGCATAGACGAGGGATACGTCCGTCGCGGCCGGATCGAAGGCGAGCGACGCTGGTCCCTCTTCGAGATCGGCCGCCTCGCTGCGGGTGAAGTCGTCGGAGCGCGGGCCGGCGAGGAGGATCGTCGATCCATTCGCCGTCGTCAGGGTGACGCGCGAGGCGTCCGCTTCGCCAACCGGCTTCTGGAAGACATGCAGGGTTTCGCCGTGTCGGACGGCGAGATCGATCTTCATGGACGTCGTCCCTTGTTGCGGCATCAGCCCTTGACGGCCGAGGAGATGAAGGAGCTGACGAACCAACGCTGGAACGCCAGATAGAAGATGAGCACCGGGATCATCATCATGACCGAGGCGGCCATGGCGCTGTTCCAGTAGACGCTGTCATGGCCGAAGAACGAGGCGATGCCGACCGAAATCGGCCGCGCACGATCGGTCTGCGTCACCATCAGCGGCCACAGATACTGGTTCCAGGTCTCGATGCCGAGCAGGATCGCGACCGTCGCGAGCACAGGCAGGCTGATCGGCAGGAACACCGACCAGTAGATGCGGAACGGCCCGGCGCCATCCACCGTCGCGGCGTCATAGATGTCGCGCGGCACCTGGATGAAGAACTGATAGATCAGGAAGATGTAGAGCGGGCTCGCCATGAAGGGCAGGATCTGGGCCGCGAAGCTGTCGGAAAGGCCGACGCGGTTCACGATGGTGAGGAGCGGCAGCACGATCGATTCCTGCGGCACGATATAGAGCGCGATGAGCGCGGTCAGGATCACCGCTCGGCCGGGCAGCCGCCCCCAGGCGAGCACAAAGGCGGCCATCGAATTGAGGAACACGCCGCCGAGCACCGTCACGAACAGGATGATCAGCGAATTCAGGAGATAGCGGCCGAAGGGCAGCGCGCCGGAGAAGGTCCAGACATCGCGGAAATTCTGCAGCGAGGGATCGGAGACCCAGAAGGCGCGGAACGAGCCCATGTCGCCGAGGATCTGGAACCGGTCGGGCTTCAGGCTCGCCACTGCCAAAAGGAACAGTGGCGAGATGACGACGAGGGCGAGGATCGACACCGCGACGACCGCGATGACGCGGCTCCAGTCGCGCGGCACGGGCCGCGAGGGTGCCGGGGCGAGGCTGGCGGGATGCGAGATCGAGGTCATTTGCGGTCCCTCACCACGAAGCGCTGCACCAGCGAGACGATAAGGACGATGAAGAAGAGGATGATGGCGACGGCGGAGGCGAGGCCGAGCCGCTGGTTCACGAAGCCGGCCGTGAACATGTAGTGGACGACGGTGTCCGTCGTGCCGCGCGGGCCGCCCTGGGTCAGGATGTTCACCTGCGTGAACAGCTTGAAGGCCTGGATGGTGGTGATGATGAGCACGAAGATATGCGTCTGGCGCAGCGAGGGCATGGTGACATGCCAGAAGCGCTGCCAGCGATTGGCGCCGTCGAGCTCGGCCGCCTCATAGAGCGATTCCGGGATGCCCTGGAGACCGGCGAGATAGACGATCATCTGGAAGCCATAGGCCTGCCAGGCCGAGAGCAGCACCAGCGCCGGCATCGCGAAGCGCGGATCGCCGAGCCAGTCGACCGGGCCGGCCATGCCGAAGGAGAGCACCGACAGGATCTGGTTGAACGGGCCGGTCGGATACTGGAACAAGGTCGCCCAGATGACGCAGACGACGACCATCGAGGTGATCGCCGGCAGGAAGAACAGGCCGCGGAAGACGTTGCGGAACGGCAGCTTGGTGTTGAGGATCAGCGCCACGGCGAGCGCGAAGCCGCACTGCACCGGCAGCACCATCAGCGTGAAGCGGGCGACGTTCCAGAGCGCGACCCAGAATTCGTGGTCGGAAAGGATGTTCTGGAAGTTGTCGAGGCCGACGAAGCGCGGCGGCACCGGCCGCGGGATCAGCCGCTCATTGGTGAGCGCGATCCGGAACGAGGACAGGAAGGGCAGCAGCAGGAAGACGGCGATGAGCGCGAGCGCCGGCAGCAGCATCGCCGCCTCCTGCACCCGGCCGCCGAACAGCGCCCCGCGCCGGCCCGCGCCAGGGGCGGGCACCGCATCGATCGACATGGATTCCTCCCGGTTTGAAAGGGGCCGCGCCGGAGCGCCGGCGCGGCCCGCTCACGAGGCTCAGTTGCCGCCGAAGGGCGGATAGCCGTCATTGTCCTCGATATCGGCGTCGATTTCCTTGGCGGCCCTGGAGAGCTCGTCCTTGGCGTCGGCACCGTCGAAGATGTTGTTCATCGCCTTCTGGAAGGCGAGGGTGATGGTCGGATAGGCCGGATGCGGCGGACGCGGCACGGCGCTCTTCGAGGCCTGCTCGAAGGCGAGCGCCATGGCGCCACCCTCTGCATAGAGGGGCGAATCCGCCGCGAAGGACTTCAGGCCCGGGAAGCCGGCATGCTCGCGATAGGCGGCGCGATAATCGGGATCCTGCAGCATGAAGGAGAGGAACTTGCCGGCCAGCGCCGGGTCGGATGCGTTCTTGGTGATCGCATAGATCCAGGTGCCGTTCGGGCTGGCACTCTTCTCACCGAACTTCGGCAGCGGCACCACGACGACGTCGTCGCCCATCTGCGCCTTGGCCTCGGCATAGAACCAGTGGCCGCCCCACGCGAGCGCGGCCGGACGCCCTTCGGCATAGAACTGGTTGCCGCCGGCCGACTGCGGCACGACCCAACCCTTCTGCACCCAGCTCTGCATCATCTTCGCCGCCTCGACGCAGGTATCGCCGTCGAGCGTGCCCTCGGCCTTCCAGGTGGTGCGGTCGATCAGGTCGCAGCCGAAGGATTCGAGCACCGGCTCATAGGCATAGGTGATCCACTCGGTCTTGGTGCCGTAGGAGCGGAAAAGGTCGATCGGCCACTTCACGCCCGGCGTCGTCGAGAGCTTCTCGAGCAGCGCCTCGAACTCGTCCTTGGTCCAGGCGTCATCGACCGAGGTCGGGATGCGCACGCCGAGATCGGTCAGCTGCTTGCGGCTCGCATAGAGCGCCACGGTCGAATCGACGAGCGCCACGGCATAGAGCTGCTTGTCGACCGGGTAGGTGCCCTGCGAGACGTTCGACGCCGTCATGTCGTCGAGCACCGCCTTGTCGATGAAGGGGGCGATCGGCTGGATGAAGCCGGACCAGACATAGTTGGCGAGGAACGGCGCATCGAGCTCCATGATGTCGGGCAGCGCATTGGCGGAAACCGCCGCGCCGACCTTCTCGTTATAGGCATCGTGCGGCGTGTTGATGAGTTCGATGGTCGTGCCCGGATTGGCCGCCTCGAACTTCTTCGCCGTGTCGGTGATGATCTTCACCTCATAGGGGTCGCCCTGGAACATGAGCTTCAGGGTGGCCGCCTCGGCCGACGACAGGCCTGCAAGCCCGGCGCCGAGCGCCGTGGTGAGCGCCGTCAGGCGCAGTAAACGATTACCCATGCGTGACATGAACGTCCTCTCCCTCATGCAACCGGTCCGCGGCGCTTCACACCGAAGCGCGTTCGACGAAGCGGAACGGAATCTCCTCGATACTCCCCGCCGGCGCCTCATGCCCGGCGAGAATCTCGGCGGCGCGCCGGCCCATGGCCCGGTGCGGCAGCGCCATCGTGGTGAGCGGGGGATCGAGCCTTGCGGCGATCTCCACCTGATTGTCGAAGCTCGCGACCGCGACATCGCGCGGGATCGCGAGATCATGCCGGCGCAGCGCGCCATAGACCTCGAGCGCCACGCGGTCATTGCCGCAGAGGATCGCGTCGGGGCGCGCCGCAGCGCCGCCGAAGAGTTCCGCGACATGCTCGAAGACGAGGCTGCGCGCCTGGCCCGAATAGGTGCCGCGGGTCGCGGGCCGCATCAGCGTCTCGTCGACGGCAAGGCCGGCCGCGGCATGCGCGTCGCGGAAGCCATCGGCGCGCAATTCGCCCGCGAGAAGGCCGGGGAGGTTGATGAAGGCGATGCGCCGCCGACCGGAGGCGATGAGGTGGCGGGTGATCGTCGCGCCCGCCTCGCGCTCGGCCGGCACCAGCGAGGGGATCACATCCTCGGCGTCGCGGCAGTTGATCATCAACCGGATGGCGTCGCGCGCCTCGGGCGGCAGTTCCACGACCTGATGATACATCGTCGCATAGGCGATCGCCTGCGGCATCAGCCGCTGCAACTCGGCGATGCTCGCCGCGACGGGGCGGCCGCTGCCGGTCGAGGTGACGATCACGGAGAGGCCGTCGGCGCGCATCGAATTGTCGAAGGCGCGCATGATCTCGGTTGCGAAGGGTTGGGTGATGAGCCCGTCGGCGACGATGCCGATGATCGGCATCACGCCGCGCCGCATGCCCCGCGCCACGAGGTTCGGCACGTAGCCGAGCTCGTTCGCGAGCGCGCGGATGCGCTCGCGGGTGTCGGCCGACATGCGGATCGAGCCGTCGCCATGCAGCGCGCCGGAAACGGTCTTGACGGAGACGCCAAGCCGGCCGGCAATATCCTGCAGGGAGACCTTGGCGCGCGACATCGAGCGTGGCGTTTCCGCGGTGGGTTATCGTTTACTCACGTCTATCTGAACGGGTTTGCGTGTCAAGTCCCTCTGATCCGTCGGTGGGCTTGCGCTAGATCAGAACCGGGCCTTCGAGCCGGCACGAAGCTTCCGGGCCGGATCGGAAGATCCATACGGGGGAAGGAACATGCCAGACATCAAAGCTTCAGGGAGGGCGGCCCTGATCGCCGGCGCCGCCGTGCTTGCCTCTCTCTACGCCGCCGGCCCGGTCATGGCCGCGTCGGGCGCAGCGCTGGAGGAGACCTGCGCCAGCGAGGCGGCCAAGCGCCTCAAGGTCGGCCGCGATCAGGTCACGACGCTGCCCGGCGAAGTCTATCAGGGCCAGACCATCGTCACCGGCCAGACGCCGCCGTCCGGCGACGATGTCACGTCCTTCCAGTGCCGTTTCAGCGGCAAGGGCGCGCTCGCGAAGTTCAGGGCCTATCCGCCGGCCGGCGGCGGTCCGGCAGCGCCGGCCGAGGCCGCGCCCGGGGCGATCATGGACCAGAGCGTGCCGAAGGCGGCGCGCAAGACCTGCCTCAAGGCCGTCGCCAAGGTGACGAACATCAAGCAGGTCGCGATCACGGCGATGATTTTCTCTGAGGCCAATTCCGAGGTCACGATCGGGGTCGGGCCGCAGAAGGCGCCCTGGCGCTGCCTCGTCTCGAATACGGGCGTCGTGCAGGAAACCATGTCGCTCGCCGACGAAGGCGCGCTCTGACCGCGAGCGAGAGGGGGAGGTGACCATGAGCATCATTCAACGGATCGGATTGATCGTGCTGGCCGCATGGCTGGCGATGCCGGCTGCTGCCGAGGCGGCGAGCCGCATCCGCTTCGCGCCGGGCGCGGACAGCGCGACGCTGCGCGGCCGGATCATCGGCTATGAGGTGCGCGACTATGTCGTCTCGGCTCGCGCCGGCCAGGTCATGACCGTGACCATGGCGTCCGACAATCGCACGGCGAGCTTCAACATCCTGCCGGCCGGCTCGCGCGAGGCGATCTTCATCGGCGCGGTCGGCGGCAACACGTTCACGACGAGGCTGGCTCGAAGCGGCGACACGGTGATCAGCGTCGGCCTGGCGCGGAGCGCCGCGCGCCGGAACGAGGCCGCGAATTTCCGCCTCTCGGTGCGCATCACCGGCGGCCCCGGCTGGGCGGAGCCGCCGGCGCAGGACTTCGCGGACGGACTCACCGGCGGACCCGACACCTGGCGCGTCGCCGGCGTGCCGCCGGGCGACCTCCTCAATATCCGCCGCGGCCCATCGCCATCGGCGCCGGTCGTCGCCAGCGTGCCCAACGGCACCCGCCTCGCCAATGGCGGCTGCCGCATGGTCTCGGGCTCGCGCTGGTGCATGGTCGACGTCCCCGGCGGCTCCGGCATCAGCGGCTGGGCCAACGGGCGCTTCCTGCGCGAGTAGCGTTCACGCGGCAGGCTGGGGGCGGCCGATGAGGTAGCCTTGCGCGAAGCGGCAGCCATGTGCCTCGAGCCAGGCGAGCTGGCCTTCCGTCTCGACGCCTTCGGCGACGACGTCGATCGAGAGCTGCGCGCAGAGCCCGAGCACAGCATCGACGATCGCCCGTGCGCGCATGTCGGTTTCGAGGTCCTCGACGAAGCCGCGGTCGAGCTTGATCTTGGCGATCGGCAGGCGGTGCAGGTAGGAGAGCGAGGAATAGACGGCGCCGAAATCGTCGATCGCGACCTGCACGCCGAGTTCGCGCAGGCCCGCGATCAGCGCGCTGGCGCGGTCCGGCTCGTCGATGACGACCCGCTCGGTGAATTCCAGCCACAGCCGATGGGCCGGCAGGCCGCTTTCGGCGAGCGCCGCGGCGACGATCGCGACCAGATCGCCCTCGCCGACCCAGTTCGACGCCACGTTGACGGAGATCCACCCGCCATCGTTCTGCCGCGCCGCCTCCTTGCAGGCCCTCCGCAGCACATAGTGATCGAGCCGTTGCCAGAGGCCGCTGCGCTCGGCCGCGGCGGCGAAGCGGTCGGGCGCCACCGGTCCCTCGCCGGGTCGGTTCCAGCGGCAGAGCGCCTCGCGGCCGACGATCACGCGGTCGGCCACGGCGACGATCGGCTGCCAGACGAGCGTAAGCGCGCCGATGTCGATCGCGCTCGCCAGCGCCTCGACGAAGCGCTGCCGCTCCGTCCGCTCATGCTCGATGCCCGGCGAATAGCGGATCGCCGATCCGTCGTCGCGCTCGCGGGCGACCTCGAGCGCGATCTCCGCCGAACGGACCAGCGTTTCGACCGAGCGGCCGCGGTCCTCCATGACCGCGTAGCCGCAATGCGCCCCGAGCGGCACCACCGCGCCGTCGATCTCGGCGGCGCCGCCGAGCACCGCCAGCGTGCGCTCGGCAAAGCGCGCGATGTCCTCGTCGCTGCGCCCGTCGGTGACGAGCAATCCGAACGTATCGCCGGCCATGCGCGCAACGAAGCCGGGCGGCAGCATGCCGGAAATGCGCCGCGCCGCGATCATGATGCGGGCGTCGCCGATTGCATGGCCGAAGCGCTCGTTGACGTCCTTCGAGCCGGACAGATCGAGCAGGACCAGCGCGACGCCTTCGGGAGAGGCCTGCATTTCCTGCATCGCGCGGCGGATCAGGGCGAGGCGATCGGTGAGACCGGTGAGCACATCGTGATCGGCGACCCAGTCGGCGCGCTGCTTGGCCTTGATCGCCGCCGCCTCCGCCATGCGCAGCCGCGTCACATCCAGAAAGATGCCGTCGCCCATGCCGTCGCCGCGGTTTTCGCGGACTTGCGTCTTGGCATGGATCCAGCGGGTGGAGCCGTCGGGGTGCCGGTAACGATACTCCTCGTCGAAGCCGCCCCGGGTCTGCGCGGCCTTCGCCATCGCGGCCCTGATGCGGGGCAGGTCTTCCGGCAGGATCCGGTCGATCACGGCATTGCTGTCTTGCATGAGGTCCTGGGCCTCGATCCCGAGAACCTCGCGAACCCTGCCGCCAACGAGATCGAAGCGAAGCAGGCCGTCCGGTCCGAAAGTGCGTCGACAGATCACGCCCGGCACATTGGCGATGATGCCGGTGAGCCTTTCATTGCTGGCGCGCAGCGAGGTTTCGAGATCGCGCCGTTTCTCGTTGGAGACCAGCACGAGGGCGGCCCCGAAAGTCAGTACCGGCACGACGGCGACCACCGCCTTGGTCGCGACGAGAAACGGATGCGTCGGATGCAACTGTTCGAAGTCGATGGCTATCACCGGCAGCGCGATACTGGCCGTCGCCCAGGCCGAGACGAACGCCGCCATGCCGAGGCTGAACGCCTTGCCGGGCTCCGACACCGATGACAGGCTCCAGCCGCGCCAGAGCGCGGCGATGAAGCCGCCACAGCCGGCAAGGACGATGATCGCCACGCCGGGCGCTGTGCCGGCGCCGGCGAGCAGCGCCCGGGCGCCTGCCGCGATGGCGAGGGTGATGAGCCCGGCGGGAAGACCGAAGAACGGCGCCGAGAGAACGACAGGAACGACGCGGACATCGAGCAGGAAGCCGCTTTCGCTGCCGATCGGCCAAACCATGCAGGCGGCCGAGAAGAGCCCCAGGGCAAAACCGCATCCAAGCCGCTGCAGCCGGGGCGCATGCAGGCCAATCTGAGCGCTGAGATAGGACAGGAAGATGATAAGGACGGCGAAGATCGCCGCGCTGCGGAGCAGGCCGTCGAATATGAAGTGAAACTGGTCTTCGCCCAACCGCCCCTCCCGGGAACGCAACAAAACATAGCAGCAAGCACGATCGGCGCCCGCAGTGTTTGATCTCATGCAAGCTTTTGCCCATCGATCAAACATTTGCCGCAGTTTCGCAAGGACAAATATCGAAGCGTTACAATGTGCGGTTGATCTGGATCAAGCGATCGTCAGTGTCCGACAAGAAGCAGTATCCAGAGCCCCGACGCGGCGGCCCCGGGCATCGCGCGACGGAACGCTTGCGACAAGGATGACTGACGATAAGGGCGAAGTCTCATCGGCGGTCTGGTTCGAGCCTGTCGCGCCGTCGGAACAGTGTCCGCTCAGGCTCGGCAGCGAGCCCGTGGGCCGTCAGGGGGGCGATGGCATCGCGCTGCGGCGCGACGGACGATCAGCGCGCCTCAAGGGATTCCCTCACGCGGGGGATCGCAGAAGGGTCTGCCGCGTTGCGGTGTCAGGCGGACGCATCGCGCCGCCGGCCCGCATCACCAGGGAGGCCATCATGCGGATCGTCCTTCTCCTCGCCGCGCTCGCATTCGCCACGCCGACGCTCACCGCCTGCACCACCGCCAACCCGAACTCGCGCGTCTACCAGACGATGAACAACCAGCCGAATGTCTGCGGCAAGGGCTTCAAGCGCGACATTGACGCCTGCTGAGCGACCGCGATCACAGCCGGCGGACCTCGGCTCTAAACGGCCACGGACCGGCTCAAGCCCGTCCGTGGCGCGTCACTCGGAGGTCTTGCCGATCGTGTCGGCCATCTGGGCGCCGCGCGCCCCGAGCGGCAAGGGCGCGCCGGTCGTCGAATCGACCGCGGTCTGATGCTCCATCTCGGCATTGAGTTCGGCGCCGAGGAGCACGACCGACGCCGACAGCCAGATCCATGTCATGAAGGCGATGATGGCGCCGAGCGGACCGTAGGAGCTTTCGTAGCTTCCGAAGCCGGCGACGTACCAGGAGAAGAGGCTGGACACGAGAACCCAGAGCACCGCGGCCAGCGTGCTTCCCCATGTCACCCAGCGCCATTTCGGCTGCTCGCGCGAGGGGCCGAAGCGATAGAGGAAGGCAAGGGCAAGCCCGATCGCCACGATCATGACCGGCCAGCGGAGAAGCGAGATCCAGAATTCGGCCCGCGCGTCGACCTTGAGGAGGCTGAAGATCACGGGAACGGCGATCACGACGCCGACCGCCACGATGCCGGCGACGAGCGCGAGCAGGGTGAAAGCGAGCGACTGCAGATTGAGCACGATGAAGCTGCGCCGCTCCGTCTCCTCATAGGCGACATTCAGCCCGTCGAAGGCGGCCTTCATCCCCGAATTCGCGCTCCAGATCGCGATCAGGACACTGAGGGCGAAGCGGAGGCCGAGGGCTCCGTTGGAGGCAGCGACCGCCAGCTCGATCTGCGCGGCGATGAGGTCATAGGCGCCGGCGGGAAGCACGAAGGCGAGCTGGGACAGATGCTGCCCGATCGTCGAGGTATCTGCGAAGAGGCCATAGAGCGCGACCAGCGCGCTGAGGCCCGGGAAGAGCGCCAGCAGCGTGAAGAAGGCCATGCTGCCGGCGACCGAGAAGACGCGGTCTTCCGCGGTCTGTTCATAGACCCGCCACAGGATATCGCGCCATCCGCGCGCCGGAATCTCGCCGGGCGCATCGGCGAGCCTGCCGCGGCCCGGCTCCCGCGCGTCGATCTCTGTCTCGACGGGCCTCCCCTGATCGGGCAGCGGCCCGGATACGGCCTGTGTCATAGTCAACGCCCCCAGCATTCGCGGTTGGTCAACCGCGCATGGGAGGCGAGAGTTCCGAGAAGATTGTGCGGGCATGGCAAGCCGGCGATCCATGAGGCCGGCTTCGAAAATTCTTGCTGGATGGAAGGTGGTGCCTGGGGGCGGAATCGAACCACCGACACGCGGATTTTCAATCCGCTGCTCTACCAACTGAGCTACCCAGGCCCACGCGCGAAGCGCCTTGGCGCCGCGGGAACAGCGGCCTTATAGGGGAGGCGGCGGAGGCTGTCCAGAGGGCGAAAAGTGGCCTGTGGATGGCGCGGGATCAGAGCTCGTGGCGGCCGCCCTGGTCCGCCGGCAAATCATCGTCGGAGGCGAGCGCGCTCTCTTCCGTCTCGACGGCCGGGATCGCATAGGAATTGCTCAGCCAGCGGTGCAGGTCGACATCCTTGCAGCGCTTCGAGCAGAACGGATAGGCGTCGCGCTGCGAATCGCGCCCGCAGATCGGGCAGGGCCGCTTGGCGCGGAGCGGCAGGATTTCGGCGCCGCGCGCCGGCTTGTCTTGGTCGGTCATATCGCTTCCCGAGGGACGACTCGTCAGGCCGGATCGGTCCAGCCCGTGCGCGTCGGGAACCCCTCTCCTTCGAGCATGGTCATGGTTTCGAAGAGCGGCAGGCCCACGACGCCGGTATAGGAGCCGACCAGCTTCACCACGAAGCTGCCGGCGAGGCCCTGGATGGCATAGCCGCCGGCCTTGCCGCGCCACTCTCCGGATTTCAGATAGGCATCCGCCTCGGCCCGCGAAAGACGCTTGAAGCGGACCTTGGTCTCGACGAGCCGTACGCGGATCGTGCCCTTCGGCGTCGCAAGCGCGATCGCGGTGTAGACATGGTGCGAGCGGCCCGAAAGGAGCAGCAGGCAATCCGCCGCCTCGTCCTCGAACTCGGCCTTGGGGAGGATGCGGCGGCCGACGGCGACGACGGTGTCGGCGGCAAGGAGATAGGCGCCGGCCATCGCCGGGTCCTTCGCCGCCACCGCCAGCGCCGCTTCGGCCTTGGCCCGCGCGAGGCGCTTCGCCAGGCTGCGCGGCAGCTCGTTCTTCAGCGGCGTCTCGTCGAGCGAAGCCGGCAGCAGCCCGTCGGGCTCGATGCCGGCCTGCGCGAGGAGTTGCACCCGGCGCGGGCTGGCCGAGGCGAGCAGCAGTCTGGGTTTCGAGGCGTTCGGCGTCTCTGTCATGGTCGTTCCGGATAGGGTCCGACTGTGTCTAGACAAATCGGCACCGCTTGCGAAGCGCTCAGTTGCCGGTCGGCGTCCAGCCGAAGCGTGCCTTGATGCGCTCGGCCAGCTGGTCGCGGACGGCGCGATAGGCCTCGAGAATCTGGTCGCGGCTGCCGCTGGCGAGCGTCGGATCGGGGGTCGGCCAGTATTCGACGCTCACCGCCATGCTGCGCGTCAGTTCGAGGGCGCGGTGATGCGCCTCCGGCGACAGCGTGATCACGACGTCGAAATTCGTGTCCTCGAGATCCTCGATCGTCTGCGGCCGGTGACGCGCGAGATCGATGCCCTGCTCGTCCATGACCGCGGTGGTGAAAGGATCGGCCTCGCCCTTGCGCACGCCGGCCGAGGCGACATAGAGCCCGCGCGGGAAGAGCCGCCGCATCAGCGCGGCGCCCATCGGCGAGCGCACGCTGTTCATGCCGCACATGAAGAGCACGGAACGTGGCGGGCGCGCCGCCGCGCCGGGGTCGAGGCTCGGCGGCGCGGCGTCCAAGCCTCAGCCTTTCCAGTGCAGCGCGCAGACGAGCGTGAAAAGGCGCCGCGCGGTCTCGAAGTCGACCATGATCTTGCCGGCGAGCCGCTCCATCAGGAGCTTCGACCCCTCGTCGTGAACACCGCGCCGTCCCATGTCGATCGTCTCGATCTGGCTCGGCGTCGCCGTTCGGATGGCGGCGTAATAGCTGTCGCAGATCGTGAAATAGTCGCGGACGATGCGCCGGAGCGGCGTCAGCGAGAGGAGATGCAGCACCAGCGGCCGGTCCTCGCCGTCGCGGATGTCGAAGACGAGGCGGTTGTCGCGCACCGCGAGATGGAGGCGATATTCGCCCGCCGCGTGGCCGGGCAGGACGAAGCGGTTGTCCTCGACGAGATCATAGATCGCGATGCGCCGCTCATGCTCGACATCGGCCGTCGAGCGGGCGATCGAGCCCGGATCGAGTTCGACCGCGACGAGCCGTCCCGCTTCGCCTCCGCTCACCTCCGCCATCGCCGGACGCTCCCTCGGACGCGCCTCGCCGGCGCGCCTCCCGTCGATCCTGCTACAGATTGAGCCGGATCGCCACCGAGCGGGCATGCGCGCCGAGCCCTTCGGCTTCAGCGAGCGTGATCGCCGCCGGCCCGAGCGCCCGGAGCTGCTCCGGACCGGTGCGCAGGATCGAGGTTCGCTTCATGAAATCGAGCACCGAGAGCCCGGACGAGAAGCGGGCCGAGCGCGCGGTCGGCAGCACATGGTTGGAGCCACCGACATAATCGCCGATCACCTCCGGCGTCGAGCGCCCGATGAAGATGGCGCCGGCATTGCGCACCCCGGCGAGCAGCGGCTCGGGATCGGCGACGGCGATCTCGAGATGCTCCGGCGCGATGCGGTTGGCGAGCGGCAGGGCGGCGAGGAGGTCGTCGACGACGATCACCGCGCCATAGTCGCGCCAGCTCGCCGCGGCCGTCTCGCCGCGCGGCAGCGTCTTCAACTGCCGCTCGACGGCCGCCTCGACCGCGTCGGCGAGCGCGGCGTCGTCGGTCATGAGCATCGCCTGCGCCGCCGTATCATGCTCGGCCTGCGCCAGGAGATCGGCCGCCAGCCAATCGGGATCGTTCTCGCCATCGGCGAGGATGAGCACCTCGGAGGGCCCGGCCATCATGTCGATGCCGACCGTGCCGAACACCTGGCGCTTCGCCGCGGCGACGAAGGCATTGCCGGGACCGACGATCTTGTAGACGGGGCTGATGGTGGCCGTGCCATAGGCGAGGGCGCCGATCGCCTGCGCGCCGCCGATCCGGTAGAGCTCGTCGACGCCGGCGAGCTTGGCCGCGACGAGCACCAGCGGATTGACGATCCCGTCGGGGGTCGGCACCACCATGACGACGCGGTCGACACCGGCGACCTTGGCCGGAACGGCGTTCATGAGAACGGAACTCGGATAGGAGGCGGTGCCGCCCGGCACATAGAGCCCGACCGCCTCGATCGCCGTCCAGCGCGAGCCGAGCTCGACGCCGAGCGAATCGGTGTAGCGGTCGTCGGCCGGCTTCTGGCGCTCGTGATGGGCGCGGATGCGGTCGCGGGCGAGCGTCAGCGCGGCGCGGGTCTTCTCCTCGACGGCAAGCTCGGCGGCCGCGAATTCGGCCTCGCCGATCGCGAGCGTCTCGGCGGTCAGCGGCAGGCGGTCGAAGCGGGCGGTATAATCGATCACCGCCTGGTCGCCGCGGGCGCGCACATCGGCGAGGATGGCGCGCACCGTGCTGTCGACATCCTCGGACACCTCGCGCTTGGCGGCGAGAAGCGCGGCGAAGCGCGCCTCGAAATCGGCGTCGGACTGGTGAAGGCGAATGGCCAAGGCACTGCTCCTGCTGGCACGGCACGAGGCCGCGACGCGGAGTGTCTAGCGCCTCTGCCTCCGCCGGGAAAGGTCAAGGAGGAGGCAGTC
>Ga0209933_1001913_pt1 | contig 14666 bp, 11 predicted proteins | sample ThiBiot_300_biof_FD_183944 | JGI IMG/M metagenome (GOLD analysis project Ga0209933, IMG submission 183944) | Wastewater bioreactor microbial communities from Cape Town, South Africa - Thiocy_cont_300_biof (SPAdes) | ecosystem: Engineered > Bioremediation > Thiocyanate > Unclassified | place...
GGGCAGCAGTTCTTCACCAGCCCGGACAACTGGCGCCGCGTCGCCCATATCATCGCCGACGCGATCTATGAGCGCCTCACCGGCGACACCGGCTATTTCGACACGCGCATCGTCTATGTCGACGAGAGCGGGCCCAAGGACAAGCGCGTCAAGCGTCTCGCGATCATGGACCAGGACGGCGCCAATGGCCGCTTCCTGACGCGCGGCAACGATCTCGTGCTGACGCCGCGCTTCAATCCGTCGTCGCAGGAAATCGTCTACATGTCCTATGGGCAGGACCAGCCTCGGGTCTACCTGCTCAATATCGAGACCGGGCAGCGCGAGCTGGTCGGCAACTTCCCGGGCATGACCTTCGCGCCGCGCTTCTCGCCCGACGGGCAGAAGATCGTCATGAGCCTCGAGGATCAGGGCAACGCGAATATCTATGCCATGGACCTCCGCTCGCGGAAGACGACGCGGCTGACCAACTCGGCCTCGATCGACACCAGCCCGTCCTATTCGCCCGATGCCTCGCAGGTGACCTTCACCTCCGATCGCGGCGGCGGCCAGCAGATCTACGTGATGGGCGGCGACGGCTCCAACCCGACCCGCATCTCCTTCGGCCAGGGCTCCTATTCGACGCCGGTCTGGTCGCCGCGCGGCGATCTCATCGCCTTCACGCGCCAGTCCGCGAACGGCTTCGCCATCGGCGTCATGAAGCCGGACGGTTCGGGCGAGCGCATCCTCACCGAGGGGTTCCACAACGAGGGGCCGACCTGGGCGCCGAACGGCCGCGTGCTGATGTTCTTCCGCGATGTGCCCGGCCCGACCGGCGGCCCGCAGCTGTGGTCGATCGACCTCACGGGCTACAACGAGATGCGCGTTCCGACCGCCAATTTCGCATCCGATCCGGCCTGGTCGCCGCTGATCGACTGATCATTTCCGATTTGCGCCGCGGCGAGGGGATCCGCCGCCGCCGGCGCGCGTTCAGCATGAATGCCGTGGCGGATCAACGACATTGGATGAGCGGCGGATTGCCGCGATCAAACGGTTAACCCTCGGTCAACCCTGTTCCTGCACCTGCGCTTAACCAAGCGGCTGATAAGAGCGGACAGGTCCGAGCATGGTGGACAAGGAGTTTCTTTGATGATGGATATTCGATCGGTTTCGCACGGGATGAAGCTCGTCGCGTTTCTCGGCCTGGCGCTGATGCTGGCCGCCTGCGCCAACAAGCCGGGCGGGCCGGAAGGTGCCGGCGGCATCGGTTCGGCGACGCCGGGCAGCGCGCAGGACTTCGTCGTGAATGTCGGCGACCGCGTCTTCTTCGATACCGATCAGACCGATGTCTCGGCCCAGGGCCAGGTGACGCTGCAGAAGCAGGCGGTGTGGCTGAAGCGCTATCCGCGCTACCAGGTGACGATCGAGGGCCATGCCGACGAGCGCGGCACGCGTGAATACAACATCGCGCTCGGCGCCCGCCGCGCGACGAATGTGAAGAACTATCTCGTCTCGCTCGGCATCAGCCCGGCGCGCATCCGCACCATCTCCTACGGCAAGGAGCGCCCGGTCGCGGTCTGCAACGACATCTCCTGCTGGTCGCAGAACCGTCGCGCCGTGACGGTGCTCGACAACGCCATGTAATCGCGACGTCCACCAGCGGATCGCGTCAGGCGGCGGCTCCCGGAAGGGAGCCGCCGCTTCGCGTTTGGCCTCACTTTGGCCGAACTCGCGGGGCTATTTCCTTCCGCGAAGGGCTTGATTTTGCCCGCTCGTTTTCCGCGCGGCAGCCCCGGTGCGGACTTTGCCGCCGCAAAGCGGATGGATCCATGACGACACGCGCAAGACTCCTGGCCGTGGCGCTCGCCGCGCTGACGCTGCCGACCCTCGGCAATGGCCCGGGCCTTGGCCCGGCGGTAGCCCATGCCGGGCTGTTCGACCTCTTCAACAAGCGCGAGACGCAGGTGCAGCCGCCGCCCGACGCGGTGGCGCCGCCGGCCGATGTCGGCGTCGCGCCCGATCCAGGCGTCCAGCCGATGCGCGCGGCCTCTCCCGCCAGCGAGGCGCAGGCCGCCATGCGGATGGACCGCATGGAGCAGCAGATGCGCCAGATGACCGGCCAGATCGAGGAACTGACCTTCCAGCTCAACCAGCTGCAGGCGCAGATCCGGGCGCTGCAGCCGGCTGGAGCGCGGAGAAGCAGCTCGGCCGCGCCGGCGGCTGCGCAGCCTGTGGCCTCCGCGGCGCAAGCGCCGCGCGCCGCAGACCCCATCGGCCAGGCGATCGGCTCGTCCGCGGTCGCCGCGGCGCCCACGTCCGGGGGCTCCGGTCCCGGTGCGCCGCCGCGCAGCCTCGGTGAACTTCCTGCCGGTCAAGGCGGACAGCCGCTCGATCTCGCGACGCTGGCCGGGCCGCCGCCCGGCGCCGGCGCGGCCCCGGCACCGAGCGGCGACTCGCGCAACGACTACGACGCGGCCTATGACCTCGTGCTCAAGGGCGACTACGACGTCGCCGAAAACTCCTTCCAGCTCTTCCTCGCCAATTATCCGGGCGATCCGCTCGCCCCTGACGCGCAATACTGGATCGGCGAGAGCCTCTACCAGCGCGGCGACTATCGCGGCGCGGCGGATGCGTTTCTCACCGGCTACCAGCAATATCCGAAGAGCGGCAAGGCGCCGGACATGCTGTTGAAGCTCGGCCTGTCGCTGGTCGGACTCGGCCAGCGCGACGCCGCCTGCGGCACCTATGCCGAGATCCTCAAGAAATACCCGAAGGCGTCGAACGCGCTGCTGCAGCGCGTGAAGACCGAACAGGCCAGTGCGAGCTGCTGACGGCGGAGGGGCGGGGGAAGCCATCGATCCGGCGCGGCTCTTCGCGCGCTGGAGAGGGGAGGGCGCGCTCGCCGTCGCCGTCTCGGGCGGGGCGGACTCGCTCGCGCTGATGCTGCTCGCCGCGCGCTGGCGCGATGGCGGCGGGGCGCCCCGGCTGATCGTCCTCTCGCTCGATCACGGCCTCCGGCCCGAGGCGGCGGCCGAGGTCGCGATGGTCGGGCGGATTGCCGCTTCGCTGGGTTTGGCCTTCCAGCCGCTCAAGGCCGATGCGCTCCTGCCGTCCTCCGACATCGAGGCCGCGGCCCGCGCCATGCGCTACCGCCTGCTCGGCGCGGCGGCGCGGGCCGCGGGTGCAAGCGTCGTCATGACCGCGCATCACGCCGACGACCAGGCCGAGACAGTGATGCTGAGGCTGGCGCGCGGATCGGGCATTTACGGTCTTGCCGGGATGGAGGCGGAGACGGAGCGGGACGGGCTACGCGTCGCACGGCCGCTGCTCGCCCTCCGCCGGGCCGATCTTCGCGCCATCGTCGCGCGGGCCGGGTTCGAGCCCGTCGCCGATCCGCATAACGAGGATGCTCGCTTCGCCCGTGCCCGCATGCGCGCGCTGATGCCGCGCCTCGCGGCCGAGGGGGTGGATACGCCGCGCCTCGTCGCGACCGCCGCGCGCTTCCGATCCGCGGCTCTCGCCATCGACAGCTATGTCGACCGCCTGTTCGCTTCCGACGCCACTGTCGACGAGGCCGGCGGCGTGCGGCTCGACGTCGCGGCCCTCGTCGCGGAGCCGGAGGAAACGCGGCTGCGTGCCGTGTCGCGGATCCTGCGCGCCGTCGGCGGCAGCGCCTATCCGCCGCGCCTCGGCGGCCTCGGCGCCCTGGTGGCGGCGATGGCGGATGACAGCACCCCTTTGAAGCGCACCATCGCCGGCGTCGTCGTCGACCGCCGCAAGGGGCTCTTTCGTTTCCAGCGCGAGGCCGGCCGGGACGGGCTGCCGGACATCGCGGTGGCCGGGGGATTTGCGGGTGTCTGGGACGGGCGCTTCGCAGTGAATATCGCAGGCGCGCCGTCCGGCGTCCGTCTCGCGGCGCTCGGCGGGGAGGGGCGGCGCCTCGTGGCAAGCTGCGTCCCCGATGCTCTGCCGCTCGCCCTCGCGGCGACGCCGGCGCTTTTCGGCCCGGATGGCCTCATCGCCGCGCCGCTGCTGGGGCTGGCGCCGCCGGCGGGAATTACCTTTGCCGCGCGCTCGATCGTGAAGGATCGGCTGCTTGATCGGGGCCGGAGCGATGATCTATGACCGGCCGCCTCAACCATTCCAGCATTTATTGCCGGGGCCGGGAGCGGCCTCGTCTTGGCTTCATCGGCCTGTCCTCCTATCTTAGCCGATGACGAGCGGCGCGGCAGCGCGGCTCACCGCCCTTGAAGGGATTTCTATGAACGCGAATTTTCGCAATTTCGCAGTCTGGGTCATCATCGGCCTGCTGTTGATCGCGCTGTTCAATCTCTTTCAGAACCCGGGTCCGCGCGCGGCCGGTCAGGACATCGCCTATTCGCAGTTCCTGACCGACGTCGATTCCGGTCGTGTGAAGAGCGTGGTGATCTCCGGCCAGCAGATCAGCGGTTCCTATACCGACAACGCGCCATTCCAGACCTTTGCACCCCAGCAGGATTCCGACCTCGTGAAGCGCCTCGAGGCGAAGAGCGTCGCGATCTCGGCCAAGCCCCCGTCCGAGGCCGGCACCTCGCTGATCGGCGTGCTGATCTCCTGGTTCCCGATGTTCCTGATCCTCGCGGTCTGGATCTTCTTCATGCGCCAGATGCAGGGCGGCGCCGGCGGCAAGGCGATGGGCTTCGGCAAGTCCAAGGCCAAGCTCCTGACCGAGGCGCATGGCCGCGTCACCTTCGACGACGTCGCGGGTGTCGACGAGGCCAAGGAGGACCTGCAGGAGATCGTCGAATTCCTGCGCGATCCGCAGAAGTATCAGCGCCTCGGCGGCCGCATTCCGCGCGGCGTGCTGCTGGTCGGCCCGCCCGGCACCGGCAAGACGCTGACGGCCCGCGCCGTCGCCGGCGAAGCCAATGTGCCCTTCTTCACGATCTCGGGCTCCGACTTCGTCGAGATGTTCGTCGGCGTCGGCGCCAGCCGCGTCCGCGACATGTTCGAGCAGGCGAAGAAGAACGCGCCCTGCATCATCTTCATCGACGAGATCGACGCGGTCGGCCGCCATCGTGGCGCCGGCCTCGGCGGCGGCAATGACGAGCGCGAGCAGACGCTGAACCAGCTGCTCGTCGAGATGGACGGCTTCGAGCAGAACGAAGGCATCATCATCATCGCCGCCACCAACCGGCCCGACGTGCTGGACCCGGCGCTGCTGCGTCCCGGCCGCTTCGACCGCCAGGTCATCATCCCGAACCCGGATGTCGTCGGCCGCGAGCGCATCCTGAAGGTGCATGCCCGCAAGGTGCCGATGGCCCCCGACGTCGATCTGAAGACGCTCGCCCGCGGCACGCCCGGCTTCTCCGGCGCCGACCTCATGAACCTCGTCAACGAGGCCGCCCTGATGGCTGCCCGCCGCAACAAGCGCATGGTCACCATGCGCGAGTTCGAGGATTCGAAGGACAAGGTGATGATGGGCGCCGAGCGGCGCTCCCTGGTGATGACCGAGGACGAGAAGCGGCTGACCGCCTATCACGAGGCCGGCCACGCCATCGTCGCGCTCAATGTTCCGGCCACCGATCCGGTGCACAAGGCGACGATCATCCCGCGCGGCCGTGCCCTCGGCATGGTCATGCAGCTTCCCGAGCGCGACAAGCTCTCGATGAGCTTCGAGCAGATGACCTCGCGCCTCGCGATCATGATGGGCGGCCGCATCGCCGAGGAGATCACCTTCGGCAAGGACAAGGTGACCTCCGGCGCCGCGTCGGACATCGAGCAGGCGACCCGTCTCGCCCGCGCCATGGTGACCCGCTGGGGCTTCTCGGACCAGCTCGGCACGGTTGCCTATGGCGAGAACCAGGAAGAGGTGTTCCTCGGCCACTCGGTCTCGCGCACGCAGAACGTCTCCGAGGAGACGGCGCGCAAGATCGACGCCGAAGTGCGCCGCCTGGTCGAGACGGGCCTCGACGACGCCCGCCGCATCCTTTCGGAGAAGCATGCCGATCTCGAGACGCTGGCGCAGGGCCTCCTCGAGTTCGAGTCGCTGACCGGCGAGGAAATCCGCGGCCTGCTCGCCGGCAAGCCGCCGGTGCGCGACACGGGCGACGACGTTCCGCCCTCGCGGCCCTCGGTCGTTCCGACGACGCGCGGACCGCGCCCGAAGGACAGCGGCGGCCTCGAGCCGCAGCCGCAGGCCTGAGCCAAGGTCTTTCGCAAGAATTCAGGGGCGGCTTCCGGGCCGCCCTTTTTCATTGACCGGCCGGCTGCGGGCGATTGTTGCGGTCGCTCACGAATTTTGAACCCTCTTGGCGTAGGTTACGGACTATGAACATCCGCGCGCGACAAGACGGATCATTGTGATGGCCAGGAAACTCTTCGGAACCGACGGCATCCGCGGCAAGGCGAACACCTTCCCGATCACGCCGCAGATGGCGCTCCAGGTCGGCATCGCGACCGGCATCGCCTTCCGCAACGGCAAGCATCGGCACCGGGTCGTCATCGGCAAGGATACGCGGCTCTCCGGCTACATGATCGAGCCGGCGCTCACCGCGGGCTTCACCGCCGCCGGCATGGACGTCTTCCTGCTCGGACCGATGCCGACGCCGGCCGTCGCCATGCTGACGCGCTCGATGCGCGCCGATCTCGGCGTCATGATCTCCGCCTCGCACAATCCCTTCGAGGACAACGGCATCAAGCTGTTCGGCCCCGACGGCTACAAGCTCTCCGACGAGGCCGAGGCGCGGATCGAGGCGCTGATCGAGGAGGACCTCTCCGACCGGCTGGCCGGCCCCAATGATCTCGGCCGCGCCAAGCGCATCGACGGCATGCGCGACCGCTATATCGAATTCGCCAAGCGCACGATGCCGAAGGCCTACGACCTGACGGGCCTGCGGATCGTGATCGACTGCGCCAATGGCGCCGCCTACCGCGTGGCGCCCGAGGCGCTCTGGGAGCTCGGCGCCGAGGTGATCGCCATCGGCACCGATCCGGACGGCTACAACATCAACCGCGATGTCGGCTCGACGGCGCCGGCCGCTTTGCGCGCCAAGGTGCATGAGGTGCGCGCCGATATCGGCATCGCGCTCGATGGCGACGCCGACCGCGTCATCATCATCGACGAGCGCGGCGAGGTGGTTGACGGCGACCAGCTGATGGCCGTCGTCGCCGCGTCCTGGGCCGAGGCGGGGCGGCTGTCGAAGCCCGGCATCGTCGCGACGATCATGTCCAATCTCGGCCTCGAGCGCTATCTCGGCGGCCTCGGCCTGTCGCTCGACCGCACCAAGGTCGGCGACCGCTATGTCGTCGAGCGCATGCGCTCGGGCGGCTTCAATGTCGGCGGCGAGCAGTCGGGCCACCTCATCCTGTCGGATTTCTCGACGACCGGCGACGGCCTCGTCTCGGCGCTGCAGATCCTCGCGGTGGTGCGCCAGACCGGCAAGCCGGTCAGCGAGGTCTGCCGCCGCTTCGATCCCGTGCCGCAGATCCTCAAGAATGTCCGCTTCGGCGGCGGCAAGCCGCTCGACACGGCCAGCGTCAAGGCGGCGATCGCCGAAGGCGAAGCGCGCCTCAACGGCTCCGGCCGCCTCGTCATCCGCCCCTCGGGCACCGAGCCGCTCATCCGCGTCATGGCGGAAGGCGACGACGAGCGCGTGGTCGAGGCCGTGGTCGACGATATCTGCGTCGCGCTGAAGCAGGTCGCGGCCTGACTGCGGTCGCCGTCCCGGCGGATGAAGCCATGAGCCCTGACACGCTCAGCGCATTCTATCGTGGCTACATCGACTGCCTGAACCGCCAGGACTGGGACAATCTCGGTCGGTTCGTCAGCGTCGACGCGATCCATAATGGCAGGACGTTGGGCCTGTCGGGCTATCGCGCGATGCTCGAGGGCGATTTCCGCGCGATTCCCGACCTCCATTTCGACATCGCCCTTCTGGCGTGCGAGCCACCGCTGATCGCGAGCCGCCTGCATTTCGATTGCAGACCGAGTGGCGAGCTGTTCGGGCTTCCCGTCAATGGGCGGCGTGTCACCTTCGACGAGAACGTCTTCTACGAAGTTGAGGGCGGGCTCATCAGCAAAGTCTGGTCGATCATCGACAAGGCCGCGATCGCCCGGCAGATCTAGCGTTTCGGCTTAAGGGGTGGTCCCTGCGCCAGCCCCCTCAAAAGCTGGGCGGCGTGCAGGCCGAGACGAGTTCGAGTTCGCCCTCGCCAATATTGCGGAAGGCGTGCGGCTTGCGGCTGTCGAAGAAATAGGCGTCGCCCGGTCCGAGTTCGTAGCGGGCGCCGGCGACCTCGAGCAGCATGCGGCCGCGGATGACGAGGCCGGCTTCCTCGCCTTGATGCGAGAGCATCGCCTTGCCGCTCTCGGCGCCGGGCCTGTAGCGCTCGTGGATCATCTGCAGCGAGCGGCCTTCGAGATTGGCGCCGACCTGGCGGAAGGAGATCGGACCGCCGGCGATCTCCTTCAGCTCCTCGGCGCGGAAGACGACCTGCTCGCGCTCGATCTCGGGATCGGCGAAGAACTCGGCGAGGCCGATCGGGATGCCGGTGAGGATCTGGCGGAGGCCGGAGACCGACGGGCTGATGCGGTTCGCCTCTACCATCGAGACCGTGGCGTTGGAGACGCCGGCGCGCTTCGCCAGCGCCCGCTGCGACAGCCCTTCGCGAAGGCGCAGCGCCCGAAGCCGGGCGCCGACATCGATCTCGAAATGCGAAGCGTTCATGTGTTCAGGATATAGAACAGTCTTAACGCCTGCAACGAATTGACCGCCCTTGGGGGCGGGAATACGTTCAGGAAAATGACCGGTCTCGCCCTTGCAGACCGCCGCTCCGGAGACCTTCCATCATGACCGCCCCGCTTCGTCCGAACAATCTCGAAGCCTTCTGGATGCCGTTCACGGCCAACCGGCAGTTCAAGCAGGCGCCGCGCCTGCTCGTCGGGGCCAAGGGCATGTATTACACCGACGCCGACGGCCGCGAGATCCTCGACGGCACCGCCGGCCTCTGGTGCGTCAATGCCGGCCATGCGCGCGAGAAGATCGTCGAGGCGGTGTCGAGCCAGGTGGCCGAGCTCGACTATGCGCCGGCCTTCCAGATGGGCCATCCGAAGGCGTTCGAGCTGGCCTCGCGGCTCGCCAACATGATGCCGTCGCCGCTCGACCATGTGTTCTTCACCAATTCCGGCTCGGAATCGGTCGACACGGCGCTGAAGATCGCGCTCGCCTATCACCGGGCGCGCGGCAAGGGCACCAAGTTCCGCCTGCTCGGCCGCGAGCGCGGCTATCACGGCGTCGGCTTCGGCGGCATTTCGGTCGGCGGCATCTCGGGCAACCGCAAGACCTTCGGGACGCTGCTCACCGGCGTCGACCACATCCGCCACACGCATGACCTCTCCCGCAACGCCTTCTCGCGCGGCGAGCCCGAATATGGCGCCGAGTTCGCCGATGATCTCGAGAAGGTCATCGCGCTGCATGACGCCTCGAACATCGCGGCGCTGATCGTCGAGCCCGTCGCCGGATCGACCGGCGTGCTGATCCCGCCGAAGGGGTACCTCAAGCGCCTGCGCGAGATCTGCGACAAGCACGACATCCTGCTGATCTTCGACGAGGTCATCACCGGCTTCGGCCGCCTCGGCACGCCGTTCGGCGTCGATTATTTCGATGTCATCCCGGACATGGTCTGCACGGCGAAGGGCATCACCTCGGGCGTCATCCCGATGGGCGCCGTCTTCGCCTCGAAGAAGATCTACGACGCGTTCATGGATGCGCCGGAGAACACGATCGAGCTCTTCCACGGCTATACCTATTCGGCGCATCCGGTCGCCTGCGCCGCCGCGCTGGCGACGCTCGACATCTATGCCGAGGAAGGGTTGCTCACCCGCGCCGCCGAGCTTTCCTCCTATTGGGAGGATGCGCTGCACGGCATGAAGGGCCTGCCGCATGTCATCGACATCCGCAATCTCGGCCTCGTCGGCGCCATCGAGCTGGAGCCGATCGCAGGCGCGCCGACCAAGCGCGCCTTCTCGGCCTTCCTCAAGGCCTTCGAGCGCAATCTGATGATCCGCACGACCGGCGACATCATCGCGCTGTCGCCGCCGCTCATCATCGAGAAGGCCGAGATCGACCGCATCTTCGAGACGCTCGCCGGCGTGCTCCGGGACATCGACTGAAAGAGGATCGGGAGGACGCCATGCAGGTGATCGACAATCTCGTCGGCGGCAAGAAGCAGCGCTCGGCCTCGAAGCGCAACGCGCCGATCTTCAACCCCGCCACCGGCGAGCAGACGGCCGAACTGCCGCTCTCGACGGCGGCCGAGCTCGATGCGGCGGTCGCGATCGCCAAGGCGGCCCAGGTCGCCTGGGGCGACACGCCGCCCCTGAAGCGGGCGCGCGTCATGTTCCGCTTCAAGGATCTCCTGGAGCAGAACGCCGACCGCATCGCCCGCGCCATCTCGGCCGAGCATGGCAAGACGCATGACGACGCGCTCGGCGAGGTGCAGCGCGGGCTCGAAGTGGTCGAGTTCGCCTGCGGCATCCCGCATCTCCTAAAGGGCGAATATTCGAAGAATGTCGGCCCGGCGATCGACAGCTATTCCGACCGCCAGCCGCTCGGCGTCGTCGCCGGCATCACGCCGTTCAACTTCCCCTGCATGGTGCCGCTCTGGATGTATCCGGTGGCGATCGCCTGCGGCAACGCCTTCATCCTGAAGCCGTCGGAAAAGGATCCCGGCGCCGCGATGCTGGTCGCCGAGCTGCTGCACGAGGCGGGCCTGCCTGCCGGCCTCCTCAATGTCGTGCATGGCGACAAGGAGATCGTCGACGCGATCCTTGCCCATCCCGACATCAAGGCGGTGAGCTTCGTCGGCTCGACGCCGATCGCCTCCTATGTCTACGCGACGGGCACCGCCAACGGAAAGCGCGTGCAGGCGCTCGGCGGCGCCAAGAACCACATGGTCATCATGCCCGACGCCGACATGGACAAGGCGGCGGACGCGCTGATGGGCGCGGGCTACGGCTCGGCCGGCGAGCGCTGCATGGCGGTCTCGGTCGCGGTGCCGATCGGCGAGAAGACGGCGGATTCGCTCATCGAGGCGCTGGCGCCGCGCGTCCGGGCGCTGAAGATCGGCCCGGCGACCGACCGCGAGGCCGAGATGGGGCCGCTGGTCACCAGGCAGCATCTCGACAAGGTCTCGGGCTATATCGACAAGGGCGTCGCCGAGGGCGCGAAGCTCGTCGTCGACGGCCGCGGCTTCAAGCTGCAGGGCTATGAGGGCGGCTACTTCATCGGTGGCACGCTTTTTGATCATGTGGACAAGGAAATGACGATCTACCGCGAGGAGATCTTCGGTCCTGTCCTCTCGGTGCTGCGCGCCGGGTCCTATGACGAGGCAGTCAGGCTGATCAATGCCCACGAATTCGGCAACGGCACCGCGATCTTCACCCGCGACGGCGACGCCGCGCGGTCCTTCGCGGACAAGATCGAAGCCGGCATGGTCGGCGTCAACGTGCCGATCCCGGTCCCGGTCGCCTATCACTCCTTCGGCGGCTGGAAGCGGTCGATCTTCGGCGACCACGCCATCTACGGGCCGGAAGGCGTGCGCTTCTACACGCGCATCAAGACGATCACCAGCCGCTGGCCGGACGGCATCAAGTCGGGCGCGGTGTTCAACTTCCCGACGATGTGAGGGCTTTGAACGGGGCGACTTTCGGAGACTATTCTCGACATCATCCCCGGGCTTGACTCGGGGATCCAGGCTTTAGGCAGCAACGGAAGTCGGACCGCCGGGTCATGCCCGGCATCGACACGCTGTTGACCGTCATCGAAGGACAATGAAGACATGACCGCCCCCACCGACAATCTCCGCATCAATGGCGAGCGCCTCTGGGACAGCCTGATGGAGATGGCGAAGATCGGGCCTGGGGTGCGGGGCGGCAACAACCGCCAGACGCTCACCGACGCCGATGCCGAAGGGCGGGCGCTGTTCCAGTCCTGGTGCGAGGCGGCCGGGATGACCATGGGCGTCGACAAGATGGGCACCATGTTCGCGACGCGGCCCGGCACCGATCCGGACGCGCTGCCCGTCTATGTCGGCTCGCATCTCGACACGCAGCCGACCGGCGGCAAGTTCGACGGCGTTCTGGGCGTGCTTGGCGCCCTCGAACTCGTGCGCACGCTGAACGATCTCGGCGTCCGCACCAAACATCCGATCGTCGTCACCAACTGGGCCAACGAGGAAGGCGCCCGCTTCGCACCGGCCATGCTGGCGTCTGGCGTCTTCGCCGGGCAGATGACGCTCGACTACGCCTATGGCCGCAAGGATCCCGAAGGGAAGACCTATGGCGAGGAGCTGAAGCGCATCGGCTGGCTCGGCGAGGAAGAGGTCGGCGCGCGCAAGATGCACGCCTATTTCGAGTATCACATCGAGCAGGGGCCGATCCTCGAGGCGGAAGAGAAGTCGATCGGCGTCGTCACCCATTGCCAGGGTCTGTGGTGGCTCGAAGTCACGCTGACCGGCAAGGAGGCGCATACCGGTTCGACGCCGATGGCCATGCGCGTCAATGCCGGCCTCGCCATGGCCCGCATCATCGAGCGCGTGCAGGCGATCGCCATGGAGAACCAGCCGGGCGCCGTCGGCGGCGTCGGGCAGGTGTTCTTCTCGCCCAATTCGCGCAATGTCCTGCCCGGCAAGGTCGTGTTCACGATCGACATCAGAAGCCCCGACCGCGCCAAGCTCGACGGCATGCGCGCCGTGATCGAGGCCGAGGCGCCGGTCATCGCTGGAGAGCTCGGCGTCGGCTGCTCGATCGAGCCGGTCGGCCATTTCGATCCGGTCACCTTCGATCCGGCGCTGGTCGGCCGCGTGCGCTCCGCGGCGGAGCGGCTCGGCTACAGCCACATGGACATCATCTCCGGCGCCGGCCACGATGCCTGCTGGGCGGCGAAGGTCGCGCCCGCGACGATGGTCATGTGCCCCTGCGTCGACGGGCTTTCACACAACGAGGACGAGGCCATAACGCCCGAATGGGCGGCGGCCGGCGCGGATGTGCTGCTGCATGCCGTGCTGGAGACGGCAGAGATCGTCGGCTGAGCGCGAGCGGATCAGAGAGAACGAGGGAAATATCATGTCGACGGTCATCAAGGGCGGCACCATCGTCGCGGCGGATCGCACCTATGAAGCGGACATCCTCATCGAGGGCGAGACGATCAAGGCGATCGGCGAGGGGCTTTCGGGCGACACGGTGCTCGACGCGTCCGGCGCCTATGTGATGCCGGGCGGCATCGACCCGCATACCCATCTCGAAATGCCCTTCATGGGCACGACGACGGCCGAGACCTGGGAGAGCGGCACCTTCGCCGGCCTTTCGGGTGGCACGACCATGGTCGTCGATTTCGTCATTCCCGGCGCCGACGGCATGGTGAAGGCGCTCGACGAATGGTCGGAGCGCGCCGCGCGCCAGGCCTCGGGCGACTATTCCTTCCATGTCGCGATCACCGGCTGGTCGGAGAAGCATTTCGACGAGATGGCGACCGTCGTCTCGCGCGGCGTCAACACCTTCAAGCATTTCATGGCCTACAAGGGCGCGCTGATGGTGAACGACGACGAGATGTTCGCCTCGTTCCAGCGCTGCGCTGCGCTTGGCGCGCTGCCGCTCGTCCATGCCGAGAACGGCGACATCGTCGCGGCGCTCCAGCAGAAATACATGGCCGAGGGCAAGACGGGCCCCGAGAGCCATGCCTATTCGCGGCCGCCCGAGGTGGAAGGCGAGGCGACCAACCGCGCCATCATGATCGCCGATGCCGCCGGCGTGCCGGTCTATATCGTGCATACCTCCTGCGAGCAGGCGCATGAGGCGATCCGCCGGGCGCGGCAGAAGGGCATGCGCGTCTATGGCGAGCCGCTGGTGCAGCATCTCGTCCTCGACGAGTGCGACTATTTCAACCAGAACTGGGAATATTCGGCGCAGCGCGTGATGTCGCCGCCCTTCCGCGACAAGGTCCATCAGGACAGCCTCTGGGCCGGCCTCGCCGCGGGCTCGCTGCAGGTGGTCGCGACCGATCATGCCGCCTTCACGACCGAGCAGAAGCGCTTCGGCCTCGGCGATTTCCGCAAGATCCCGAACGGCACCGGCGGCCTCGAGGACCGCATGCCGGTCCTCTGGACGCGCGGCGTCGAGACGGGCCGGCTGACGCCGAACGAGTTCGTCGCCGTGACCTCGACCAATATTGCGCAGATCCTCAACATCTATCCGAGGAAGGGCGCCATCATGCCGGGCTCGGACGCCGACCTCGTCGTCTGGGATCCCAAGCTCTCCAAGACGATCTCGGCCGCCAACCAGAAGTCGATCATCGATTACAACGTCTTCGAGGGCATCGAGGTGCGCGGCCTGCCGCGCTACACGCTGTCGCGCGGCGATGTCGTCTGGTCGGACGGGCAGAATTCCGGCCCGCAGCCGGGCCGCGGCAAGTTCATCGCCCGCAAGCCGTTCCCGGCCGTGAACCGCGCGCTCTCCACCTGGAAGGAACTGACGGCGCCGCGTTCGGTGACCCGTTCGCCCGAACATATGCCGATCGGCGTCTGAGGAACCGCATGCGCGCCGGGGAGGAGCAAGGCGCGAAGGCGGACGGAGCGTCGGCGATCGAGATCGCCGGCCTTTCCCTCGTCTTCGCCACCAATGACGGGCCGGTCCAGGCCTTGAGCGACATCAA
>Ga0209933_1001923_pt1 | contig 14564 bp, 9 predicted proteins | sample ThiBiot_300_biof_FD_183944 | JGI IMG/M metagenome (GOLD analysis project Ga0209933, IMG submission 183944) | Wastewater bioreactor microbial communities from Cape Town, South Africa - Thiocy_cont_300_biof (SPAdes) | ecosystem: Engineered > Bioremediation > Thiocyanate > Unclassified | place...
AGACCGTTTACGCCGTCACCGAGAACGACCGCGTCTATCAAGGTTTCTCGACGGCGTTCGACGCTTCGGTCGAGGAAATCTGGGCAGCATTCTCGCGTGGTGGCACGCTGGTCGTGCCGACCGAGGAAATTCAGCGTTCGCCGGCCGACGTTGCCGAGTTCCTCAACACGAATGACGTGACTTATTTTTCCACCGTTCCGACGATGCTGGCGATGATCGACCGGGATCTCGACACGGTGACGACGCTCGTGCTCGGCGGCGAAGCTTGCTCCAACGAATTGGTGACGCGTTGGGCCCGGCCGGGCCGGCGCATGCTCAATACGTATGGACCCACGGAAGCGACGGTTGTTGCAACCTGGTCGGAATGCGTCAGCGGCGAGCCCGTTTCGATCGGCAAGGCGCTTCCGGGATACTCAACCTACGTCCTCGATGAAAACCTGCAGCCGGTGGCGCCCGGCGAATGCGGTGAACTGTTCATCGGCGGGGCCGGCGTCGGCCGCGGCTACATGAACTCCGAGGCTCTTACCTCGCAGCGCTTTATCGCAAACCCGTTCGAGCCGGAGAGGAAAGACCGGCTTTACAGAACGTATGATCACGTGCGTCTCGGAGACGATGGAGCGCTGTATTTCCTCGGCCGTCTCGACGATCAGGTCAAAATTCGCGGTTTTCGTATCGAGCTGTCGGAGATCGAATCCGTCCTCATCGAAAATCCGGCGATCAAGGCGGCCGCGGTCGCCGTGACGGAGATCGGCGAGATGAAGCAGCTGGCTGCGTACATCGTCGTCAACGAGCAGGTGGTCGATCTCGACCGGCAGGCGATCGGCGAAAGTCTTCGCAATCGGCTGCCACCCTACATGGTGCCGCAATATCTCGATGTGATCGACGAACTGCCGATGATGTCGAGCGGCAAGGTCGATCGCAAGAGCTTGCCCAAGCCTCAGACGCTGCTGAACGGGCCGAGTGAAATCGTTCTGCCGGAAAGCGATCTCGAGAAGCGGCTTGCAGCATCGTGGGCCACGGCGTTTCAGATTTCCGAGCTTTCGGTGACGGCGGATTTCTTTCTCGATCTCGGCGGGCATTCGCTGCTCGCGTCGCAGGCCGTCAGCGTTGTCAGGGCCGCCGTGCCGGACGCGCCGATTTCCGTGCGCGATTTTTATGATCACCGCACGGTGAGGCAACTCGCGCGTGCTCTTGAAGCGCGCGGCTTCGGCGGGGCGGCGAGTTCCGATGACGCGGCCGCTCAGGTAAAGCCAGGCAAGCAGACCGGCGTGCTGATGCGCTGGACGGTTGCGACGCTGCAGGCTGTCAGCATCTTTGTCTATTACGGCATCGTCGCCGCGCCGCTGGCGTTTGTCGCCGTCATTGCGACGTCGGTGATCGACGGCGAAATTGCGTGGCCTCAGGCTGCGGCGATCATGACTGCGGTCGGCTTCGGAATTTGGCCGTGCGCGTTGCTGTTCACCGTCGCGCTCAAATGGCTGGTCATCGGACGCGTGAAGCCGGGCCGTTATCCGCTTTGGAGCTTCTATTATTTCCGGTGGTGGCTGGTGCAGTGCTTCCAGCCGCTCGGCTGGGCGGACATGTTTTCCGGCACGCCGCTGATGAGTCTTTACTGGCGCGCGATGGGCGCCAAGATCGGCCGCAACGTCACGCTTTCGACGGCGATTTGCGGTGCGTTCGACGCGGTGACGATCGGCGACGGGTCGAGTGTCGGACTTGAAACGCAGATTTTGGGATATCGCGTCGAGGACGGGCATCTGGTCATTGCGCCGGTAGAAATCGGAGCGAACTGCTTCATCGGCATGCATTGCAACCTCGGACTCGGCACGAGAATGGGGAACGGCGCGCGACTCGACGATATGTCCGCGCTCAGTGATGGAACGGTGATGAAGGACGGCGAAGGCCGTCGCGGTTCACCGGCACGGCCCGCCGATGTCGATGTGCCGTCGCGGCAAGCAGACTCGCGTAGAGGAGCGCGCTTCCTGTTCGGTCTCCTCCACCTCGCATCTATCTATGCGATGGGTTACTTTCTGCTCCTGACGCTTGCGCCTTCCATGGCGTTGATTCTTGGCGGTCTCTGGCTTGCGGGTCCGATGGGCGGCGCAATCGGTGCGTTCGCCGCTGTGCCGGTCGGCATTCTGACTTATGTCGGCTGCGCGGTTCTGCTGGTGCGCCTGCTGCCGCCGCTCGAAGCCGGAAGCATGTCGATCTATAGCGGAGCGTATCTCAGGCATTGGTTCGTCAGCTACCTGCTCGAGAACACCAAAACGATTTTGCAGCCGATCTATGGGACGATCTACTGCCCGTCGCTGCTGCGCGCGCTTGGGGCAAAGATCGGTGCAGGCTCGGAGGTCTCGACGGTTTCGCACATCACCCCCAATCTCTTGGAGGTTGGTGAGAAAAGCTTTCTGGCGGATGCCTGCCTCGTCGGCGGCCAGCGGATCAATGGCGGTACGGTCGAAGTTGGCAAAGTGAGCATCGGCGCGCGCAGCTTTATCGGCAACAGCGCGGTTGTTGCCGGTGGCCATACGATCGGCAGCAATGCCTTGATCGGCGCGGCGTCGACTCCGCCAGCGAACGTCAGAGACGTTCCGAACGACACGAAATGGTTCGGCGCTCCTGGATTTGCCTTGCCGCAGACTCAGCAGGAGGCCTCGTTCGACGACAAGGAAATCTTTGCGCCGACACGTGGAGCGCTGATCGCCCGCACGCTGACGGACACGGCGCGGGTACTGCTGCCGGGGACAATCTTCGCGCTCGAAATGGTAACGTTCGCCACGCTGATTGTGCTCGCACACCGCGCGATGATGCCGACGTCGCTGCTCGTCCTCTTCGTGCCGCTGCTGGCGTCGGCGTTGGCGTTCGTGTCGATGCGATTGTCGGCGCTTGTAAAAGCAGTATTCATTGGCCGCAACGCTCCGGTCACGAAGCCGCTCTGGTCGCGCTTCATCTGGAATAACGAGCTGGTCAATGGCGTTTATGAAACCGTCGCCGCGCCTGCGATGGCGCCGTTGCTCGGTACGCCGTTTCTCGCCGCGTACCTGCGCTTGATGGGCTGCAAGGTCGGGAAATGGTGCTATCTCGGCACGACGCTGTTTTCGGAGTTCGACCTCGTTGAGATTGGCGACCGCGCCTGCTTGAATATCGGTTCGACCATTCAGACGCATCTGTTCGAGGATCGGGTGTTCAAGGCGGACGTCGTCAGAATCGGCGACGGTTGCAGCGTCGGCAACATGGCGGTCGTTCTCTATGGAACCGAAATGCGAGATCGCTCGAACCTCGGACCGCTGTCGGTTCTCATGAAAGGCGAGATGCTGCCCGAGGCGAGCCGGTGGCATGGAACGCCGTGCGAGCCGGTGGCGCTGGCCAAGCCGCGTACGGCCGAAGCCGTCAAGCCGATATCCACAGAATTGGATATGAATATACAGTTAAAACCCGAGCGGCGGCGTGCGAAAGAAAGCGTGGGATCGCTACAGCCTGCGGCTTGACCGCAATAGCCGAAAAACTGTGACATGCGTGCCATTGCGCGTCGAGCTTTTCGGGCTTGACGCGCCCTTCGCCTCGACACCTTCAGCCGAATCACTCTGACTCGATTCTGAATTGAGACGCACAAAGAGCGCTGCCTTTTGGCTGGCGCGGTTGTGCAGGGTGTCAACGCCCTTTTGGAGTGGGTACATGAAACTCGTTTTGGGATCACTATCGGTTGCAGCACTGCTGTGCTCCATGGCAAGCGCTGCGTACGCAGATGGTCCTTTCGGCTCCTTGAAGGATACGGCGCCGGTTATCGAGCAGCCGACCTGGTCGGGAGTTTATTTCGGTGCGGGCTGGGGCTACGGTCACAACCGCTCGAAGAATAACTATCGCGACAGTAGTGGCGACCCCGATTCATCTTCATCACGCACCGAGCACGCGGACGGCGGACTGGTCTCGCTGCTTTATGGCGCGGACCGGCAGATCGGCGACCGGTTCGTTGTCGGTATCTTCGGCGATATCGATCTTTCGGATATCACGCGCGGCAACCGCGATGAACACAACGCGCTGGAGATCGACCGCGCCTGGGCGATCGGCGCACGAGCTGGCTTCCTCCTCAACAGCCGCACGCTGATCTTTGCGACGGCAGGCTATACGCAAGCGCATTTCGACAATGATGGCTGGTGGGACATTGATCCGCCTTCGTCTCCGGGAACGACACTGCGCGGCCGCGGCTCGCGCACGTTCGGAGGCTACTTCGTTGGCGGCGGCGTCGAAACGCGGTTGACCGACAACTTCTTCCTGCGCGGCGAGGTGCGGTACTCGGACTTCGCGGGACGCGTGACGAACTCAGGAAATTTTGACGATGCGGACTACGTCGACTCGGAAGTTCCTTCGCTTCTGACGGCACGCGCGTCACTAGTCTACAAGCTCGGCCGTTCGGAGGTTCTGAACCCGGGCAGTGAAATCGATGATACGCAAGGTCCCAAGTACATCAGCTACGCGGGCGCCGAGGGAGCGAACCATGCCTGGGCCTTCTATACCGGCGCGCTCGCCAAGCTGAACGGCGGCTTCTACACCGACGGCTTTGTCCTGCGCTCGGAGGGCATCATCGCCGACTACGATTATCGGGCGACGGGCGGCGTGTTCACGCCTGATCCGGGTGCATCGGCGCCGGCCGGCACCAAGATCGATGCCAGAGACCGTTCTCTCGACGTGATGCTCGGTTATCAGTGGGTGCGCGACAGATGGAGTGCAACCGCCTATATCGGTTACGAAGTGCGCGACGTGCACCTGTCGCCGGATGATCTGAACAATGACGTTCGTGGCACGGACTCCGGCCTGAAGGTCGCCTTCGAACTTGAAACCGACGACGCAAGCGACGATCGCTTCTACGGTTCGTTCGAAACCAGCTATTCGATGGCGTTCAATTCGTATTGGGCGCAGGGCCGGCTCGGTTATAACTTCCAGAAGATGTTCGGTGCCGAAAGCATCATCTTCGGACCGGAAGCCTCGGTTCTTGATGACGATGGCGATGTCGCAACGCGCGTCGGTGCGTTCACGACCTTGCGCTATAACGTGACGCCGAAAGTTCCGATGCGCTTGACGTTCAATATCGGCAATCAGTTCGTCAACGACAGCGGCGAATCCCGTAGCGGCGGCGAAGGCCTCTACGGCGGTGGCATGGTCCGCTTCGACTACTGATGGCCGTCCGGCAGCAAACTCCGGCTGCATGCCGACGATGATTTAAAGCGCTTCCGTTTCCCAACGGGGGCGCTTTTTCTTGTGCGATTATGTTCGGAAAAGCTTCGGAAGGTTGTTGCAACGTCATGAGCGTCTTGGTCACGGGCGGTGCCGGATACATCGGCAGCCATATGGTTCTGGAGCTTCTGGATGCCGGCGAGAAAGTTGTCGTTATCGACAACCTGTCGACGGGGTATCGCTGGGCCGTTGCGCCGGGTGCAGACCTCGTCGTGGCGGATATTGCTGACAGTGACGTCGTTCGGCAAACGATCCGCGACCATGATGTGAACGCGATCATCCACTTCGCGGGATCGATCGTCGTGCCGGAGTCCGTTGCCGATCCGCTCGGCTACTATCTGAACAATACGGTCAAGTCGCGCGGGCTGATTGCGACGGCCGTGGAATGCGGCGTCAAAAATTTTATCTTCTCGTCGACGGCCGCCGTCTACGGCAATCCGAAGGAAAACCCTGTCACGGAAACGGCGGCGCTGGCGCCAATGTCGCCTTACGGATCGTCGAAGCTGATGACCGAGGTCATGCTCGCGGATACGTCGCGTGCGCACGATTTTCGTTTCGTCGCGCTGCGCTATTTCAACGTCGCGGGCGCCGATTACAAAGGCCGCTCGGGACAGTCGACGCCGAAGGCGACGCACCTGATCAAGGTCGCGTGCGAGACAGCGGTCGGCAAGCGCGGCCAGATGGAAGTTTTCGGCACCGATTACCCGACGTCCGATGGCACGTGCATTCGCGACTACATTCAGGTGAATGATCTGGCGGCCGCTCATCTGGCGGCATTGAAATATCTGCGCAACGGCGGGTCGTCGGAGATTTTCAACTGCGGATATTCGAAGGGGTATTCCGTGCACGAGGTCATCGCGGCGGTGAAGCGCGCCTCGGGGAATGATTTCAAGGTCGTGCTGTCGCCGCGCCGGGCCGGCGATCCGGCAGCGATCGTTGCGGCATCGTCCAAAATCCGCGACGCGCTCGGATGGACGCCTCAGCATGACAATCTCGATGAGATCGTGCTCCAGGCGCTGAACTGGGAGCGCGGCGTCGATCGCTTGAAAGCTTCGGCCACCTAGAAAAACGTCGTTGGCGCTCAGGCATCGGCCGGGTGTTTCCGACGCGGCTTCCCATCATGTTCCGATCTTGCCGCCGCCCTTGCGCGTGATGGCGACGACGGACGGACGCGCAGGCATGTCGGGTTGGAAGTCCGGCCAGCGCGTCGAAAGATCCTCGTAATACGAATAGCGGCCGAACTCCGGCCAATCCGGTCCGTCATCGGCGGGATGCTGAACGGCGACGAATGCCGTCGTGTCGTCGGGCGTGAAGCAAGGGCCACACATTTCGGCGCCGTGCGGCACGCGAAAGAAGAGCTTCGACGTGGCGCGCGACGGTCCGTCGGTGTCGACGGCCCAAAGTCCATCGGCGCGGCCGGTCGCCTTGGCATCGTTGCCGTCGGTTGCGACCCACAACCGTCCTGCTGAATCGATGACGGCGTTGTCCGGCATTCCGAACCAGCCGTTTTTACTCGTCTCCGTGGAGAAAGTCGCTCCGACTGCCGCGACGGACGGATCTCCGCACTTGAGCAGAATTTCCCAGCGGCCGCGCGTTGCCGCGTGGTCGCCGCCATCTTCGATGATTTCGATGATATGCCCGAAGGCATTTTCGGCGCGCGGGTTCGCGGCGTCGACCTCGTCCGGCTGTCGCTTCGTGTTGTTGGTCAGCATGATGTAGACGCGCCCGGTCGCGGCGTGGGGCGTGATGTCCTCGGGGCGATCCATTTTGGTAGCGCCGACAAGGTCTGCGGCGCGGCGCGTCTCGATCAGGACGTCGGCTTGATTGCTGAAGCCGTTGGTCTCGGTGAGCGGTTCTTGCCCGAAAACAAGCGGGAGCCAGAGAACCGTTCCGTCGGCCGAGAATTTCGCGACATGCAGCGTGCCCGTGTCGAGCAGGTCCATGTTCGCCGCGCGGTTCGTGGGATCGAAGCGGCCTGCGGTGACGAATTTGTAGACGTAATCGAACCGCTCGTCGTCGCCGAGGTAGACCGCGACGCGGCCGTCTTTTGCGACGACGTTATCCGCGCCTTCGTGTTTGAAGCGACCGAGAGCGGTGCGTTTTTTTGGAACGGACTGTGGGTCGAACGGATCGACTTCGACGACCCAGCCGAAACGGTTGGCCTCGTTCGGCTCTTTAGAAAGATCGAAGCGATCTTCGAAGCGGCCCCAGGCATAAGGCGCCAATGGGATGGAGAGGCGCTGATAGTTCGCCGTTTCGCGGTGGCCTTCAGGCAGCGCGCCGGAGAAGTAGCCGTGAATGTTTTCTTCTCCTGAGACGAAGGTTCCCCATGGCGTCATCGCGCCGGAGCAATTGTTGAGCGTGCCGAGGACTTTGCGTCCGCTCGGATCGGCGTTCGTCTTGACGCGATCAGTTCCGGACACCGGCCCGGAGAGATGGATTTCCGTGGCAGCCGTGACGCGCCGGTTAAGGGGAGAGTCTTTTATCAAAGCCCATTTGCCGTCGATCTTTCGGATTTCGGCGATCGTCGCGCCGTGTGCCATCGCCTCGATGCGGAAGCGCTCGGGCGTCGCGGCGTGCATGCTGAGCTTGCCGTCCTTGATCTCGACGATGCCGGGAAACATCAGATGCGGATTGGTATATTCGTGATTGACGAACAGAACGCCATGCGAGGACGGATCGGTCGCGCCGGGCATCGGCAGATAGCCGACGAAATCGTTGTTGTAGCCGAACTGCCGGGCCTGTGCTTCAGGCGTTTGCCGCGCCGGGTCGAAGCTTGGCGAGTCCGGAAATAGTGCGTCGCCCCAGCGAAGGAGAACGTCGGCGTCGTAGCCTTCGGCGACATGATGATGCGCGTCGACGCCGGCTTCGACTTCAGTGAAGTGAAACGCGGACTGGCTGGTCTCGGCTTTGGTGGCTTCGGCGGCAGCCAAGGCTTTCACGCCGATCGTCGTTGAGATCGCCGATACGGCGAGCGCGCCCTGTAGAATTTCACGCCGCGAAAAGCGCCGGCTGATGATCTCGCCCATAGTCGGGTTGCCGGACGTGTTGCGCGGCGGCGCGTCGGCGTGTTCCAGCATGCTGGCTGCAAAAGGCGACTCACGTCGTTCGTCGGCGCTCATGGCTTATCCTGACACGTCTGTTCGGGGACACCAGCCTAGATGCCTCCCTTGACGGATTCGCGACAGGACGCAGCGGCAAAGAGGCTGGACCAGTGAGGAGTGCGCTTCCAAACGCCGCGCGAACGCGGTGCTCATCGCTTGGCTCCGCGTGTTGCTATAGCTTGCTGGCTTACGAGATCAGATGTGCGGGAGATCGCACCCGCACGTCGAACGCGTTACTGTTCGCCGGTTCCGACCTCAATCCGAGCTGGCTCCGCGCCGCGATCGGAAGGAAATATAGACGCGCATGGTGCTCGATCATGACCAGACCGCTATCGTCGATTTTCTGCGGAATGCGCGACCGAAGGGCATCGCGGAATCGGATGTTGCGATCATCAGGACGCATATCTCTATTATCCTGTTGATCGGTCCTCGCGCGTTCAAGCTCAAGCGCGCCGTTAAACTGCCTTACGTCGACTTTTCGACGGCGGAGCTTCGTCTTGCTGCGTGTCAGCGGGAAGTGGAACTCAATCGAAGAACGGCTCCGGCGATCTATCTCGGCGTTCGCCGCATCACAGTCGAGCCCGATGGCTCTCTCGCGTTCGATGGGAATGGTCCTCTTCTCGATGCTGTGGTCGAGATGTTGCGTTTCGACGAGAACTCGTCATTTGAGCGGATGGCGAAGAAGCGCGTGCTGACACCTGCGCTGTTGACTGAGACTGCGAATGCGATTGCGCGCTTTCACGGCGTGGCCGAAGTCAGCCGGAGCAATTCCGGCGCCGCCATCATGGCCGATGTGCTCGCGCTCAATGCTGCTGCCTTCGCGACGACAGATGTTTTCCCGAGGGAGAACGTTGTTAGGCTGAATTCCGCATTAGAGGCTGCACTCGATCGTCACCGCGAACTTCTCGATCGTCGTGGGGCGGCGGGAAAGGTCCGGCACTGTCACGGCGACCTGCATCTCGGCAATATCTGCCTCGTCGACAACACGCCAACGCTCTTCGATTGTATTGAATTCAGCGATGCCATGGCGACGATCGACGTCTTGTATGACTTGGTTTTTCTTTTGATGGACCTTTGGCATATCGGTGAAAGATCAGCAGCGAACTTGGTCTTCAACCGGTACTTCGATCAGGCGGATGAGGAAGACGGCATTGCGCTGCTGCCGTTCTTCATGGCGGTCAGGGCTTCGATCCGCGCGCACGTTCTGGCGACTCAATGCCAGGGTCAGGTCTTGAATGATGAGGGCATTGCGGCGCAGGCGAGACGGTATTTTGAACTCGCAGGGAGCCTGCTCGAACCGCAGTCCTCGCGTCTCGTCGCGATTGGCGGTTTGAGTGGAACGGGAAAATCTACGATCGCAGCGATGATCGCCGATCGCATCGGTAATGCACCGGGCGCCCGCGTGCTTGCGAGCGATCGCATTCGCAAGCGGATGTTTCGAGTTTCAGCCGAGACCAGATTACCGGCTGAGGCCTATCGCAGCGAGATATCAGAAAAAGTCTACGCAACCCAGTTGAACGAAGCCGCAGCCATAGCCGCGGCCGGGCATGCGGTCGTTGCGGAAGCGGTGTTCGATCGTGAGGAAGACCGCGCGCGCATCGCAGATTGTGCGCGCAAAGCGGGCGTTTCCTTCACCGGCATCTGGCTCGATGCGCCGACGGACGTTCTTCTCGAGCGTGTCGATGCGAGGCGCAATGACGTTTCCGACGCGACAACGGAAATCGTAAGATTGCAGGCGATGCGTCAGCGTGAGCCGACGAGCTGGATCGAGATAGCCGCGCTCGGCGAGCCTTCACAAATCGCAGCCCGTGTCATGCAAGCGATCGAGGGAGGAACTTCTGCGCGTTAGTACGGTATCGCCGGTGCCAAGTGCGGCTCATTTTGTTGATACTTGTCAATGCTCGCGACGGTGGTTGTTCTTCAATTTCGCATGTTAGCTAATCAAGCGAAGCAAGTGCAGGTGAAATCATGCAGACGCCAGTCCAAATCAGTTTCGAGCATCTCGAACATAGCGGTGCTATCGAGCATCGCGTTAGCGAACAGCTTGAGAAGCTCGAGCAATTCTGTGGGCGTCTGACCGCGGCTCGCGTGGTTGTCGCCCGAGAACAGCGACGCCATCACAAAGGCGACAATTACAGCGTGCGGCTGCTTCTCTCCGTGCCGGGCGCTGAAGATATCGCGATCACTCACAACACGACGGACACCGGCAGACATGAGGACATCCATGTCGTCATTTCCGACGCCTTTGCCGCTGCCCGGCGGCGATTGCAGGACTTCGTCGGTAAGCGGCAACGGCGAGAGAAACTCGACGACGTCGACCTCGGACGCGATTGAGTGCAGGGGTGAGCTTTAATAACTGACTCCCGTCAGTCGATTGATTGATGATCTGGCGCCCATCGCTTGCGATGAAAGCGCCGGATCATGTTAGTTGTTTCTTAAGTCGCTCTCTTACGTCTGCAATGCACGTTTGCGATTTCAGCAAGTCCACGCGCTTGTACGACTGATGCAAATCAAGGGGGTGAAGACCGGGAACTGCAAATCATCTGTAGCGAAACGTGTCCGTTGGCATCAGAGCGAGGATGATATGAAAGCCCTTGTCTACAAAGGACCCGGCGAGAAAGTCGTCGAAGATCGGCCAGTGCCGGAGGTGAAAGATCCGGGCGATGCGATCGTCAAGATCAGCAAGACGACGATATGCGGCACCGATCTGCACATCTTGAAGGGCGATGTCGCGACGTGCAGTCCAGGTCGAATTCTTGGCCACGAGGGGACGGGCGTTGTTGAGAAAGTCGGCGCAGGGGTCTCGACGTTTCGGCCCGGCGATCATGTTCTTATTTCCTGCATTTCGTCGTGCGGACGCTGCGAAAACTGCCGGAAGGGCATGTACTCGCATTGCTCGACCGGCGGCTGGATTCTCGGCAATCAGATCGACGGGACACAGGCCGAACATGTGCGAATTCCGCACGCCGATACGAGCCTGTATCGCATTCCAGACGGCGTCGATGAAGAAGCTCTCGTGATGCTCAGCGATATTTTGCCGACTGGCTTTGAGTGCGGCGTTCTCAACGGCAAAGTCGTACCCGGCAGCACCGTCGCGATCGTCGGATCCGGGCCGATCGGTCTTGCGGCGCTGTTGACAGCGCAATTCTATTCACCGGCCGAAATCATCATGATCGATCTCGATGATAATCGGCTTGAGGCTGCCAAGCGCTTCGGCGCGACCAAGACCGTCAATGGCTCTGGAGCGAAGGCCGTGGACGCCGTGATGAAGTTGACCGGCGGTCGCGGCGTCGATACGGCGATCGAGGCTGTTGGCGTGCCTGCGACGTTTCACGTCTGCGAGGATATCATCGCTCCGGGCGGGACGATTGCGAACGTCGGCGTCCATGGCGTCAAGGTCGACCTGCACCTCGAGCGCCTTTGGAGTCAGAACATCACAATAACGACCCGCCTTGTTGATACTGTTACCACGCCGATGCTGCTGAAAACGGTCGCGGCGAAGAAAATCGATCCGGCAAAGCTCATCACGCACCGGTTCAAGATCGATCAAATCCTCGAGGCTTACGACACGTTCAGTCGCGCGTCCGAGACGGGCGCATTGAAGGTGATCATCGAGGCTTGATCTTGCCGGCCGCCGGAGATCGCTGAGGCGTTGCGTCCAAGGCTAGATACCGGCGGGACGAGCACAGTAGAGAGTAGGTCCGGCATGAGAGCAATGAAACTAAGCCGGGCCTTCACGTTGATCGAGCCGGGCCCGGTTGTGCTCGTCACGACGCGCGATCGTGGCAAAAACAACATCATGACCGTCTCCTGGACGATGGTGATGGACTTTACGCCCAAGTTTGCGCTGACGACCGGCAGCTGGAACTATTCTTTTGCTGCTTTGCGAAAGACCAAAGAGTGCGTGATCGCCATTCCCACCGTTGACCTGCTCGATCAGGTCGTCGGCGTTGGTACGTGCTCGGGGGAAGATACCGACAAGTTCGCGAAGTTCGGGTTTACGGCACTCGACGGGAATGCCGTCAAAGCGCCGCTGCTTGCGGAATGCCTTGCAAACATTGAATGCAAGGTCATCGATTTCGTGCCGAAGCATGACATCGTCGTGCTTGAGGCCGTCGCAGCCTATTTCGACACTAAACGAAAGGAGACGCGCATGCTGCACGCCGTTGGCGATGGTACTTTCGTCAGCGACGGGCGCAAGTATGACCGTCGGAAGATGATGGCAGCCAAACTTCCTGGGGGTCTTTGAGAACCAGCGAGCCCACTCAGGTGTTTGTATTTGGATCGGTCAAAGGGTTGGCAGCCCTGTCGCCACAGAGTTGACGGCTCTTGGCGACAAGCTTCATCGCCTTCAACGACTTGTTACCGCGGACATTCTTGGACCATTAGCCGGGCTGACGGAGTTGAAGCAGTCATCTAATATGCGGTTCATCGGTTTATGACGGCAGGATCATCACGACCCACCAAGACGTAAAGCGATCGAGGTTGCCCATGTCCGATATTCAGACACCTGGCGCAACATGCTGCACGTGCCGCGGCAGGGGTTTCGTTTTTCGCGGGGGTACGATGCAGCACGCAACCAGCCGCACGCCGTGTCAGAGCTTGATTTCCCGTGTCTATGATTTCTGTCCCGAGTGTCTGGGTACTGGTGTGACGATCCCGCGTGCAATGCAGCGCACGCCTTGGGAGTTGGCGTTCGAGATCGTCAGTTCAAAATGAGGTCACCGCAGGCGGCGGGCGTATTGCATTTGGCGATGTCGCGCGACTAGGCGAGCGTGTCCAGCTCGACGACGGTCTCGCGAATGCGATCGTTCAACTTTGCAATGTCTTCCAGGCCGCGTGTCAGCGTTTGCTGGCCCTGCTCGAGGTCGGCGATGAGATCGGAAAAAATTCCGTTGCTCAGACCGACGCTTTCAACCTTGCCCATAACGCGCACGGCGATCAGTCCTGAGAGAAGACGTTTCATTTCGCTGGTCAGATCGAAGAAGTGTCCGATGCGTACCTTGATCAGCTCGAACTTCGCTGCTGCGCGCGCTTTGTAGTCGTCGGTCTGCTGGCGAAGGCGTTTTGCTTCCTCGCTCGCCGCGTCGCTGTCATCACAGACTTCCTGGTCGAAAAGGCTCGCCATTTCATCCTGCAGCCGGGCGGTGCAGGCGAGGAACAATCCTTCATTGACTCCCGAGAACACCTCGTTTGACGCCGTTTCCAAGTCTTGGAGGTTGGTCACGATCGCCTTTGAAATATGATCGTAGTTCGAGGAGATTTCGGCGATCGCGCGCCCTTTGTCTCCCAACCGCAACGCCTGTATCCGCAGGTTGGTCGGCGTGTGATTGAATGTCGAAATCATTGCGAGCATTCGATCGGTCGTCGAAAGCAGCGTGTCGGCCGCGCTCACCAGATTATCGAACAGATCAATCAGCCGCCAAGCCGGTCGCCCCATCGCGGCATTGCGCTCGCGCATCTCGCGGCTCAGGGCCGCCGTCATGAACGCTGGGTAGTCGCGGAAACCGCTGGCGCGCAGGTTATGCACGAGCGCAGCCGCGCTGTCGGCCGGTTTTATCGCGCCGGTAATCTCGTTTCGCCGGGCGGACTTATAGAGCGTCGATGCCGCGGCGAAGAGATCGCTGCTCGGTTTGAGGCGTACCGATAGATAGCCGCCGTCAATCGGGGTTACGACCGCATATACCCAATAGTAATTGCCGTTCTTGGCTCTGTTCTTGACGTAAGCGCCGACGGGATGCCCGGCGCGGATCTGCTCCCATAAGACGAAGAAGACGGCTCTCGGCATATCGGGATGGCGGATGATGTTGTGCGGGCGGTCCATCATCTCCGCCCAAGGGTATTCGCTCACGCGTTGGAAAACGGCGTTGCCCGATTGAATGCGTCCGCGCGACTCGGTGCGTGAAAAGAACAGCTCAGCGAGTTCGAACGGAGATTCGGTCTCCGCTATTTTTAAGGAGTTCTCCGAAGGCCTGCTGATGTCGCCATCGACCGACGCTTCAGATGATGGAATCATGCGCGGGTCTCCATGAGCGACTGAGCCGTGTGCTATCACGGCGGTTATTGAGGTAGACGCGATTAAAAATCGTTATGCGATACAATGTGATACGCGAAATGCGAGCCTTGCCGGCGTTTCCGAATGGGGTGTTCCGAGGGGGTAGTACGCGCTGGCGTCAATATTTGTATAGCTGGGCGTTGGTCCGTATGCGCACCATGACCCAAGTCAAT
>Ga0209933_1001929_pt1 | contig 14492 bp, 14 predicted proteins | sample ThiBiot_300_biof_FD_183944 | JGI IMG/M metagenome (GOLD analysis project Ga0209933, IMG submission 183944) | Wastewater bioreactor microbial communities from Cape Town, South Africa - Thiocy_cont_300_biof (SPAdes) | ecosystem: Engineered > Bioremediation > Thiocyanate > Unclassified | place...
AAATACAGGTTACACATTAGCCGAATTTCCGCAGAGCCAGCCCGACGATCGCGCCGACCAGACAGGCCGCGATCAGCAGCAGGCGGCGCGAGATAGCCCACTGACGCGCCGTCTCGTCGCGATAGCCTGGTTCCGGCCAGTTATGCCCCATGCGATCAGCGTCGCTCAGACGATCGGCGCTGTCGAGGTTTGTCGTCCGCAGACCATTGGAGCCCGGCGCTTGGTCCTTAGCCTCTTGTTCCTTAGTCCTGTTGACTCCTCTCCCGATATGAGAACAAGATGAGAACATCACATCAAGGGCGGACCTTCAGCCGGGCGGCATTCGCTGGGGCCGGGATCGCTTTGCTGTTTGGAGGAGATCGTGGCGAGCATCACCTATTTTGTCGTCATTCCATTCGCCCCCGATCCCGATGGCGAACTGACCGCCGGCGAGCCGATCGAGGCCCGCACCCCGTCCGGCGCTGTTTTCCGAGCAAAGGCGGCTGCGCTTAACGATGGAGGGGCCATCGCATTCAGCCGCTCCGGGGACCCGTCGCTCGGAGAATTTGAGGACGCAGTGATCCTGACCCGAGAGGGAATCGTGCCTGACGATCTGGCAGCCTATGTCAGCGGTTGAGGCTCCAGTTGGTGCCCTCCCGCCAGACGAGGAGGAGGCGGTGAACGCCGTCCTCGAGGAGTTCGGCGGCGATGCCCGCAAGGCCATTGCGGCGTTGCTGCATGACCTCGACGCGCTCGCGGCGGATGCGCGCTCCTTGATCTCGCACGGCTATGTGCGTGGGATCGATATCGTCGAATGGCGACGGAAGCGCCACTGATGAGCAACCCAGCCATGGGTGTTCCGAGCGATGGTCTGGAGCCGGTGGAGGCCGCCTGCACCGAAGCGCTAGAGCACGGCGTCCACGCCGCCAGCGTGATCATCAACATCCTGGCCCGCACGCGCGATCCGGCTCCGGTGATGACGATCGTCACGCCCGGCGCGCTCAAACTCCGCCATGCGCCGATCGCCGACTGCGCTCGTTACGACAACCTGAGGAGGATGAGCTGATGGAACGGACCGAACTGTTCGAGATCATAGGCGACCTGAAGCTCTTCGGCATGCGGGCGTCCTACGATGAGATCATGGCGACCTCGATCAAGCGCGAGCATGAGCCGCCGCGCATCGTTGGCGATCTGCGCAAAGCCGAGGTCAACGAGAAGGAGGCGCGGTCGATCAAATACCAACTCACCATCGCCAAGCTGCCGCTGGCCAAGGACATCGACGACTTCGACTTCGCCGATACGCCGATCAACGAGACGCTGGCGCGCGATCTCGCCAGCGGCGGATTCCTCGTTGAACAGCGCAACATCGTGCTGATCGGCGGAACTGGGACCGGAAAGACCCATCTCGCCATCGCGATCGCGCGGTCCTGCATCCGCAGCGGCGCCCGCGGCCGCTTCTTCAACGTCGTCGATCTCGTCAATCGGCTGGAGGCGGAGACGCGGCAGGGCAAGCAGGGCCGCATGGCCGATTATCTGACGCGCCTCGACTTCATCGTGCTCGATGAACTCGGTTACCTCCCGTTTGCCCAGGCCAGCGGCCAACTGCTCTTCCATCTCATCAGCAAGCTTTACGAGCGTACGTCAGTCATCGTCACGACGAACCTCGCTTTCGGCGAATGGCCCAGCGTCTTTGGCGACGCCAAAATGACCACAGCGCTGCTCGATCGCCTCACGCATCACTGCGAGATCGTCGAGACTGGCAACCAAAGCTGGCGATTCAAAAACCGCGGCTGAGCGCTCAACCCTTCTCACTTCACGAATCCGCATTCGCCCCGGCCGAGCAACCCAAACCAGCTCGGCCGGGCGAATGCTCGTCCTTAGCGCTCTACGCCAGAGGGGCCCTTATTCGGCGCCGATCTGGGGTCCCGATTCAGTGCCGTTTGACACGATAAATGCCTCGCTGGCGCGCGCGGTATCGACGTCGGGAAAGAGGATGCGGCGGAGCTGATCCATTGAATCGGCATTTATGTTGAAGGTTTTCTGGATCAGCTCTGCCTCCTCCGCCCAGGAGACGAACCACGCTTTCTTCAGCTTCTTCACACATGGAACGGAATAGTCGCCGGCGCAATGGGCGATCGACGCATGGCGAAGCCTCGACGCGCCGGACATGACGATCGTCCTCGCCGGCGCAGGATCGCGCATGCGAGCGAAGAGCCGATGCTCAACCTGATCGGCTCGGGCGTGATCGTTAGGGAAGTAGCGCCTTCAGGACATCTATGTAGTCTTCCGGCCAGCTTCTTGAGACCCACGAACCGTCATCCCAAGCCTCAACCCGCGCTTCAAGCTTGGAAGCGTAGGAGAAGGTTTTTCTGAAGTCTTCGACCTTGTCCATAATGGGTCGCACGTGAAGCCCGCCGCCCTCGCTGAGGTCTCTCCACAGCCTCTCAATCTCTGCGGCTCCTCCAAGCCGAGCGAGACGCTCCACCGGTTTAGGGTGAAGCCACAACACGCAGTGGAGATGCGGATAGCGCACACCGTCCAACCCGTATTCCTTGTCATCTACGTATGCGTGAAGCTGAGGCCATAGAAGACGCTTTGACGGTCGATCGGAGTGACCGACGAGCCTCGTAGTCAAAATCCTGTGGAACTCTTGCGCCTTGCCGAAGAAGTCAGATGACGCTTGCTTCAGAGGGAAATGCATCCACCGTAAGGAGGTCTCCCATCGCCATGAGCGAAATCGCTGACCGGGGAAAGTGAGCGTGAGGAACCACGCTTGGGATCCTTCGTATTGCTGACGAAGTCCGTGATACAGCTGAGCGTGTGTTCTGCTAGTGACGTCGTGCGCAAGCTTCGCGTTTTCTCGTTTTGTCAGTCTGGTCTTTGTTGTCATAATCTCGCTGTTTCCACTGTTCGTGTTAGGCGGCTCCGGTGCAAGGCGCTTTCGCTTTTGCAAAGCTTTGCCATCTTTCGCTTTTGCAAAGCTTTGCCATCAGGCGGCTGTAGACCCCTGTGCAGGCTCGACTGAATGAGATAGGCTACAGATACATCTCTCGCGTCGATCGCTGCAGATGCTCTTGCGCCCACGCGGGCGCGGCCGTCTCATCGTTAGGGCTGAACCAACGACCACAGGCCATCAGCACGCACCAAACGTGGCTTTCACCCGCCGACGAGAGTCAACGGATGTGTATCTATCTGATCTCGATTGCAGGAGCGCCGGCGAGGTCGGCCTCGCCAGCGTTCACAAGCGGACGAGCGCCTTGTCGGACGCTAGGTTCCGCTAGTCTTCGTCAATCCAACCCAAACCGTTCTCGGTTTTCCTGAGTCCATCTCGCGATCTGCTCGGACGTGAAGGAGACACAAGTGCTGCTCTTCTCGTTCTCGACCCTACCCGACTTCAATGCTCGTAGGCGAAGCGTGCAGTGACCACCGAAGCGATTGTTCGTGAGGCCGCGCAAGTGGCTTGGAAAGCTGAGAAGCGTCTCTTCTCCGCCGGGCCGTTTCTTACGGTCTTCGTATAGGAACTGCCGAAAGCTACCAGATTTCGATGCCTTTCGTCGCCGTCGTCTCGTCATTGATTTCTCCAAGGAAGGTGCCAGAAATGAGAATGCAGGCGTGCGCTACCGAGCAAGGCCAGCCTGCTTAGTAAGTTTTCTCACGGCTATGCGCGAACTTTACGATCAGCATCCGCGGTCGAGAACGATATCCCAGTCCTCTGAGGGAAGGCGGAGTCAATTGCTCCGCTTTTCGGATAAATCTCACGCTGCAAACAAAGTCTGTTTCGTGAACACAGCAACTCCACCGACCCGCGGCCAGTGGAGCTACTGCTTGAATGCCCGACTATCTCTGGCCGACCCGAAGCAACGATCCTTCATTGACCCAAAGCCAATGTGGGTGGTTGTGTCGCTGCGGCCGTCGATGTTCAGCGCAATTCCATCAGATCACCAATGGAGCATCGTTGCGGTCCATCACGATCCCGTAGGAAGCCGTGAGTTGAATCTCGCACGCGATCTGATCAAGGGGAAAACGATCCTCGTCGAATAGATAGACTGCCGCAATCGCACCTCTCAAAGCATGCATGAAGCCCATTCCAGCGGCGGCTCTCAACGCAGCGAGCTGCTGCTCTCCAGCGCTACTCCCAAAAGCACTGGCGATTCCGCGTGCGATGTGATCAGCGACGATGTTCTTGTATGGCCGTTCTTCAGAACAGCTGTCGTCAATCGAATTCGTCATGTTCATTCGAAAAGCTCCTGTCGAAAGGCTCGCCATGCGCGAGCGACGAGGAGCTTATGGACCGAAAAACTGGGACGGATGCGAAGGGAGGCGAAATCGGTCTCCGTTTTTCTATCTTTCGTGTGAGGAATGCGATCGCTCTCGAAACCTCTTTATCGCCATCTGCACGGTGCGCTCGTTGAGATGCACAGACCATCGTGAGACGCGTCCCGTTTTTATTAGCCAACTCAATATTTCGTCGTTTCTCTTCTTCGCGCTTACACCGTTGGGAACGTCGCCATTTGGGGGCCAAAGATCTGTTAAAGCTTCGATAATCGCTCGCTGGAGAGATTTGCGCGGTTCTGGCTTGCTGGACTGGAGAGTGCGGGGGATTTCAGTCGGTAGAACAAACACCTCGTCCGTGAACCAGCCCTCGCCGTCGTCATTGTCGAAAGGAGGCCATAACTGGAGCACATGCTCCCTCGGCGCCGTTGCTTGATGCGCCATAAATCGGGTCGAGGCCTGACGAGATCCTGCCAAGGAAAGAACGGCTTGATCAGTTCGATCTGTCACGAATCTATATCTAAGGGCGGCTTTGGGGTCGGTCGAGTCGGGAATGCGAATCGGCCCATCGACGGTCAATGCTTCGAGCGATATCCTTTGTTCAGCCAACCGATGTTGAAGCATTTTCCAAGCAACCATCAAATCGCCGGGCTCTCTCACCTCTTTGCGCGCGCGCGCATCCGCAAGATAAATCTGTGCGTTTTCGAAAGTTAGATTGCCACACGCGGCCACGGCATCCCAGTTGCGCGTCGCAATCCAAACGATCGCGGCAACTACTGGCCATTCCTTAGCGTAATGATCGAAGGGCATGAGGAGGGGCCGCATAGGTGCTCTCAGAAGGATTTATCCAACTCGGCTCATATAACAGTTCATACATGGATTTAGCATGTCCCCCGCCACGGGATCATTTAATGGGCCCTTAATTCAAAAGGTTGTGGCCGCCGGCGGCGGCGATCTCGAGCGCCCGCTTCGCCGATTCCTGGCCTTTCACGTCGCGCAGATCGGGCAGGTCGGCGCCGGGCCGCACGATGCGCGGCTCGGGCCGGCCGAGAACCTGCGTTCCCTTGAAATGATTGGCGAGCTGGATGAGCGAGCGCGGCGCCAGCACCTCGATGTCGCGCGAGGCCCAGGCGGCCTCGGCGCCGGTCGCGGCCGGACAGATCAGGCCGTGGCCGCGCGCGTTCGCGGCGATGGCGGCGGGAAGCACGCCGGCGACGGGCGAGATCGAGCCGTCGAGCGCGAGTTCGCCGAGCACGGTGTATCCGGCGAGCGCGTCGGACGGGATCGCCCCGATCGCGGCCATGACGCCAAGCGCGATCGGCAGATCATAATGGCTGCCCTCCTTGGGCAGGTCGGCCGGCGCGAGATTGACCGTGATGCGCTTGTTCGGCAGCGCGAGGCCAGAGGCGATGAGCGCCGAGCGCACGCGCTCGCGGCTTTCTCCCACCGCCTTGTCGCCCAGCCCGACGACGACGAACAGCACCTTGCCGATCGACACCTGAACCTGAACGTCGACCGCGCGCGCCTCGATCCCCTCGAACGCCACCGTCGCTACGCGCGTGACCATGAAACCCGCCCTGCCCCGCCATGATGCTAGCGGCGGGGCGGCGGCGATTCAAGAACAATTCAGGAACATTTCTCCCTCACCCGCCAACATTGAACGCCGCCAGCGCGGCCATGTTGACGAGATCGGAATCCTTCGCGCCGAGCGAGACGATCTGCACCGGCTTGTCGAGACCGACGATGATCGGGCCGATCACCGTCGCGCCGCCCAGCTCCTGCAGCATCTTCGTCGCGATCGAGGCGGAGTGGAACGCCGGCATCACCAGAACGTTCGCGGGCCCGGTGAGGCGGCAGAACGGATATTGCGCCATCAGCTCGCGGTTGAGCGCGACGTCGGCCGCCATGTCGCCGTCATATTCGAACTCGACGCGCATGCCGTCGAGAATCTTCACGGCCTCCTTCACCTTCTCCGACCGCTCGCCGGCGGGATGGCCGAAGGTCGAGAAGGCGAGCAGCGCGACGCGCGGCTCATAGCCGAGGCGACGCGCCACTCCGGCGGCCTCGATCGCGATCTCGGCCAGCTCCCGCGCCGTCGGCATCTCATGAATGGCGGTGTCGGCGACGACGACATTGTGGCCGCGCGCCAGCACGACCGACGCGCCGATCAGACGATGGCCGGGCTTGGGGTCGATGACGCGGCGCACATCCTCCAGCGCCACCGAATAATTGCGCGTCGCGCCCGTCACCATCGCGTCGGCGTCGCCGAGCGCCACCATCGCGGCGGCGAAAGTGTTGCGGTCCTGGTTGATCATGCGCTGGCAGTCGCGGAACAGATAGCCGTGACGCTGCAGCCGATCATACAGGAACTGCGCGTAGACGCTGTTACGCTTCGACAGGGCGGCGTTGTGAATCTCAAGACCCTTGATGTTGAGATCGACGCCGTTCTGCGCCGCATAGTCGCGGATGCGCTCGTCGCGGCCGACGAGGATCGCCGTTCCCATGCCTTGGTTCACATAGGCGAGCGCGGCGCGCATCACCTGCTCCTCCTCGCCTTCGGCGAAGACGACGCGCTTGGGATAACGACGCACGCGCTCGATGACGCGGTTGAGCGTGCCGGCGATCGGGTCGCGCCGCTCCGAGAGTTGCGCCTTGTACTCGGCCATATTCTCGATCGGCTTGCCGGCGGCGCCGGTCTCCATCGCCGCCTTCGCGACGGCGACGGGAATCGTCGAGATCAGGCGCGGATCGAACGGAACCGGGATGATGTAGTCGCGACCGAAGCGCGGGCGCGCGCCCTGATAAGCCGCCGCCACCTCGTCGGGCACATCCTCCTGCGCGAGCTTCGCCAGCGCGCGGGCCGCCGCGACCTTCATCTCCATGTTGATCGTCGTGGCGCGTACGTCGAGCGCGCCGCGGAAGAGATAGGGGAAGCCGAGAACATTGTTGACCTGGTTCGGATAGTCCGACCGGCCCGTGGCGACGATGGCGTCGTCGCGCACGGCGGCGACCTCCTCCGGCGTGATCTCGGGATCGGGATTCGCCATCGCGAAAATGATCGGGTCCTTCGCCATCGACCGGATCATGTCAGCGTTGAAAGCCCCCTTCGCGGACAAGCCGAACGCAATGTCCGCGCCCTTCAGCGCGTCGGCCAGCGTGCGCCTGTCGGTCTTCGCCGCATGCGCCGACTTCCACTGGTTCATGCCTTCCTGGCGGCCCTCATAGATCACGCCCTTCGTGTCCACGAGCATGAGATTTTCCGGCCGGAAGCCGATGGCGCGCAGGAGATCGAGACAGGCGACGCCCGCCGCGCCGGCGCCGTTGCAGACCAAGGTCGTGGTCTCCGGCTTGCGGCCGGTCAGCTCCAGCGCGTTGAGGATGCCGGCCGCGGCGATGATCGCGGTGCCGTGCTGATCGTCGTGGAAGACGGGAATGTCCAGCAGTTCCTTGAGCCGCTGCTCGATCACGAAGCATTCCGGCGCCTTGATGTCCTCGAGATTGATGCCGCCGAAGCCCTTGCCGAGATAACGCACGCAATTGACGAAGGCGTCCGGGTCCTCGGTATCCACTTCCAGATCGATCGAGTCGATGTCGGCGAAGCGCTTGAACAGCACCGCCTTGCCCTCCATCACCGGCTTGGAGGCGAGCGCGCCGCGATTGCCGAGGCCAAGGATTGCGGTGCCGTTCGAGATCACGGCGACCATGTTGCCCTTGGTCGTGTAGTCGAAGGCCTTGGCCGGATCCTCGGCGATGGCGAGGACCGGAACGGCGACGCCAGGCGAATAGGCCAGCGACAGGTCGCGCTGCGTCGCCATCGGCTTGGTGGCGACCACCTCCAGCTTGCCGGGACGGCCCCGCGCATGGAAATCGAGCGCTTCCTGATCCGTGAAGGTGGGGCGCGCGCGCCGACCGGTCTTCTGCTCTGACATCAGCTTTCGTTTCCGCCCTTGAACCGCCCGAGCCCGGATGACGCCATCCGCGGCCATAGCCGGCATTTCCAAACGCCCGGCGGTCGACGACCGCAAAGCCGGCTTCTTGTCTCCCCGCCGCAGGGGAAGGCACATTAGGGAAGCGCGCCAGCGCGCTCAAGAGCCGCCCGGCGCCGGAAACTGGTGAATAGGCGGGCGCGAAGGGATGAAAGCGGCCCAGTCTTCGGCTAAATCCCGTCGATGCTCGAACGAACGAAACCGGACGCGGCGGGCGCCGGCGCGGCCGACAAGCCGACGCCCATGATGGCGCAATATCTGGAGATCAAGGCGGCCAATCCGGATTGCCTGCTGTTCTACCGGATGGGCGATTTCTACGAGCTGTTCTTCGAGGACGCGGAAACCGCATCGCGCGCGCTCGGCATCGTCCTGACCAAACGCGGCAAGCATCGCGGCGAGGACATCCGCATGTGCGGCGTGCCGGTCGAGCGCGCCAACGATTATCTGCAGCGGCTGATCGCGCTCGGCCACCGGGTCGCGGTCTGCGAACAGATCGAGGATCCGGCCGAAGCCAGGAAGCGCGGCGCGAAATCGGTGGTGAAGCGCGACGTGGTCCGCCTGGTGACGCCGGGCACCGTGACCGAGGAGGCGCTGCTCGACCCCGCCGGCGCGAGCCTGCTCGTCGCGCTGGCGCGCGTGCGGGCGAGCGAACAGGAGTGGAGCTACGGCGTCGCCGCTGTCGACATCACGACTGGCCAGTTCACGCTCAGCGAGACGACCGCCGCCGGACTGGGCGCGGAGATCGCGCGGCTCGATCCGAAAGAGATCGTGCTGCCGGATTCGATCCATGACGATCCCGCGCTGAAACAGCTCTGGCGCGACATGCGCGCCTCGCTCACGCCCATTCCGCGCGACGGCCATGACGGGTCGGCGGCCGAACGGCGGCTGCTCGACTTCTACGGGGTCGCGACGCTCGACGGATTCGGCGTTTTCTCGCGCGCCGAGATCAGCGCGGCGGCGACGGCCGTCGCCTATGTCAACCGCACGCAGAAAGGCAAGCGCGCCGCGCTGTCGCCGCCGACGCGCGCCGACGGGCGCGGCGTCATGCGCATCGACCAGGCGACGCGCGCCAATCTCGAACTCACGCGAACGCTCGGCGGCCAGCGCGACGGATCGCTGCTCGCCGCGATCGACCGCACGCAGACGCCGGGCGGCGGCAGGCTGCTGGCGGAACGGCTCGCGGGCCCGCTCACCGACGTCGCTGCGATCCAGGCGCGACAGGATTCGATCGCGTTCTTTCTCGATGACCGGGCGTTGCGGGACGCGACTCGCGACACGCTGCGGCGCGCGCCGGACGGAGCGCGCGCGCTGGCCCGCCTGTCGCTCGACCGCGGCGGCCCGCGCGATCTCATCGCCATACGCGACATGATCGCGGCCGCGCACGCGCTCGCCGCCGCGCTCTCCGACCGCATCGCGGTTCCCGCCGAGCTCGCAGCGGCGGTCGGCGCGTTGCGTGAACTCGACCAGGCGCTCGCCGAACGCCTGACGAGCGCCATCGTCGACGAGCCGCCGCTGATGAAGCGCGACGGCGGCTTCGTGCGCGCCGGATGCGAGTCCGCGCTCGATGAAATGCGGCGGCTGCGCGACGAAAGCCGGCGCGTGATCGCGGAACTGCAGATGCGCCACGCCGAGGAGACGGGCGTGCGCAACCTGCGCATCAAGCACAACAACTTCCTCGGCTATTTCATCGAGGTTCCGCAGGCGGCCGGCGAGCAATTTCTGAAGCCGCCGCTCAACGCGATCTTCATCCATCGCCAGACCATGCAGGGCGCGATGCGCTTCTCGACGGCGGCGCTCGGCGAGCTGGAGCAGAAGATCGCCTCCGCCGCCGACCGCGCGCTGGCGCTCGAACTGTCGATCTTCGCCGATCTTAACGGCGCCGTCGTCGCCGCGGGCGAAACAATCAAGCGCGCGGCTCTGGCGCTCTGCGCCATCGACGTGGCCGCGGCGCTGGCAGATATCGCCGCCGACCTGAACTGGACGCGGCCGCTGGTCGACGACAGCCGCTCCTTCGCCATCGCGGGCGGGCGCCATCCGGTGGTCGAGGCGGCGCTGCGCCGGACCGGCGATCCGTTCGTCGCCAACGACGCCGAACTGTCGGCGCCCGCGCGCGACGGCGGCGGCCGGATCATGCTCGTCACCGGCCCCAACATGGCGGGCAAATCCACCTATCTCCGGCAGAACGCGCTGATCGCGACGCTCGCGCAGATGGGCGCCTATACGCCTGCGCGCGACGCGCATATCGGCGTGGTCGACCGGCTGTTCTCGCGCGTCGGCGCAGCCGACGATCTGGCGCGCGGCCGCTCGACCTTCATGGTCGAGATGATCGAAACCGCCGCGATCCTGAATCAGGCCACCGATCGCTCGCTTGTCATTCTCGACGAGATCGGGCGCGGCACGGCGACCTTCGACGGGCTGTCGATCGCCTGGGCGACGATCGAGCATCTGCACGAGATCAATCGTTGCCGCGCTTTGTTCGCGACGCACTATCACGAGTTGACCACCCTCGCGAAGAAGCTGCCGCGCGTGACGAACGCGACCATGCGCGTCACCGATTTCGAGGGCGACGTCATCTTCCTGCATGAGGTGACGGCCGGCGCGGCGGACCGCTCCTACGGCATCCAGGTGGCGAAGCTCGCGGGGCTGCCGACGAGCGTCGTCGAACGCGCCCGAACCATTCTCTCCGAGCTGGAGGCGACGGAGCGCACGCGGCCGAGAAAGGAACTGATCGAGGACCTGCCGCTGTTCGCGGCGCTCGACAAGCAGGCGGCGACGCCGGCCGCGAAAAAAGACGATCTGCGCGAGGCGCTGGCCGCGCTCAGGCCGGACGAGATGACGCCGCGCGAAGCGCTTGAGACGCTCTATCAACTGAAAGGGTTGGCGGCGGGATAGGGCGCTCCCGCTGCATTCGAAAGCGCGCTACTCGCCGACCATCTCGGCGACATCCTCCGCGATCGACAGGGACGAAGTCAGCCCGGGCGATTCGATGCCGAAAAGATGCGCAATCCCGCGCAGGCCATGCGCGGCGGGCCCGTCGATGACGAAATCCCTCGCCGCCTCCCCCGGTCCCGACAGCTTCGGACGAATGCCGGAATAGTCGGGCGTCAGCGACCCGTCGGGCAACGCCGGAAAATAGCGGCGGATGGAAGCGTAAAAGCTCCGCGCGCGCGCCGGATCGACCTCGTAGAACTCATGATCGATCCATTCCACGTCGGGACCGAATTTCATGCGGCCCGAAAGATCGAGCGTGACATGGGTTCCCAAACCGCCTTCGACGGGCGCAGGATAAATCAGACGCGAGAAGACCGGACGCCGCGCGAACGCGAAATAATTGCCCTTCGCCAATGTCTGTTTCGGAATCCGCTCGCCGGGATAATCCGCCATCGCGCGCGCGACGGCCTGCGCGCCGAGGCCCGCGCTGTTGATGACAGCGTCAAAGGAAAAATCGCCGCCGGCCGCGCCGCCAAATGCGACGCGCCACTGCGCGCCGTCGCGGACGATGCGCTCGACCGGCGTTTCGAACGCGATCATGCCGCCGTGGTCCTCGATCTCGCCCAGGAGCGCGAGCATCATCGCATGACTGTCGACGATTCCGGTCTCCGGCGACCATGCGGCGGCGACGCATTGCAGCGCGGGCTCCATCGCGCGCGCCGCAGCGCCGCTGATCAGCGCCAGCCCCTCAACGCCGTTTTCGCTTCCCTGCGCGACGATCGCGGCGATCTTCTTTTCTTCCGCCTCGTTGGTCGCGACGATGAGCTTGCCGAATTTCCTCACAGGGACGCCGCGCGCGGCGCAGAACGCGTAGAGCATGCGCCGGCCGGCGACGCAGTGACGCGCGCGCAGCGAACCCGTCGGATAATACATGCCGCCATGCACTACTTCGCTGTTGCGCGAAGAGACGCCGGTTCCGATTGCGTCGGCCTTTTCAGCGACGACGACGTCCCAGCCGCGACGCCCCAGCGCCGCCGCGCAGGCGAGGCCCACCACACCCGCACCGATGACAAGCGCCGACGCCATTCGCCCACCGTTTCCACGCGGTCTTCAGAGTCTTTCCCTGTTCCGCGGGGACCGGGAAAGACGCCCATCCGCTTCGCCCGGAAACGTAGCGCGCGCAAAACTCCGCGTCATCCGATCGCCATGGCGTAGCCACCGGGGCGACAAGCGCAGCCGGCAGTCAAGCCGCGGGCATCGTCGATGAAGCGGGCGCGCTCTGCGTCATGCAAGCGCGGCCAGCACAGGGAGGGGCGGACAAAAAGTCACGCCGCCATCTGGTTCTTCGGCGCGGCGGCGCGCACCGCGTCGTCGACATGGCTCTCGAATTTCTTGAAATTCCCGCGGAACATTTCGACGAGATTCTTCGCGGTGTCGGCGAACTCGGCTTTGCTGGCCCAGGTCTTCACCGGATAGAGAATGTGCGGCTCGACGCCCGGCACCGAGGTCGGCACCGCGAAGCCGAAATAAGGATCTCGGCGGAAATCGGCGCGATTCAGCGAGCCGTCGAGCGCGGCGCTCAGCAGGCGGCGCGTGACGCGGATCGGCATGCGGCGACCGACGCCATATTTGCCGCCGGTCCAGCCGGTGTTCACCAGCCAGCAATCGACATGATGCTTCGCGATCAGGTCGCGCAGCAGGTTGGCGTAAACCGACGGATGCAGCGGCAGGAAGGGCGAGCCGAAGCAGGTCGAGAATTCCGGCTCGACGCCGACAAGGCCGCGCTCCGTGCCCGCGACCTTGGCGGTATAGCCGGAGAGAAAATGATACATCGCCTCCGCCGGCGTCAGCTTGGCGATCGGCGGCATCACCCCGAACGCGTCGGCGGTCAGCATGATGATGTTCTTCGGCACGCCGGCGCGGCCGGTGCGCGACGCGTTCGGGATGAAATCCAGCGGATAGGCGGAGCGCGTGTTCTCGGTTTTCGACTGATCGTCGAAATCAACCTCGCGCGTGTTCTCGTCGAACACGACATTCTCAAGCACCGTTCCGAATCTCTGCGACGCCGCATAGATCTGCGGTTCGGCTTCGGCGGACAGCCGGATCGTCTTGGCGTAGCAGCCGCCCTCGAAATTGAACACGCCGTCCTTCGACCAGCCATGTTCGTCGTCGCCGATCAGCGTGCGCTCCGGATCGGCGGAAAGCGTGGTCTTGCCGGTGCCGGAGAGGCCGAAGAAAACCGCCGAGTCGCCGCCCGGCCCGACATTGGCCGAGCAATGCATCGGCACGACGCCCTTCGCGGGCAGCACGTAGTTGAGATAGGTGAAGACGGACTTCTTCATTTCGCCGGCGTAGGCGGAGCCGCCGATGAGAACGATCTTGCGCGTCAGATCGATGGCGACGACCGTTTCACTGCGGCAGCCATGGCGCTTGGGATCGGCCCTGAAACTCGGCAGAGCGATGATCGTCATTTCGGGCGCGTAGCTCGCAAGCTCGCCGGCCTCCGGCCGGATCAGGAGATTGCGAATAAACAGCGAATGCCAGGCGAGCTCGGTGAACACGCGCGCGCGCACGCGGTTTGCGGGATCGGCGCCGCCATAGAGATCCTGCGCGAACAGCTCCTTGCCGTCGCAATGGGCGATGAAGTCGGCGCGCAGCGCGTCGAACTGCTCCGGGCTCATCGCGGCGTTGTTGTCCCACCACACCGTCTTGTCGGTGGCTGAGTCGCGCACGACGAATTTGTCCTTCGGGGAGCGGCCCGTATGCTGGCCGGTGTCGGCGGCGAGAGCGCCGCCCTTGATCAGCGATCCTTCGCCGCGCCGGATCGCTTCCTCGACAAGTCGCGGCGCGTCGAAATTCCAGCGCACGGCCTTGAGATTGTGAAATCCGCTGACGGACGCGTCCTGCGCTCCGTTATGGACGCCGATATTCTTCACGAGCATTTCTCCCGTCACAGCCGACCGTCATGCAGCGCGGCCGCGTGCGCGGCCTCTAAAACCCTCGCGGCGCATGCGCAAGCCGTCCGCTTTCTGCCCGGCGGCGGCCGGATCAGGCAACCTCAAATGGCGCGCACAGTGAACGCCGAAAGCGCGCGAGAGGGTTCGATCAGGCTTGCGCCCTCGCCTCGTCCGCCAGCTTTTTCAGCACCTTGCGCAAGGAGACGCCATCTGTCGCCGGCTCCGGAAAGAAAAGCCGCAACGCGCCGTCGCCGGCGACGAGATCGAGTCCGTCCGGGTCGAGGCCGGCGCAGCGCCAGGGCGCGTCGGCGCCGCCGAGCAGGCGCGTGGCGTATAGCCGCAGAGCGTCCGCATGGTCTTGGTTCAT
>Ga0209933_1001933_pt1 | contig 14467 bp, 15 predicted proteins | sample ThiBiot_300_biof_FD_183944 | JGI IMG/M metagenome (GOLD analysis project Ga0209933, IMG submission 183944) | Wastewater bioreactor microbial communities from Cape Town, South Africa - Thiocy_cont_300_biof (SPAdes) | ecosystem: Engineered > Bioremediation > Thiocyanate > Unclassified | place...
AGACGGGCGGCACGCCGCGCTCGAGGCGGCGACGTGACGAAGGAAGATTGAAATGGCCGTTCCGAAGCGAAAGACCTCGCCCTCCAAGCGCAACATGCGCCGCTCGCATGACGCTCTTTCGCAGCCGACCTATATCGAGGACAAGAATTCGGGCGAGCTCCGCCGTCCGCATCACATCGACCTCAAGACCGGCATGTATCGCGGCCGTCAGATCCTGACGCCGAAGGCCGAAGGCTGATCCGGCTTCACCGGTTCGAACGCTCCGAAAGGCCGGCCTCGCGCCGGCCTTTTTCTTTTTGAGGGGCGGTCCGCGGCCGCATTGTCCACCCGCTTGGCGCGTGCCAATGTCGCCCGGCACGCCGCCGCTACGCCGGCGCTATGGGACGGCCCATACCGATGGACGACGCCTCGATCGAGCAGGTTCTCTCCCGCAACGGCGAGGCCGTCTATCGCTGGACGATCTTCGACGACGGCCTCCTCTGGAGCGCCGGCGCCGCCCGACTGATCGGGGTTGCCGATCCTGCCTCCATCGCGACCGGCGCTGGCTATCACGCGCTGTCCGACAGCGGCAATCCCGTCTCGCGCCGCGACCAGGTGCTGAAGGGGCTCGGCTTCGACAATGGCGAGGGTGTCTCCTACCGGATCGAATATGCCTTGCGCCCCCAGGGTCCGGACGGACCGGTGGTCTGGATCGAGGACAGCGGCCGCTGGTACTCCGAGGGCTCGCGCCGCGCGGTCCGCGCCGAGGGCGTCGTCCGAGTGATCAACGAACGGCATGCGCGGGAGCAGCGCCTTGCCTTCCTGACCCGCTACGATACCGAGACCGGCCTCCTCAACCGCGCCTACTTGCTCGACCTGCTCGCGAACACCATCGCCGACGCCCAGAAATTCCGCACCTCCGCTGCATTCCTTCAGATCGCCATCGACGACCTGCCGCTCATCAATGCCGCCTATGGCCTGCAGGCAGGCGACCGGGCGATCGTGGCGGTTGCGCAGCGCATCCGCGGCCGCCTCCGCGAGGGTGACGCGATCGCGCGCTATTCGGGCGGCAAGCTCGCACTCCTCCTCATGAACTGCGACGAGCACGAGATGCAGGTCGCCGCCGAGCGGTTTCTCGCCGCGGTGCGCGAGGAGGTCATCGTCACGCCTGAAGCGGCTTTCGCCATCACGATCTCGATCGGCGGCGTCGCCATACCGCGCCATGGCCGCAACAGGGCCGACTGCCTGGAGCGGGCGCAGGAGAGCCTCGATCTGGCGCTCGGCGCCGGCCGCGGCCGCTTCGTCGCCTTCGCGCCTTCGCCGGAGCGCGCCGAGCAGCGGCGGGCCAATGCCGCGCTTTCGCGCCAACTCGTCGGCGCGCTCACGGAGCGCCGCCTGCGCCTCGCTTACCAGCCGGTGGTCGATATCGCGACGCGCCGCCCGCTCTTCCATGAAGCGCTGCTCCGCCTCGTGCAGCCGGATGGATCGATCGTCGCGGCCGGGCATGTGATGCCGCTCGCCGAGCAGCTCGGCCTGGCCCGGTTGTTCGATCTCGCGATCCTCGAACTCGTCCTGAAGGCGCTCGCCGATCACGGCGAGGCTGTGCTCTCCGTCAATGTCGCGCCGGAGACCATCGCCGCGCCGGACTGGCTGGCGCTGGTCACGAGCACGGTGGCGCGTCGCCCTGATATCGGGCGCCGGCTGATCGTCGAGATCACCGAGACCAGCGCCATCCGCAACATCGAGGAGACCACGCTGTTCGTCGATGCCGTGCATGCGCTCGGTGCGCGCGTCGCCATCGATGATTTCGGCGCCGGCTTCACGTCGTTCCGGAGCCTGCGGCGTCTCGCGGTCGATCTCGTCAAGATCGACGGCGACTTCGTCCGATCCATCACCACGAATGACGACGACCAGATCTTCGTGCGCCGCCTCGCTGAACTTGCCCGCGACCTCGGCATCGAGACCGTGGCCGAATGGGTTCAGGACGAGGCATCGGTTTGCCTTCTCGTCGGCTGGGGCGTGCAGGCAATCCAGGGCGACATCTCGGGCGAGGCGAGTCTCGATCCGCCCTTCGCGGTGGTGCGTTCAGGCTGAGGCGCCGGCGATCCGATCGATGGCAGCGGCCAGCGCGATGTCCTTCTCCGTCAGGCCGCCGGCATCATGCGTCGTCAGCGTGATCGTCACGGTGCGGTAGACATTCGACCATTCGGGATGGTGGCCCATCGCTTCCGCTGCCAGCGCCACCTGCGTCATGAAGGCGAAGGCTTCCGAGAAGTCGCGGAAATCGAACCGCCGCGTAAGTGCATCGCGCCCCTCAGTGTCGTGCCAGGCGGCCCCGAGCGTCGCGAGAGCCTCCTCGCGCTGGGTGCCTTCGAGGCGTGTCATGCCGCCACCGCCAACGGATAGCTGTGTTCCACGAGATAGGGGCCGCCACCAACCGAATCGCGCGAGGAGAAGAGGACGAACCGGCTGGCCGTGAATGGCGGGGCATAGAAGCCGCCGCGGAGCGCCAGATAGGAGGCGACCTCCCGCTCGCTGGTGCCGCGCAGTCGCGCCAGTGTCACATGCGGCATGAAGCGCCGCCCCTCCGCCGGCAGCCCGATGCGCTGCATGATGCGTTCGTGCTCGGCCTGCAATTCCGAGAGAGCCCGGCTCGGTGCGACCCGCGCGACGATCGAATGCGGCTTCGAGGTCCCGAAGGCGGTGAGGCCGTCGAGCTGGATCTGGATTTCGCGCCGGCGGACCCGCGACAGCGATTCGGCGACCTCGTCCGCCGTGCGGAAATCGATGTCGCCAATGAAGCGGAGCGTCACATGGTAGAAGTCCGCGTCGATCCAGCGCGCGCCGGGCAGGCCGCCACGGAGAAGGGCTAGCCTTTCGCCCACCTCCACCGGAACTTCGAGGGCAGTGAACAGGCGCGGCATCGACATCTCCTCTGGGGCAAACGAGGATGACGACAGCATTGCGGTTTGCCCGAGGGCTGTAAAGCCGCCTTGCCGCCGTCGTCCTGTGCTTGCTGCTCCAACGGCGCCGCCGGCCGATCGGTCCCGCGCTTTTCCCGTGATAGCCGCCGTGCCGGTCAGGGGCAGGGATTGCCGCGCAACTGGTGCACGGCGTCGAGCCGCTCCTCGATCTCGGGCGTGATGGCGACGTCGATGCTCGCGATATCCGATTCGAGCTGCTCCATCGTGGTGGCGCCGATGATGTTCGACGTCACGAAGGAGCGGCTGGTCACGAAGGCCAGCGCCATCTGCGAGGGATCGAGGCCGAAGTCGCGCGCGACGGCGAGATAGTCGTCGATCGCTTCGTGCGCGCCGGGCGTCTCGTAACGCTGGCCGCGGTTGAAAAGCGTCGAACGCGCCCCGGCCGGCCGGGCGCCGTTCTGGTACTTGCCCGAGAGATAGCCCTGCGCGAGCGGAGAATAAGCGAGCAGGCCGACATCCTCGCGATGCGCGACCTCGGCGAGGTTCACCTCGAAGGTCCGGTTGAGCAGGCTGTAGGCGTTCTGGATCGAGACGACGCGCGGCCCCTTGCCGGCCTCCGCCGAGGTGACGAAGCGCATCGTGCCCCAGGCGCTCTCGTTGGAGAGACCGACATGGCGGATCTTGCCCGCGGCGACGAGATCGGCGAGCACGCCGAGCGTTTCCTCGATCGGCACCTCGTCTGCGGCCGGCTTCGGCAGCTTGTAGCGGACCGGATTGCTGCCCCACTGCGTCACCACGCGGTCGGGCCAATGCAGCTGATAAAGGTCGATGTAGTCGGTGCCGAGCCGCTTGAGGCTGCCCTCGATCGCATGCTCGATATCGGCGCGCACCAGACGCGAGGAGCGTCCGCCGCGGAACCAGTCCATGTCGGTCCGCCCGACAACCTTGGACGCGATCACCACCTTGTCGCGGTTGCCGCGCGCCTTGAGCCAGGAACCGATGATCCGCTCGGTCGAGCCGGCCGTCTCTGCCCGGGGCGGGATCGAATAGAGCTCGGCGGTATCGAGAAAATTGATGCCGCGATCGAGGGCGAAGTCCATCTGCCGATGACCCTCCGCCTCGGTGTTCTGCTGACCCCAGGTCATCGTGCCGAGGCAGATGGCGGACACGCGAAGATCGGTCCGACCGAGCGAACGGTATTCCATGAAGAAACTCCGATGGGGAAGAAATAGAGCGGTGGGCAGGTTGGGCGCCGCGCCGAACCCTCAGCGGGCGGCGGAGGCTTTGGCCACGAGGCGTTCGACGAAGGGTAGCATCCGTTCCACGATCAGCGCGACCCCCTTCGCGTTCGGATGGAGGCCGTCGCCCTGGATGAGGTCACGCTGGGCGGCGACACCGTCGAGGAAGAAGGGATAGAGCATCGCGCCATGTTCCTTCGCCAGATCGGGATACATCGCGTCGAAGCGCGACTGGTAGTCGGAGCCGAGATTGGGGGCAGCGAACATGCCGGCGAGGAGGATGGGGATCTTGCGCTCGCCGAGCTTCGTCAGGATGGCGTCGAGCGCCGCGCGTGTGCCGGCGACATCCATGCCGCGCAGCATGTCATTGGCGCCGAGTTCGACGATCGCCGCATCGGCCCCGTCGCCGAGCGCCCAGTCGAGCCGTGCGAGGCCGCCAGCGGCGGTATCGCCGGAGACCCCGGCATTGATCACGGTGACATCAAGCCCCTTCGCGCGCAGCGCCTTTTCGAGCTGCACCGTGAAGCCGTCCTCGGGGCCGAGGCCGTAGCCGGCCGTCAGGCTGTCGCCGAGCGCGAGAATCCGGACCGGCGCGGCCGAGGCGGCGCCGGGCGCGAACAGCGCCGCCAGTCCGAGCGCCAGCGCCGGCAGCAGGGTCTTTATCATCACCATTCCCTTCCCATATCAGGGGTTCGTGCCGCCCGCCGGGCAGGCTTCCCTCCGGGGCGACATATAGGACGCGCAGCATTGAACGTCAGCGACGCCGCTTCATCCGCCCTTATTTCGCTATCGGACGTGGAGCTGTCGCTGGGATCGGGTCCCGCCCGCGTTCACATCTTGAAGAAGGTGTCGCTCGATGTCGGCGCCGGCGAGACTGTGGCGCTGATCGGCCCCTCCGGTTCCGGAAAGTCGACGCTTCTGATGGCAATGGCGGGCCTCGAGCGCATCGATTCCGGGCGCCTTTCGGTCGGTGGCATCGATCTCGCGCAGCAGGACGAGGATGGGCTGGCACGCTATCGCGGCGCCTCGGTCGGCATCGTGTTCCAATCCTTCCACCTCATCCCCAACATGACCGCGCTCGAGAACGTCGCCGTGCCGCTTGAGCTGCAGGGTCGGCGCGACGCCTTCTCCCGCGCCGAGGAGGAACTGCGGCTGGTCGGGCTCGGTCACCGGCTGACGCATTATCCTTCGGCGCTTTCCGGCGGCGAGCAGCAGCGTGTCGCCATTGCGCGCGCGCTGGTGGCGGAGCCGGCGGTCCTCTTCGCCGACGAGCCGACCGGCAATCTCGACGAGACGACGGGCAAGCAGATCGCCGACCTGATCTTCGAGACCGTGCAGCGGCGCGGCACGACGCTGGTCCTCGTGACCCATGACAACGCGCTTGCCGCCCGCTGCGGCCGCGTCATTCGCATCCATTCCGGCATCATCGACGGTGCCGAGCCGGTGCGGAGCGCCGCGGAATGATCATGCTTGCCCGCGCCGGCCGTTTCGCCCTCCGCGAGCTTCGCGGCGGTCTTGCGGGCTTCTTCGTCTTCCTGGCGCTGATCGCGCTCGGCGTCGCCGCCATCGCCGCTGTCGGCTCGGTTTCCCGCGCCATGACGGAAGGGCTCGCCCGCGAAGGGGCCGTGATCCTTGGAGGCGACATCGCGGTGACACTGGTCCAGCGCCAGGCGACAGCTGAGGAGCGTGCCTTTCTGGAAGGCGAGGGCTCCGTTTCCGAGATCGCATCGCTGCGCGGCATGGCGCGGCGGACCGATGGCGGAGACCAGGCTCTGGTCGAGATCAAGGCCGTCGATGGCGCCTATCCGCTCTCCGGGATGCTCGAGGTCGCGCCAGGCGGCGTCGGGCTCGATCCGGCCAAGCCCTTGCAGGCGCTCGCGGATCCGGAACTCCTCACCCGGCTTGGCCTTTCGGTCGGCGATGCGCTTGATCTCGGCGCCGCGCGCCTCACCATAGGCGGCACCATCGCCAGCGAGCCGGACAAGCTCGCGACTGGCCTTGGCTTCGGGCCGCGACTGCTCGTCACCCGTCAAGCCCTCGACGCCGCGCAATTGCTGCAGCCGGGCAGCCTCGTGCAGTGGTCCTATCGCGTGCGCCTCCCGGGTGACGCCGATCCGCTGGCGGTCTCGGCGCGCGCGACGGAGCGCTTCCCCGAGGGAGGGTGGCAAATCCGCACGCGCGACGACGCTTCGCCGGGTCTTCGGCGCAACATCGACCAGTTCACGCAATATCTGACGCTGGTCGGGCTTGCGGCGCTGATCGTCGGCGGTGTCGGTGTCGCCAATGCCGTCGGCGCCTTCATTGACCTGAAGCGGCCGGTCATCGCGACGCTCCGGGCGCTCGGCGCCTCATCGCGCTTTGTCGTCGCTGTCTATTTCATGCAGATCATGGCGCTCGGTGCGATCGGCGTCGTCATCGGTCTTGCGATCGGCGCAGCCGTTCCGCTTCTCGCGGTGAGGCTCCTCGCCGATGTGCTGCCGGTCGGGGCCGAGACCGGATTCTATCCGGCCGAACTCGCGATCGCCGCGCTGTTCGGCCTGATGACGGCCCTGACCTTCGCCCTCGTTCCGCTCGGCCGTATCCCGGACGTGCAACCGGCGGCGCTCTTCCGCGATGTCAGCGCCGGGCTTCCGGCTCGGATCCGCTGGCCTTATCTCGCCGCCGCCATCGTTGCGGCGGCGCTGACCGCTGGCCTCGCGGTCTTTTTCGCCTATGACCGGCGGATCGCGCTGATGTTCGTTGCGGCGATCGCCGGCGCCTTCCTGCTGCTGCGGCTGGTCGGCTGGCTGGTGATGCGCGGCGCGCGGATGGCGCCTCGCCCGCGCTCGACGGAATGGCGCTTTGCGATTGGCAATATCCATCGGCCGGGTGCGCTCACGGCTTCGGTCGTGCTCTCACTCGGTCTCGGTCTGACGCTTCTCGTCGCCATCGCACTCATCGACGGCAGCCTGCGGCGGCAACTGACCGGCGCCATGCCCGACAACGGCCCGAGCTTCTTCTTCCTTGATGTTCCGAGCGCCGAGCAGACCCGCTTCACCGACTTCCTCGCCAAGGAAGTGCCCGGAGGCACGATCGAGAGTGTCCCGATGCTGCGCGGACGCATCGTCAGCGTCGCCGGTGTCAAGGCGGCCGACCTGAAGCCGGCGCCCGATCAGGCCTGGGTGCTGCAGGGCGACCGCGGCGTCACGTTCTCGGCGACGCTGCCGCGCAATTCCCGTCTCGTCGCCGGCGACTGGTGGCCGGCCGACTATGCCGGCGAGCCGCTGGTTTCCCTCGAATCCCGCGTCGCCGAGGGGCTCGGCGTCGCGCTCGGGGACAGCATCGAGGTCAATGTGCTCGGCCGGCCGGTGACGGCCAAGGTCGCCAATCTCCGACAGGTCGATTGGGAAAGCCTCGCGATCAATTTCGTGATGGTCTTCTCCCCCAACGCCTTTGCCGGCGCCCCCTATACCGTGTTGACGACGCTCGCTTATCCGGGCGGCGGCGATGCGGCGCGCGAGGCGACGTTGATGAAGGATGCCGGCCGGGCTTTCCCCGCCATTACCGCCGTCCGCGTCCGCGAGGCGCTCGACCGCGTCTCCGATATCCTCGGCCAGCTCATGCTCGCGATCCGCATAGCCTCGTCGGTGGCGGTCGCGGCGTCGGTACTGGTGCTGGCCGGCGCCTTGGCGGCCGGGCATCGGCGGCGGCTGCACGATGCCGTCATCCTGAAGACGCTGGGGGCGACGCGGCGCCAGCTCGTCGCGGCATTTTCGCTCGAATACGGGCTGATCGGGCTCGCGACCGCGGTTTTCGGCGTGCTCGCAGGGTCTCTCGCCGCCTATGGGGTGGTCGCCGGCGTCATGAAGCAGAGCTTCTACTTCGCGGCGGTGAGCGCGGTCGGGGCGGCGGTGGCGGCGGTGGTGATCACGGTGGCGCTCGGGCTCGCCGGGACGTGGCGGCTGCTCGGCCAGAAGGCGGCGCCCGTCCTCAGAAACCTGTAGGCGCTCCCTCACGCTTCAGCTACCATTTGCCGCGCGTTTTGTGGGGAAGCTCTTGCAGGGAACATCTGTAGGGGCCATATCGCAAACTGCATCCCGGCCGGCCGGTTCCGAGGTCCTTTCGGAGGTTCGGACCGACGGGGCGTCGCGCTAGAACGCGGACTTTGTACGGGAGAAGGAATTCGATGGCAGATTTCGACAATCGCGTCTCACCGTTTGGCGCAGCGCGTGCCGAAACGGGTGTTATCGATCAGGGCCTGCGCACGCATATGCTGCAGGTCTATAATTACATGGCAATCGGACTGCTTATCACCGCTGCGGCGTCGATCGGCATGTTCAAGCTTGCCTTCGTGGAGACCGGGGGCGCGCTGCAGCCGACCCAGCTCGGCCAGGTGCTGTTCGGCAGCCCGCTGATGTGGGTGATCGTCTTCGCGCCGGTCGTGCTGGTCTTCGTGCTGTCTTTCGGCATCCAGAGGATGTCGGTCGGCACGGCGCAGCTGACCTTCTGGGTCTATTCGGCGCTGATGGGCGTATCGCTGACGACGATCTTCGTCATGTATACTGCCCAGTCGATCACGCAGGTCTTCTTCATCAGCGCCGCGACCTTTGGCGCCATGAGCCTTTACGGCTACACGACGAAGCGTGATCTGACCGGGATGGGCTCGTTCCTGTTCATGGGCCTGATCGGCATCGTCATTGCGTCGATCGTCAACATGTTCCTCGGCTCCTCGGGCCTGGGCTTCGCCATCTCGGTCCTCGGCGTCCTGATCTTCACGGGCCTCACCGCCTACGATACGCAGAAGATCAAGGAGATGTACTATGCCGGCGACGACGGCACCGTGGCCGGCCGCAAGGCGATCATGGGCGCGCTGACGCTCTACCTCGACTTCATCAATCTGTTCCTGATGCTGCTTCGCCTGTTCGGCGACCGCCGCTAGGAACAACTGACCGCCTGATGCGAGGGCGCGGCGCAAGCCGCGCCCTTTTTTCATGTCCGCCCTGACAAGATTCAACACTTCTCGACGAAATCGCACGCCGATCTACAGCGCACGACAAATCTCAGCCGTCGACGAGCTTCAGCTTCTTGTCGAGCACCGAGAGCACCTGGTGGAGGTCGTGTCCGCGCTTCATGACATAGCCGCCGGCAGCGATGACGGCATAGGCGCCCTGGCGGCGGGCAAGGCTCGGATCCTTCTCGACCCTATAGAGCGGCATCTCGGCCGTCCGGCGGAAGATCGAGAAGACGGCCTTCTCCTTCAGATGGTCGATCGCATAGTCACGCCATTCGCCGGCGGCGACCATGCGGCCATAGACGCGCAGGATCTGGTTGAGCTCGTGCCTGTTGAAGGCGATCTGGCGGGGACCCGCCGGCTGGGGATGGGTCGATCCCGAGGTCGATCCCGAGGGCGATCCTTGCGGATCGGGCGGCGAAACGGTGAAGGGCACCAGCGTCGCCGCCGAACGGCTCTTCCCTTCCTCCTCGCTGTCGGCCAACAGCGCCTCCTGCCTGTCGCGCGACGACTGTCGCAGTCCTGTCATGATCGCCCCGTTGCGGCGGGCTGGCAAGGCGCGCGGGCATCTGCCGAGCGAAATGATCGCGAGCAGCAAAACTTCGAAACGGTCTCACGAAGGCGTGAATGGCCGGGCGCCGATTTTCACGCTTTCGCCCTTTTTCGGCCTGCCACCAGCCGCATTGCGGCGTAGTATGGTCGCCATACAGACGGTCCGGCTCGGCAGGGACTTCGGAATTTCTCAGCCCCCCAGCCCCCCGGGGTACCAGGTTCGAGCCGGACCACCCCTCCTCAGCCCTATGCGGCGGCAGAGGACCTTTTCCCCAAAGCTCCGCTCTTGCCTCGCGCCGCCTTCGGCTTGACAGCCCATGGCCTTGTCGCCAGTGTGCGCGCGCTTTCGGACCCCGCGCACCGGCGTGGCGTCCGCTCTATCTTGGTCCGGCGTTCAGGTCTCAATGCGCACCTTTCTGGAATTCGAGAAGCCCGTCGCCGATCTCCAGGGCAAGGTCCAGGAGCTCCGCGCCATGGGCGAGAGCGGGGATGCCGTCGCCATCGGCGAGGAGATCCAGCGCCTCGAAGCCAAGGCCAGCCAGGCGCTCGCGGAGATCTATTCCAAGCTGACGCCCTGGCAGAAGACGCAGGTCGCCCGGCATCCGGACCGGCCGCATTTCATGGCCTATGTGAAGGCCATCATCGACGATTTCACGCCGCTCGCCGGCGACCGCAAATTCGGCGACGACCAGGCGATCATCGCCGGCTTCGGGCGCCTGCGCGGCCGCCCCGTCGCGGTGATCGGCCAGGAGAAGGGTCACGACACCGAGACCCGCCTCCGGCACAATTTCGGCATGGCGCGGCCCGAGGGCTACCGCAAGGCCGTGCGCATCATGGAACTGGCCGAGCGCTTCGGCCTGCCGGTCGTGTCGCTGGTCGATACCGCCGGCGCCTTTCCCGGCATCGATGCCGAGGAGCGCGGCCAGGCCGAGGCCATCGCCCGCTCGACGGAGGCGGGGCTGGCGCTCGGCGTGCCGAATGTCGCCGTCATCATCGGCGAGGGCGGCTCGGGCGGGGCGATCGCCATCGCGACCGCCAACCGCGTGCTGATGCTCGAACATGCGATCTACAGCGTGATCTCGCCGGAAGGCGCGGCGTCGATCCTCTGGCGCGATTCGACGCGCGCGCAGGATGCGGCGACCAACATGAAGATCACGGCGCAGGATCTCCTGCGCTTCGGCGTCGTCGACCAGATCATCGCCGAGCCCGTCGGCGGGGCGCATCGCGGCCCCGAAATCGTCGTCGCCTCTGTCGGCGATGCGCTCGTCTCCGCGCTCGCCGCCTTCGACGGCCTGCCGCCGGCCGAGATCCGGCGCCAGCGCCGCGAGAAGTTTCTTGCGATCGGCCGTTCGCTCTGACACGATTCCGCCCGTCTTGTGAGGCATCCGGCGGCGATTAGCGGCCGGCTGTCTCGTGCCTTTGCGAGGCTGGCGGGCTGAAGCGGCGCCGCCGGGGCGGCTCGCGAGACGATCCTTGAGGGTGTTCATGCTGAGACAAGCGCTGACCGGCCGCCTCATCCGTGCCGTTCTCGTCGTCGTGGCGGGACTCCTGCTCGCCGCCTGCGAGGAAGCGGGCTATGCCGGCCCCAAGCATATGAAGCCGGTGCCGCAGAAGCTCGTCGACAAGATGTACGAGCTCGACATGCCGGTCGACTCGGCCGTCTATATGCGCGCCTACAAGGAAAGCTCCGAGCTCGAGGTCTGGAAGAAGACCCGCGCCGGCTCCTACAAGCTGCTCACCACCTATTCGATCTGCAAATGGTCCGGGAAGCTCGGCCCGAAGATCAAGGAAGGCGACCGCCAGGCGCCGGAGGGCTTCTATACGATCACCCCCGGCCAGATGAACCCGAAGTCGGCCTATTACCTCTCGTTCAATATCGGCTTTCCCAACGCCTATGACCGGGCGCTCGGCCGCACCGGCACCAATCTCATGGTGCATGGCGCCTGCTCCTCGGCCGGCTGCTATTCCATGACCGACGAGGCGGCGGGCGAGATCTATGCGCTGGCGCGCGACTCGTTCCGTGGCGGCCAGCGCTCCTTCGAGGTGCATCTCTTCCCGTTCCGCATGACGCCCGAGAACATGGCGCGCCACCGCTATGACCCGAACTATCCGTTCTGGGTCATGCTGAAGGAAGGCAGCGACAATTTCGTCGTCAGCGGGCAGGTGCCGCGGGTCGGCGTCTGCGGCAAGCGCTATGTCTTCAACGCCAATGCCAGCACCAAGCTGAACGCCTCCGCGCCCTGTCCGCCGCTCAATGTCGCGCCGGAGCTGGTCGCGGCGGTCAAGGCGAAGCAGGCCAAGGACGACATCCTCATTGCCGAACTGGCGCCGAAATATGAGGAAGAGCGGCAGGTCGCCGCCGCCAAGGCTGCCGAGCAGGCCGCCCGCATCGCCGCGCTGAAGGAAGCGAATGCGCCGAAGCCGGCCGAGACCGCCGCCGCCGCTCCCGCCGATGGCGCCGCTCCCGCCGATGGCGCCACGCCGGCCGATGGCGCCGCACCGGCTGCCGCCGCCGCGGAAGGCGGCAATGCCGCGCTCGCGGTCGCCGAGCCGGCGGCCGGCGCTCCATCGCCGGCGGGCGATGCCGCCGATGCGCTCGCCATGGCCGCGATCGGCGGCACGCCGGCCCCGGGCATGCCGTTGCCGGTCGCCTCGCCGATCCGTCCCGTTGTCGTCCCCGTCGTCGAGCAGCCGAAGCCCGGCTTCTGGGACAAGGTCAAGCAGAAGATCCCGAGGGTGCCGAACCCGTTCGGCTAGCATCCGACGGCAGGTTCTCCGGATAGAAGTGCTCCGGGCGGCCATCCGCGAACCAGGGCGGCAGCTGCCAGCGCTCGGGGATGTGTGCGACGCCCCAGCGGGCGAGCGCCTGCAGAACCGGCAGGAGATCGGCGCCCCGCCGCGTCAGCCGGTATTCGTGACGCTCCGGCGCCTGCTGATAAAGCCGCTTCTCGATCAATCCGAAGGCTTCGAGCCGCTCCAGCCGGTCGGCGAGGATGTTGGTCGAAATCCGCTCGGAGGCAGCCGCGAGCTCGCCGAAGCGATGCGCGCCCGCGAAGATCGTGCGGAGGACGACCAGCGACCAGCGGTCGCCGAACAGATCGAGCGCCGAGGCGATCGGGCATTGCGAACGGAAATCTGTCTGCATCATGCCATCCAGTCTAGCCGGTCGGGCCACCATGCGGGCGATATCGTGACTTGCAACTTGCAAGTAATCTGCCGGCATGCTTTTCTTGCCGCGAGGGCAATCGTCAGGGCGGAGGGGGCATGGCGACCGCACCGAATTCCAGCGAGGCTATCGACCGAGGCGCCATCGGCGCTGGCATGCCGGATCTCGCCGGCCGCGTCCGCGCCATCCTGTCCGGTCCCGGCGTCAGCGAGAAGCCGATGTTCGGCGGGCTCTGCTTCCTGATCGACGGCAACATGGTCGCCGGTGCCTCGCCGCAGCGCGGGCTGCTGCTGCGCGTCGGTCGCGACGGCTATGCCGCGGCGCTGGCCCGGCCCGGAACGCGGGCGATGGAGATGCGCGGTCGGCCTGTCGCGGGCTATGTCTATGTCGATCCCGCCGGCCTCGCCGACGACGCGCTGGCCGGCTGGATCGCCGAGGCGACGGCTTTCGTCCGGACGCTGCCGGCCAAGCAGGAAAAAGAACCCCGGCGGAGGAGCGGGCGGTCATGACCCGCTTCGGCCTCGCCGTCGCCGCCTATCTGGTGCCGACCTTCGCGCTCGGCTTCGTCTGGCATCTGGTCGCCTTCGAGGACTACTACCGGGCGCTCGCGATGTATCGCGCCGACATCATCGTCCCGCTCGGATTCCTCTCGATGGCGGTCCAGGCGGTGATCTTCGCGCTTCTCTACGAACGCTGCTTCGCCGAGCGGTCGGGATCCTGGCTCGCCCGGGGCCTCGCCTATGCCGCGCTCGGGGCGATCCTGTCCTGGAGCTACACCACGCTCGCGGTCGCCGCGAAGAATGTCATGGCCTCGGTGCCGGACTACATCCTGATCGAGACCGCCTTCACCCTGGCGCAGTGGATCATCGTGGGACCGCTGACGGCGCTGGTCTTCGAACGGTGGCGCGAGCGCGGCACCGCGTCGGCTTAGGGGAACCTTCTTCACCTCTCCCATGGGGAGAGGTCCGGGTGAGGGGCGTGGTGTTTGCGGAGGGGGCGTAACCCCTCACCCGCCGCGCGTTCCGCGCGTCGACCTCTCCCGCTGGGGAGAGGTGAAGGAAGGCGCGTTTTCGGATCGTCGTGAGGCGGCGGTACCCCCCTCTCCAGCTCTCCCCCACAAGGGGGGAGAGGGCGGCGGCGCGGCTGGCATCGATGGTGGTGATTGCCGGATGCGACGCGGGGCGAGTGGCAGGACTCCCTCTCCCGCGCAGCGGGGGAGGGTTGGGGAGGGGGTCTTTCTCTGCGGTAGAGGGACGGCCCTAGAGGCGGCGGAAGGGGCTGCCCTGCGGCCGCCTCAGGAGAGGCGGCCGTGGCAGTGCTTGAACTTCTTGCCGGAGCCGCAGGGGCAGGGGGCGTTGCGCTGGATCTTGCCCCAGGTGGTCGGGTCGTTCGGGTCGACGCCCGCAGCCTCGAAGCCCTGCTGCTGCGCGGGCGTGAAGCTCGAGAAGAAGGCCTCGTCGAGCTCGTTGCCGCCCGTCACGGGATCGAGATGGATCGGCTCGACATCCTCGACCTCGGCCGGCATCAGCGGCGGCGACTGCATGATCTCGACGCGCATCATCTGCGCCGTGACCGCCTCGCGCAGCGTCTGCAGCATGGTCTCGAACAGCTCGAAGGC
>Ga0209933_1001944_pt1 | contig 14326 bp, 13 predicted proteins | sample ThiBiot_300_biof_FD_183944 | JGI IMG/M metagenome (GOLD analysis project Ga0209933, IMG submission 183944) | Wastewater bioreactor microbial communities from Cape Town, South Africa - Thiocy_cont_300_biof (SPAdes) | ecosystem: Engineered > Bioremediation > Thiocyanate > Unclassified | place...
ATATATTCCTTAAACTTAACAACATAAACATAATTCCTAAATACATTACTAACATTTAGAAACAAATTTATTGAGTAACAATCAATATTAACAATTCTAAAAAGAAATAAAACTCTGATTAGAAATCAGAAAAAATTCTTTCTTTCTCACCCAAATTCTTACTCACCTAATTTAAATTAAAACTCTATTTTAATTTTATTCTCGAATTTCTCTCATTGAATTCCAAATTTGATTTTCAAATTCAAATCTCATTTCCAAATCATTTCCAAATCTGACAAATAATAATTTTTTTTTTTCATTTTTTAACACAAACTCTACATTGAAATTTTTATCAATTTTATAATTTAACTATTTACCATATATTATTACTTAAATAATTTTATCTTATTCTATAATTTTGAATAGTCCCCCCCCAGAACAGGTTTTTTAATTAAATTAAAAGCTAATTTTAGATTAATAATTAATACAAAACATTAATACATAATCTTAGCTCAAAAATTTAATCAAAAAAATACTAAAATAAGATCGAATTTTTATTTTAAAATAAATTTAGCAGTAAAATTAAAATTTAAGAAAAAATTAACCAATTTATTCTAATTACTGAATAATATTTTAAATAAATTTTTATTTTAATTATCTCACTAAAATTCAATCATATTAAAAAACTAATATATATTTGATTCTTAGTCATTTTAAATAATTAAAAATAAATAAGAAATCAAAAACTAAAATACAAATTTAAAAATTAAATTAAACTAAAAATAAAAATTAAACATAAATTCTATCATCAATGAATTATAATTTTCAATTTTTTTAATCTAATGATAAATATAAATTTAGAATACACTGCATCTTCATTCATTTTTAAAAACTTTAAAATTATTACCTCAAGTAAAACTCATTATCGTCTATCCATTCGAAACAATTATCAATAATGACAGCTAGGTCAGTGAGATATGCAATTGGAATCTTTTTTTTTTTTAAGTCAAAGAAGACTAAGTCGGCACCCCCTATATGTCCTTACTAGCTAGGCAACCTCTAAGATGACTACACTTGATAAGATTAGAATCATACAAAGTTAAAATAGCGGACTGTCTCCATTTTAATAAATTGAACACATCAGCTCCAACACGAAGATTATTGAGCTTAACGCATAGATGATCCTTAATAAGATAAACTTAATTATAAATTTAAAACAAAAAAAGGAAACTCTAGGATAAAAAAAATTTTAAAAAAGATAAGACTTAAAGTTTCTAAATTTAAATATCAAAGATAAATATACCTCTAATGAATAAGATAAATTAAAAATTAAATAAAATTTCAATGAAACAAAAATTTCATAGAATAAGAAAAATAGTTTATAATTTTTAAAAACCTATAAAAATTTAAAATAAAAATAAATAAATAAAAATTTATAAAGAAAAATATTAATAACGTTTAATCAATATAATATTCTTTAAAAAAAGAAATTTTAAAAAAATAATTATTGTGATTATCATTTATAAAATAATTTAAATAAAGAAAAAATTAAAATTCATTCTGTCTTTTAAATATTTTTGAGTCTTCGTTAAGAATTCCTTTTTAAAACTCATTGATCAAAACTCAAAGTTCTTTCTAAAATTCTATTTTCATTTTTTATTTATTCAATTTTCTATTAAACCTTATCAGAAGGGTCCCCCTATATATATATATATATATAGGCAAAAAAAGAAATCAAAACATCATTTTTAATCATCCTCAATTTACAACTTTTACCCTATTGAGGAAGGGTTAAACTTATTCTAGGTAAAAAAAGCACTATACTTATTTATATAGTGAACTTATTCAGGGGGTGTACATTCAAAAAAAAAAAATAAGACCAAAAATCTTATTCACTGGGGTGAGACGACAAAGCTTTCGCTTTGTCTCCGAAAAATTAGTATAAGATAGGGTTAACTGGGCGCTCTCACCCCAGTCTATTCTACTCATCTTAATCTTCCATATAGTCATTCAAATAATATTCTAATAGTAACTAATAATAAAAAAATTACTATGTTTACAATAAATCCTCTAGACCATAATACTAAAGGGGCAATAGATATAATAATTAATTCTAAATCTAGAATTAAAAAAATAATACAAAAAATAAAAAATCGTAAAGAAACAGGGAATACTCTTACGTTAAAAGAATCAAAACCACATTCAAATCCTTCCGATCTTATAATTTTTGATCTAACTAACAAACTTCCTACCCCTATTACTAAAGGTATTACTAAAGAAATCAATAAATAAATAAATAAAATTCACATTAATAACCTCATCAATAAATAAAAACAAATAAAAATAATCATACCACATCAACAAAATGTCAATATCAAGCAGAAAATTCAAAATTATAATGAGATAATGCATCACAATTTAAATATACTATACGAATTAATCTTCCTAAAATTAATGCACAACCTAAAAATACATGAAAACCATGAAAACCTGTAGCTAAGAAAAAAATTCTTCCATACCCTCTTCTTATAAATGTATATGTTGCATCAACATATTCCTGATACTGAATAAATAAAAAATATACACCTAAAACTAACGTAAAAAACAAAGTAATCACAGAATAGTATCAATCATTATTTAAAATTGAAAAATGTCTTCATGTAATTAAAACTCCAGAAGATAATAAAATTAAAGTATTTAATAAAGGAATTCTAAAAGGATTAATTCTTTGAATTCCTTTAGGAGGTCAAACTCCTCCTAATTCAAAATCTACAACCAAAACAAAATCAAAATAACATCAAAAAAAAGACACAAAAAACATTACTTCAGAAGAAATAAACAAGATTATTCCTGTTTTGAAGAAAATATTATTTAAAAAACTATGCTCTATTAATAAATCTCTTTCTCGACTTACATCTTTAAATCAACTTAAAATCACTAATACTACAATTAATATTAATAAATTAAATCCTACTTTTATTGATAAATATAATCTCACAAATCTAATAAGAACAGCGCATCTTATTACTAACGGTCATAATGATAATCTTAACACATGAAACACTCTAACCATTATTAAAACTTCTTTAGCTTAAAAAGCTAAAACTTAATTAAGCTTTTTTAACATAATATGTCATTTAAATTTACAGCTTCTAATACAATTGGTATAAATGAATGATTTACCCCACAAATTTCTCTACATTGCCCATGGATCACTGAATTTACCATAACTATAAAAACAAACTGATTTAAACGACCTGGAATAGCATCTATTTTTACACCTAAAGCAGGTAAAGCCCAAGAATGAAGAACATCACTTGATGTAATTAAAGCACGAATATTTTCTTGTACTGGAATAACAACACGATTATCAACATCTATTAATCGAACTACCCTATCTCTATCTATATAAGAATCAATATCTAAATTGAATAAACCATCTATTTTATATCTTCAATATCACTGATGTCCAATCACTTTCAAAGTACAAAGAAAATCTACACTTCTTTCATCAATTAAATATAATAAATAAATTGAAGGGTAAACTAAAAAAATTAAAACAACAATAGGTAAAATTGTTCAAACTCTCTCAACTAAATGATCAGCTACTACTCTAGAAGAATAAATTTTTGTAAATAAAACAAAACCTAAAAAATAACCTACAACACATAAAATAATTGCTATTACTAAAATAATATAGTCATGAAAATAAACAATCTGCTCACTTGTTATTCTTAAAGCATCTTGTAACGAATAAGCACCTCAAAATATCATTATGTTTATTTTCCAATAAACACACTATGTTACGACTTACTTTAAATTAAAGCTGACGGGCGATATGTACTTTTAATAAATAATTCGATAATTTTATATCTACTAATAGATTCATCTTCAATTAACTCATTTATAAAAATCATGCAACTCATAAAACTTAAAAAATAATTTATGTGTATCTGAATAAACAAAGATTATAAATTTTCATCGAACATACAAAATTAAAAAATTTTAATTCTACATTTAATGCGGTATTTATTTAATTCACAAGTTTCTCTATTATATTTAAACCGCCAATAAAAAAATTTTTTTTTTACTCATTTACTCATTTACTGGGGTATCTAATCCCATTGAATTTAAATTTTAAAATATTCTTAAAAAAAATTTAACTTTAAATTTAAATATGTTAATTTATTAATTTAATATATTAACTTTATTCGTATAACCGCAATTGCTGGCACGCTATTAATCAAAATAAAATAAATCTATTTCTATTTTATTTTTAATTATTTTTACTTTATCTAAAATTATAAAAAAATATTAGGAGTATGAATCCCACAGCTTAATTAGCTTAACTTTACAGAATAATCTTAGATTTTGAAAATCTACAGTATAAATCCTTATCTAAACCTTATTAACGAAAATAACATATGCAAGACACCTCAAAAAATCTATAATTTAATCCTTAGTTTCTTCAAAACCACACTCAAAGAGCTTTTATTATTTAAAATAAAACAATAAATAGAACTATAATTCATCAATTTATTAATAAAACTAATTTTATATTATTTAAATAAATTACTTTTTCTAAAATTATAAATACATTTCAATAAATATAAGTATCAACCCTGTATATTTTTATCCTTCAAATTTCTTTAAAATTTTTCATTTTATCATAGACTTTTATCTTATAATTTCAATTAGTTAAAATTCTTAAAAATAAAAAAACTCTAATAAAAACATAAATAAATAACTTGAGAGAAATTAATTCTAATCTCAATCTAAAAACTAAACTTAAAAATACATTAATTAATAAAATTATTACACTTATTATTATTATAACTCTAGCTATTCCTAAATAACTTTTCTCTACTATTCTATAACTAAATAAAATATTAGTTAATCGTAATAATTTTATTCTATAATAAATTCTAATTCTTAAAAATCCTAATAATAATCAAACAAACAAACTTTCTACAGAAATTTCTATTATTTTTTCAATGATTAAATCTTTAGAAAAAAAACCACTTAAAAATGGTAATCCTGCTAAACATAAACAAGAGAAATAATAAACTAATTTAATTATAGGGTTTAAATTAATTAAACTAACTAAACGTTTATCTTGAGCGTGATAAGAAGATAATATTACAAATCCAAAGCACATAAATATTAATGATTTAAACATAGCATGAATATTTAAATGAAAATAAACAACTTTAAATAATTTAAATCTTAATATATATATTATTAAAGATACATGCCTTAAAGTAGAATAAGCAATTAGTTTTTTTATATCAAACTCATTTAATAAACCAAATCTCCTTAAAATTAATCTTAATACTCTTACATATTTTAAAACATTTAAGATATCTCTTAAACAATAACTGTACTGTAACAAAATATATACACCTGCAACAACTAAAGTAGAAGAATGAACCAAAGAAGAAATTGGTGTAGGAGCTCTTATAGCAGCTAATAACCAAGAATTAAAAGGAAATTGAGCTCTTTTTACACAAGCCCCTAAAATCAAAAAAACTACTCCTAACTTTAAAACAATCCTTCTCCATATTGATAAATCTATAACCCCTAAAATAAAAATTACAAAAAATAAATCTCCAATACGATTTTGAAATAAGGTAAACAAACCATTATTAATTCTCTCTCCATTTATATAAAATACAATTAACAAAAAAGACACAACACCTAAGCCATCCCATCCAAACATTATTCAATAAAAATTATTATTTATAATTAACCATACTATCCTCACAATAAATCTTACATATAAAAATACAAAATTTCTTACATTATAACCTCTCATATAAGAAAAAGAAAATACTATGACACTTCTTCTAATTAACAAAACTATAATTAAAAATAAAAATCTTCATAAAGAAATAATTAACTCTATATCACCAAAAAATCCCACATTAACTAACTTTAATCTAAAAATTATTACAGAAAATCTTCTTAAAAATAATCTTATTAAAACTCTAATTAAAATTAATAAAAAAATACAAACAATAAATATAATCACCATTAAATAGTCTACGTAACCACAATACGTCGTATAATCTACTTTATTAATATAAATTAATAAAAATAACAAACCCTAAAAATATAAATAAATCAAAATTATATAAATTTATCTTATAAACCCTTCCCAAAAATCCATTAAAACATCAGAACAAATATACATTATAATAACATCTAAACAAAATTGCTATAATTATTACACCTAAAACTCAATAATTCAATACTAAAACCTTTAATATTAAAATCTCTCTTATAAATCCTATAAACGGTGGAAAACTTATATTTATAATAAATAATAAAAATAGAACTAGTAAAAATATATAAGAAAAAGAAATCATTTTTACTACTAACAAAGAACGCGTTTTTCATCAAGCTAACATTCCTACTACTCAAAATATTAAAGGAGAAATGAAACCATGATAAAATATTATATAAACTCTCCCCTTTTTTCCTACCCTATATCCTAATATTAAAATATAAAAAACTATTGATATATGAGCAACAGAAGAATAAGCAATCATAATTTTCAAATCTCTTAATCTTAAAATTATTAACATAGTTAGTCTTACTCTCAAAGCTAACCAATGAAATTTAACTATAAATTTTAAATACATAATAACATAAACTAAACCTACAGAACCTAATTTCAATAGAACTCCTGCTAATAATATAGAACCTACAGTCGAAGCTTCAACATGAGCTACAGGTAATCAATAATGAAACCCAAAAATAGGAAATTTCACTATAAAAGATCCCACAAAAAAATATCTTAATAAAATTCTATAATTTAGCCATTCTTTTATTAAAAAAACATTATCAAATAATAAAATCATTATTAACACAGGCCTAGAAAAAATAAAAGAATAAAATATTATTATAAATCTAGCTATTAAACGCTCATATCTATACCCTAAAACAATAATAGCAAATATAATTAAAACAAATACTATCTCATATAATAAAAAAAAATTTACTAATCTTCTCAGTCTTATAAGATAAAAAAGTCTAATTAATAATAAATTTATTCTTATTTTATACCTAAATTCTACTATATTTATTATCAAAAATAAAATTAATACTAAAATTATTATTCAAAAATTTATATCAGAATTTTTAAAAACCCATCTAAATTCTTCTTCCCTAAATAAATTATCTTTTAAGATAAATCCTAACAATAAAACTCCAAAAATTTCTATATTTATTAATAAAACTAATCTTAAAATTGAACTAAAGATAATTTTTTCACCACTTCATTTTCTATAGAAATATAAAAAATAAATAATAAAAACCCTATTCTAGATTCACATACTAAAAAAATTAAACATCTAAAAAAATAATTTACAGAGAATAAATCTAATTTTATACCAAATATTACTAAAGAAATAAAAACGACTCTTAAAATTTCTAAAAAAATTAAAATTTTTATATAGTCACCTCACAAATAAAAAAATATTCTTACTAAACCCAAAAATAAAATTCCAAAGAACATAAATTAATAAAAAATATTATTTTCAAAATAATAAATATTAATTACACAAAAAATAAAACAAAGTATAATACCCTTATTAAACCACCAATTCTCCTATAAGGCCATTCAACTACACAACCTCCAAGTCATGTTAACATAAAAAAAACAACATAGTGAAATACAACAATAAAAGATCTAATTGTATCATTAAACTTAAAATATCTTTTTGTTATTAAAGGTAATAATATTAAAATTACAATCCTTATTACTAACCCAATAACTCCACCCAACTTATTAGGAACTCTACGTAAAATACAATAAGCAAATAAAAAATATCACTCAGGCTTAATATGTTCTGGAGTCTTTATAATATCAACAAATAAAAAATTTTCCGAATCTATGAATACAAACGGTATTAACAATAATATTAAAGAAAAAAATAATATTAAAACTAAAAAAGAAACTAAATCTTTTAAAAGATAAAATCAATGAAATTCTACTTTATCATTAATTGATGTGACTCCTAATGAATTTCTTCTCCCATTTGAATGTAAAAAAATTAAATGAATTATTCTAAGTACCAAAATTACAAATGGAAAAATATAATGTAAAATAAAAAATCGAGATAAAGTTGGAGCCCCTACTCTAAATCCTCCTCAAACTCATTCTAACACTGCTCCACCTACATAAGGAATTACATATAATAAATTAGTAATTACTGTTGCTGCCCAAAATGATATTTGACCTCAAGGTAAAACATAGCCTAAAAATGAAACTATTATTAAAATTAAAAAAATTACAGACCCAGATTCTCAAACTTCTATCATATAATAAGATTTATATCAAATTCCACGACCAATATGAATAAAAATTAAAAAAAATAGTAATCTTGCCCCTCTTGAATGAATAAAACGAAATTCATATCCATTTTCCACTTCTAACATCAGATAATTTACAGAATAAAATGCATAAGAAACTGAATCATTATAATATAATGACAATAGAAACCCTCTCAAAACTTGCATCACCATAGAAATTCCTAATATAAAACCAAAATTTCAAAACCATAATAAATTTCTAGGTCTTGCAAGATCAACTAAAAAAGAATTAAACATTTGACTTAACGAATTTTTTTTTAAAACTCACATTAAAAAAACTTAAATATTAAAAATCTTAATACTATAAATATAAACTTTCAACAATTTGATATTAAAATATCATAACGTCTACGAGGAATAAATCCTCGAACAACAATCAAAAATAACAATATTACTCAAAAATAATAAAAACCTAGAAATATAACCCTTGTCACTCATCTAAAAAACACTAAAACCCCATACTCAGCAATAAATATATAAGCAAACAATACTCCTATATACTCAATATTATAACCAGATACTAATTCTCTCTCTCCTTCAGCAAAATCATAAGGTCTTCGATTAGTTTCAACTAATAAAATTAATAACCAAATCACTAACAAATCTAAAATATATCATACCGAAAATCTAAAATTATTAAAATTTCATCTACAATAATAAATTACAACTAAAATTATTAAAAAAAATATAATAATTTCATATGCAATTATTTGAGAAGATCTTCGTAAGCCACCTAAAACTCCATAAACGTTTTCTCTTCCCCACCCTAAAATAAATAAGATATAAACCACTAAAGATCTTACTATTAAAACATAAATTACCCTATTGTTTATCGTTACTCTTACCCTTAAAAACCATATTCTTAAACTTAGCAACCTTATTACAACAATAGAAAAAAAAGGAATAAAAAAATAATAAAACTTCTCTACCAACAACCTTTTCAAAATTAGTTTTCCCCCATCAATTACAGGTTGTAATAATCCTAAAACCAAAACTTTATTAGGACCTTTACGATTCTGAACATATCCTAGAATCTTTCGCTCTAATAAAGTTAAAAAACATACAGATAAAAATATCATAATAACTACAACTAATAACTCAATAATCAAACGAATTAAAAATTAATCCTGAAGTACCCAAAACTTCTATTCTAAAAACTTAATTCTCAGTTAAATAATCGAAACTTAAATTCGACACATAATTCTGCCACACTAAAATCTCAATAATTACAACATCAATGTAACCCAATTTCTGGCATAATAAACTAAAAAACCTATTTAATGTAAATAAATTGCTCAATTAAGCTAATTAGAAAACTTAAGCTTACAAAGCTAACATTATAATTTAACTATCTAACTTAAATCTCTATTTCCATAATATAAATATAAATTAAACTTCAAAATACATAAGCCTGAATAGCACAAACCAAGAACTCAATAAAATATAATCCAAATAATAAAACTCTAATAGAAATTACCAAATAATTTGCTACATTAAAAGCAAAAAATCTAAATATTAATAAAACAACATGACCACACCTAATATTCGTAGCTAAACGAATAGCTAAAGTTATAGGACGAATTCTTACCCCAATTAATTCTAACACAGGAATAAATAATTTTAATAAACCTTCAATTCCTATAGGTAAAAAATGCCTTAATATTCTAAAAACCCCGTTTACTACTCAAACTACTCACAATAATAAAACTATTCTTATTGCATAAACAGCTACATAACCATAATTTATAGTTAAACCAACTCTATAATAAATATACCTATTATAATTCAAAAATAAAAACACAATTACAGCTAACATTACTTTAATAAAAAAATACCTTACTGTCTTAATCTCTATAAAAATTTTCAAAACAAATAAATAATTAATCTTATTAGAATTTATACTAAAATTTATAAACACTAATATTAATATTACTAACCTAAAAAATAAAATCTTTAACTTCTCTTATCACTTCTCTCTGAACTCAATTTAATCACAATAACATAACAATTATTAATAAAATACATACCATCAAGGATTACTCTTCGATACGACAAACCGATACAATTAATGCTTTATCCTTATTAAAAAATCTCAATCACCAAAAGATTGAATACTTCTACTTTATTAACCATATTTCCAATAAGGATCGTAACCTTAAATTAATGATTTAAAAACTAATGACTGCAAACCATTAAGAACTATCTTTATAAACCTAAAATCGTAAAGATCCTGAAACTTTAAATAATCTTAAAGAATACCCTATTACCAATCTATTAAACAAAAACCTAAAAAATAAAAATATCCATAAACTCTCTCCTACATCTGAAAATTTAGAAAAATTTCCTAAATCATAATAATAGACCATAATTAAACCAAATATCAAAAACCACAAAGAAAATTGCCCTCTAAAATTTCAACATATACATGAAATATATAAAATAAAAACTACTACTCCTCTCAAATATACTAACACAACTAAATACTTAAAGAATATTACCGAAGAAAAAAATACTAATATTATTACTACAATTAAAAAAACTAAAAATAAAACTCTAAATAAATAAGAAAAATTAAACATAACAAAAGAAACTCAAAATAACACTAATACAATTAATGAATTCTAAATTCATCTCATTATTCTGACACCTTACTATTATTAACATAAAAATTATTCCTTTCGTACTACATTTTTAATTATACAGATAAAATCTAACCTAATTTACATCGGTCTAAACTCAGATCACGTAAAATTTGATAGTCTAACAGACTAAAATTAATAAATTCTACTTTATTATTATAATGATCCAACATCGAGGTAGTAAACAATAAAATTAATAAGATCTTAATTTTATAATTACCCTGTTAACCCTAGAGTAACTTCAATAAATAATTTTACAAAAATTCAATTTACCCCAAATAAAATTTAATTTAAGATTCATAGGGTCTTATCGTCTACTAATTTTTTAAAAGTATTTTCACTTTTACTAAAACTTTAAAAAATTATTAAAAATCTAATAATCTTTACATTCCTTCATTCCAGTTTCTTATTAAGAAACTAATGATTATGCTACCTTAGTACAGTCAGATTACTGCAGCTATTTAAATTCATTGAGCAGAAACCACCTATAAATTTATAAGCTATGTTTTTAATAAACAGTAAAATTAACACCCAATCATTTTAATAATTATAAAAAAATTAAATCTTACCTAATTTAATAATATAAAAATTTATTTTAAATATTTAATCAACTTATTAACTAAAATCAAAACTAAAATTCAGATATAACAAAACCTAATTTATCATTAATAACTAATTTTATTATTTAAATATTTTTCATAAAAAACTTAATCTAAAAAAAAATTAATTAACTCTTCTGTCTTCAAATTTTATCCCTTATACAAAAAGTATAATATAAACTTAATTAATAAAAACCCTTACAATTTGCAATTGTACACTCAAAGCTTACATATTTAATTTGAATAATAATTGAATGGAAATCAAACGTAATAATACTTTCAAATTATAAAAATACTTTTCCTGTCTCATTAGAAGCATGATGTCTTAGAGGATACTCATATCTTCACTCAATATCTCAATATCCAATTAAGACAGAAACCACAGAACGCTTAACTACTAAAGCTTCTCAAATAATAAATAAAATCATAACTCTTCCAAAAAAAGAAATAAAAGCCCCCATAGAAGAAATAATATTTCAAAATAGTATCCTATCAGCATAATCAGAATAACGTCGAGGTATACCAGCTAATCCTAAAAAATGTTGAGGAAAAAAAGTTATATTTACACCAACAAATAATACTAAAAACTGAATTAGTAACAACTTAGAATTTATACACACCCCTGTAAATAAAGGAAATCAATAAAAGAATCCAGCTAATAATCTAAATACAGCTCCTATTCTTAAAGCATAATGAAAGTGAGCAACAACATAATATGTATCATGTAATACAATATCCAATCTAGAATTAGATAAAATAATTCCTGTTAAACCCCCTATTGTAAATAAAAAAATAAATCCTAAAACTCATAATAACAAATAATCAAAAGAATAAACACCTCCAAACAAAGTACCAATTCATCTAAAAATCTTAATACCAGTAGGAACAGCAATTGCTATAGTTGCAGCAGTAAAGTAAGCACGAGTATCTACATCTATACCTACAGTAAATATATGATGAGCCCAAACAATAAAACCCAATAACCCAATTGAAATTATAGCATACACCATACCTAAATAACCAAAAATTTCTCCTTTTTTAGAAATTCTAATAACAATTTGAGAAATTATACCAAAACCAGGAATAATTAAAATATATACTTCCGGATGTCCAAAAAATCAAAATAAATGCTGATACAAAATTGGATTTCCCCCCCCTCTAGGGTCAAAAAAAGAAGAACCAAAGTTTCGATCTAATAATAATATAGTAATTCCACCAGCCAATACAGGTAAACTTAAAACCAACAAGAATCTTGTCACTACCATAGCTCAAACAAATAAAGTTAAAAACTCCAATCTTAAAACATATCTAATTTTACCTTTTAAACAAGTAGTAATAAAATTAATCCCCCCCAAAATTGAAGACACACCAGCAACATGAAGCCTAAAAATAGCTAAATCAATTGAACCTCCAAAATGATAGACAGAATTAGATAAAGGAGGGTAAACTGTTCACCCTGTTCCAGGTCCTAATCCAACTAATAATCTTAACCTTATAAATAATAAAGCCACAGGAACCAATCAAAATCTCAAATTATTTAATCGAGGAAAAGCTATATCTATGGCATTTATTATTAAAGGAAGTAACCAATTTCCAAATCCACCTACAGCTACAGGCATTACAAAAAAGAAAATTATTAAAAAAGCATGAGCTGTAACCATAGAATTATAAATCTGATCATCTATAATAATTCTCCCTACTATCCCTAATTCAGTACGAATAATTAATCTTATTCTCGCACCTAAAAACCCAGATCATACACCAATAATAAAATATAAAGTCCCAATATCTTTATGATTAGTTGAAAATAATCATCGCAACACAATTTCTTATTAATAACATTAACACCAACATTAAAAAATTTATTAAATAAACTATAACTCTATTATCAAATAAAATAAATTTTATAAAAATTAACCTAAAATAATATAATAAAACTAAAACATCAAAAAAAGCCACAAAAAACCCTAATTTTAAAAAAAAATCTACTCTAAGAATTACATAAAATTTTATAAAAAACAATAAAAAAGGAGGTACAACCAAAAACATAAAAATTACAATTATCATCTCATTATAAGAAGATAAATTCCCAACACATAAAAGTATCCCTATTACAACTCTTAAATATAAAATTATACAATAAAAATAATTAGACCCTAAGGAACTTATTACTAACATACCAGTATTAGCAATAGAAGAATAAACTAATATAAGTCAGAAATCTCTTACTATTAATAAACTCAAAATTACAAAAAAAATACTTAAATAAACCATAAAATAAATTAATCCTATACTTACATTTAAACCTAATCATAATATTCAAAATACTCTAACCTTTTGTAAACCTAACACAAAAATATTCCCTAAAATTCCTACTTTTATTCTTACAACTACTATTCAATAATAAAAAGGAAACATCCCTAACTTCCCAAGCATTAATATAAATATACATTTCTCTATTACAAAAAAAATTCTCACGAACAATAATAACGATAAGACTCTCTGAAAAAAAAAATAAATTACTAAGCCTGTCCTTTTCCTATCTTTAATTACAATTATTAATAAAAAAAATAAAAAAATCAACTCCATTATTAATCATACAATATATATATTCCTTAAACTTAACAACATAAACATAATTCCTAAATACATTACTAACATTTAGAAACAAATTTATTGAGTAACAATCAATATTAACAATTCTAAAAAGAAATAAAACTCTGATTAGAAATC
>Ga0209933_1001952_pt1 | contig 14220 bp, 14 predicted proteins | sample ThiBiot_300_biof_FD_183944 | JGI IMG/M metagenome (GOLD analysis project Ga0209933, IMG submission 183944) | Wastewater bioreactor microbial communities from Cape Town, South Africa - Thiocy_cont_300_biof (SPAdes) | ecosystem: Engineered > Bioremediation > Thiocyanate > Unclassified | place...
ACGAAGTCAACGGAAAAAAATTACTTTTAGCTCACGGCGACGGGCTCGGCCCAGGTGACAAGGGTTACAAAAGGATGAAAAAAGTCTTTACTAATCCTGCTGCTCAATGGGCATTTCGCTGGCTTCATCCTGATATTGCGATGAGAATAGCAAATTATATGTCTCAGAAAAACAAATTGATTTCAGGTGACGAAGACAAAGCTTTTTTAGGTGAGGATAAAGAGTTTTTGATTCTTTATTCCAAAGAAAAACTGAAAACTGAAAAAATAGACTACTTTGTTTACGGTCATCGCCACTTGCCTATGGTTTTGGATCTGGAAAATGAGGCCAAATATATCAATCTTGGCGACTGGATTTCCTATTTCACTTATGGCGTTTTTGATGGCGAACAATTTGATCTGAAAAAATTTGAAGATTAATTCAAAAGTTGAATTGAAAAAAATGAAGCAGACTATTTTTGAAATCCAAACAGAAGAAGATTTCCGGCTAGCTTGCCTGGAAACCTTTTTATACCAATACGACAATGTAGAAGTTTACAAAAAGTTTGTGGACTATCTGAACATCAATCCTTTGTCGATTAATCAAGTTTCTCATATTCCGTTTCTCCCAATTGAGATGTTTAAAAATCATTTGGTTTTGGATAAAAATTCTGGAGCTGAGAGTTATTTTCAAAGTTCCGGAACAACACAGATGAATCGTTCCAAACATTATATTGCTGATTTTTCTCTTTACGAAGAGAGCATCTATAAAAGTTTTGAACAATTTATCGGCAAGCCGGAAGATTACATTTTCTTAGGATTGCTTCCTAACTATTCCGAGAATCCACATTCATCTTTGATCTATATGGTGGATTATCTGATGAAAAAATCCAATCAGCCAGAAAATGGTTATTTTCTTTACAATCACCAGGAATTGTTTGATTTGCTTCAAACTTTAACGGATAAAAAAATCATTCTTTTCGGAGTATCTTTTGCATTACTGGATTTCTTAGATTATTGCAACTCAAACTCTAAAACACTCCAATTTTCAAACTCTGTAACTGTCATAGAAACGGGCGGTATGAAAGGACGAAAAGAAGAAATGACGAAGGACGAACTGCTGAAAATTTTTCAAAATGGATTTAACACAGAAAATATTTATTCAGAATATTCTATGACGGAATTGTTATCTCAGGCTTATTCCTTAGGTGACAACATTTATAAAAGTCCACATTGGATGCGAATTCTTATCAGAAATACGGAAGATCCTTTTTCTTATGTTGATGATGGAAAAACCGGAGCTATTAACATTATTGATTTGGCAAACCGACATTCCTGTTCCTTCATTGCTACTCAGGATTTGGGAAATGTTAAGAATGGGACATTTCAGGTGCTTGGTAGAATCGATCATTCTGATATTCGTGGATGCAGCCTTTTGGTTTCCTAAATTTTATTTAAATTTAATTTTTAAAAACACAATTTTTGACTAATCTAAATATCATTTTTAATGAGATTTTTATCGTTGATATTATTATTGTGTTTTTCTTTTTTCAAATCACAGAAATGTTATGATCTGAAAACCGTTCTGAAGGTAGAACCTACGGAATTATATAAACCACATTTGTTGGCTTCTCAAAATTTCGGTATCAATATTCTGGAAGATACCAAATCAGTTGATAAATATATTGCTAAAGGCAAATTTGTTAAAGTAAAAAAAAAATCAAGAGGTTACAGATTGCAAGCCCTAGAATATAGTCGTCCATATTTGGTTAAGAAGGCAAGAACTACTTTGGAAAAAATGGCAAACAAATTTGCTACAGATACCAAAAGTTTCTTCGTTGTTTCATCTGTCACAAGGACTTTGGAAGATCAATGCAGATTAAGAAAAGTGAATTCCAATGCATCTCTGGGAATCAGTTCTCATAATTATGGAGCAGCGTTTGATATCTCATATGTCCGTTTTGATCACAAATTGAAAGTCAATCCAAAATTGGAAAAAGAATTGGAAAAAGTCTTGGAAGAATATAAAAATCTTGGAAAAATCTTTTATATCAAAGAGAAGCAACAAAGCTGTTATCACGTTACAGTTCGTAATTATTAAAGTTTGGATTGATGTTGAAAATAGAAGAACTGGTTCACGCCTTCGTTACTGCTAATTGTGATTTTGATAAGGAAATTGTATTGACTAATTTTTTTCATTCCGATTGGGAAGCCGATATTTTATTGATTAATAATTCGGGCTTTAGTCACGAGATTGAAATCAAATTGTCAAAGTCTGATTTTAAAAACGATTTCAAAAAATTCTATACCAATCAAAAATCGGGTGAAAAGTTTCTGAAGCACGATAAGATTGGTTGCGGCGATTATATCTGTAATTCATTCAGTTTTTTGCTGCCAATGGGAATGATTGATCATAAAGATATTCCGGAACATTGTGGCATTATTGAGTTTTACCACGACGAAGATAATTGGGAAACTACTTTTTATAAAATTCGGGAACCAAAAATGATTCACGAAGATTCTTATTGGAAACTTTGTGACAAAGATCAATTTATGAGGAATATGGCTAGAAGTCTTCTCATCAAAAAATTTGAGCTGAAAGGAAAAAAGGAAGAATTAATTTTTAAAACTCCTTTCGGTATTCAAAACAAAAAATAGATCCTGCCAATGTTGACAGGATCTATTAAAGTTAAATTTCTATTTTTTAAACCTTTTCTGGTTTTTCGATCAATAAATTATAAGTGAAAGCAGCAAAAACTCCACCTAGAACCGGCGCTACAATAAACAGCCAAAGTTGTGAAAGTGCTTCTCCACCAGCGAAAATAGCAGGGCCAATACTTCTTGCAGGATTCACAGAAACACCTGTGATTTTAATTCCAACAATATGAATCAGAACCAGAGAAAGCCCAATTGCCAGGCCAGCAAAACCACCGTGGATATTTTTTGTAGAGGTAGAACCGAGGATTACCATTAAAAAGATAAACGTAAAAACAAACTCAGCAACCAAAGCTGCTACAGTTGTATATTCATCCAGATAACCTGTTCCCCAACCATTAGAACCCAAAGCCCAAGGGCCTAATTCAGCGCCAGGATGATTGGTGAAAATGACATAAAGAATTCCTGCACCAATAATTGCCCCGATGATCTGAGCAACAATGTAATACAAAGCTTCTCCTAATTTCATTCTGCCAGCGGCAACCATTGCCAGAGAAATCGCAGGATTGATATGACATCCGGAAATATGCCCGATAGCATACGCCATTGCGACGACGCTTAAACCAAATGCAAAGGAAATCCCCAGAAGTCCGACGCCGGTTGTGCCGTCCGCACCTGCGATTACCGCGCTTCCGCAACCCATTAATACTAGAACCATTGTACCGATCATTTCGGCAACAAATTTTGAAGTAGTTGATACCATTTGTTTATTGTTTTTAATAGTTTATTAAAACAAATCTAACGATTTTTTCAATTGATTGTGAAAAATCCAGTAAATAAATATAGGCTGACAAAATTTCCAATTATTTTTACAATTCTGTTAGTGGTTTGTTTTTTGAGTTAAACAATTGTATAAATTTTTGAATTATGGCCATAAAATATTCAATTCTGGATTTGGCAACGATTGTCAAAGGAGATGATATCAATACAACTTTTGAAAAATCTGTTAAGTCGGCACAGCTAGCAGAGAAATTAGGTTTTACCCGATATTGGTTTTCAGAACATCACAACTTTCCTAACGTAGCAAGCGCATCAACTTCTATCCTGATTGGACATATTGCATCACAAACTCAGTCAATAAGAGTAGGTTCTGGTGGAATAATGCTTCCGAATCATTCCACTCTGTCCGTTGCAGAACAGTTTGGAACTTTGGACGGATTATTTCCCGGCAGAATAGATTTGGGACTTGGAAGAGCGCCCGGAACAGATATGCTGACTGCAACAGCTTTGCGAGGTAACAATTTTACTTCAAATTATAATTTCGAGTTCCATATCAGAGAACTTCAGAAGTATATGTCAGAAGAAAATTCGGGATCCAAAGTCAGAGCAATTCCCGGAGAGGGAGCAGATGTTCCGATTTATATTCTTGGAAGCTCTACAGATTCGGCTTTTCTGGCTGCGAAACTAGGAATGCCCTATGCATTTGCAGCTCATTTCGCGCCTTCTCAGCTGGAAGTTGCCCTGGAAATTTACAGAGAACATTTTCAGCCTTCTGAATTTCTGGATGAGCCTTATGTAATGGTTTGTATCAATATTATTGCAGGAGAAACTGTCGATGAAGCACATTATTTGTCCACATCACATTTCCAGGCATTTGTTAATATTCTGACAGATCAGAGACAACCGCTTTTACCTCCGGAAGAAACCGAATTAGCAGACATCTCAGATGAAGTTGCAGTGCATCTTAACAGAATGGCCGCTAAAACTTTTGTAGGCGATGCAGAAACTCTAAAAGAAAAATTAGGAAAATTTGCCAAAGATTATCGCCCCGATGAGATTATCGTTTCGGGTAATATCTATGACTTTGAAAAAAAATTGAGATCTTACGAAATTGCTTCAGAAGTTTTAAAAAAAACTATAAAAAAATCACAAACCTAGGTTTGTGATTTTTTGTTTTATTTTAAAACTTCAAATTCTATACTACTTCCGCTTGAAACCTTGATTTCTGCTCTTTCATAATCATCTTTTGTAGCCAGATAAGGATTTTCCAAAAACTTCTGAGGATTAATTGCCATTAGCGGAAACCAGGTGCTCTGAACCTGGATTTGTATTTTATGTCCTTTTTTGAAGGTATGAAGAACATCCTGCAATTTAACATCAATAGTTACCCCTTTATTTGGTATAAGAGGTTCCGGTTTTTCAAAACTGTTGCGGAATCTTGCCGGCATTATTTCACTTCTTACCAATTGATGATAATTGGCATAGACCACACCGGGCTTATCAGGATTAGCTTTTTCATCAGCAGGATAAACATCGATTAATTTTACAATAAAATCTGCATCAGTGGATGAAGAAGCGATTTTTAATTTTGTCAGAATTTCTCCTGCTAATGTCATGTCATTCTCCAAAACTTCTGTTGTATAGGTCACGACGTCCGATCTGTAACTTGCAAAACGCTGATCCTCGCTCATATAATTTTTGGGAGTGAAATTGTTCATATCCTTATAGTTTTCACTACTTAAAACAGGCCTGTTGGGATCGGAAACATAAACGGAAAATGTTTTCGGGTTATCTCCTTTTACAGAAAGATTTCCCGTTGAATTCATATAATAAGTTTGTTTTTCAGTTTGCTTTGGTGGCCAGTTATCAAACTGTTTCCATTCTTTTTTCCCGGTATCAAACATATAAGCTTCCGGCAGTTTAGCTGCTGTCCTGGAGTCTTCTTTCAGATAATGATGAAAAAATGGCTGCTCTATATTTTTTTGGTAAAAAGTTGCTAAACTATCTCCAAAATAGATGTCGTTATGAAAATGTTTTCCGGCTTCTACATTCCAGCCGCCATGTGAAAACGGTCCCATAACAATTGTGTTTTTAGCTTTTGGATTATTTTTTTCAATAGTTTTATAGATTTCCAATGGTCCGCGAAGATCTTCTGCGTCAAACCAACCACCAACTGTCATTACAGCATGACTGATGTTCCTGAGGTGAGGTAAAAGATCTCTTTTTTTCCAGAAGTCATCATAGTTTGGGTGATTGACAACTTCCTGCATAAAGAAGTTGTCTTTGTAATATTTATCAACACCTTCTTTCAACGTTCCCATATTTTTATAGAAAAGATAGCCGTCATCAGAAGTTGGTTTTATCATTTTATCAGCAAACCAAGATTCTTTCTCAGGTTTTGTTTTCTGTACACCAAATACAGGGAAAGTTTTGAAATAGCTCATCAGAAAAGCGCCGTTGTGGTGAAAATCATCAAACCAAAAATCTGAAATAGGTGCCTGTGGTGAAGATGCTACTAAAGCAGGATGGTTGGCTAAAGTTCCTACAGCTGTATAAAATCCAGGATAGGAAGTTCCATATTGCCCGACTTTTCCGTTATTATTTTGAACATTTTTTACCAGCCAATCCACAGTGTCATAAGTATCAGTGCTTTCGTCCACATCTTTTTTGGTTTTGTGATCAACTTGCGGCGTCATATTGGTAAAAGTGCCCTCGCTCATATATCGTCCGCGAACGTCCTGAAAAACGAAGATGTATTTTTCTTTTTCGATGAAAGGATTAGGACTCAACTTTTTTCTGAAATTAGTTTCGCCGTACGGTGCAACACTGTAACAAGTCCTGTTCATAATGATCGGATATTTGTTGCTTTTGGAAATATCCTTTGGGATATAAATGATTGTGAACAGCTTTGTACCATCGCGCATAGGGATATAAACTTCTTTTTTGGTAAAATTTTGTTCAACGGAAGATGTTTGCGCCAAACTCAATCCAACGACCATAAAACAGAAAAACATTAATAATCTCTTCATTGATAAATAATTTTGAATAAAATTAAGTTTTTTTAATGAAACTTGATGTTAGCAATATAGACAAAAGTTCGATTTGGAAATGTAAATTCCTTTTGTGCAAAGCGCGCCCCGAGCTGAACGGAGCTCTTTTTGTTATTGCGGTTGCTGAATGTTTCTATTGGATAGACTCTTTCTTCGCAATAAACAAAAAAGCGGGAGTGGAGCGCGGACAAAGGCGCCCAAATGAATTTGAGAGAAGAGAGTAGAAGTATTTAAGAATGAATAAAAATAAAAACCTGACTCAGTTGAATCAGGTTTTTTTATATTTTAATTTTCTATAATCCGAAAAGTTTGGCGAACAGATCAGGGACGATTCCCATCGAAACTAAAGCGAGAATAATAACTACGGAAACAATGTTGTAAGTAATGCTCGCTCTTTCTGTATTATGAAAGTTATCTTCTTTGTAGAAAAACATTGCGATAATCAATCTCAAGTAGTAAGCGATACTTAATGCCGAACCCAGAACTGCAATCCTAATTTTCCGATGAAACCTGCTGTCAAAGGAATACCTGCCATCGATAGCATCGAGATTGTTGAAACGACTGCTAACAACGGTTCTCTTTTACCTAAACCATTGAATGCTGCAAACGATGTTTCTTTTTTAATTTTCTCTACCCAGATCAGACTGATGAAAACCCCAACTGTTGCTAATGAATAAGCGAAAAGGTAAAAGCCTAAGATGTAAGTCGAAAAATTGTTCAGTCCGAAAAAGATCAAAGCGATATATCCTGCATGTGAAACAGATGAGTAGGCCAACATTCTTTTGGCGTTGGTCTGAACCAATCCCATTACGTTTGCCAAGAGTAAAGTCAGAATAATGAAGACACCTAATATATTAATCCAGTCTCCTGCGATTCCGTTAAAACCGATGGTCATCAATTTGAACAAGGCAAAGAATCCGGAAATCTTTACGACAGATGCCATAAAAGCGGTAATCAGTGACGGTGAACCTTGATACACATCTGGACTCCACATATGGAAAGGCGCTAATGATACTTTGAATGCCAATGCTGACAACATCAAAATAGAGCCCATGATCAACATCAGATTTTTGGGATTGTTGATTGCAAAATCATGAATGGCATAAAGATCAAAGCTTCCTACGCTTCCGTAAACCAAAGCTACTCCAAACAAAAGAAATCCTGTTGCAAATGCTCCCATTAGGAAATATTTCATAGAGGCTTCTGTGGATCTGAGGTCGGTTTTGTTGGCACCGGCCATTACGTATAAAGGAATGGATAATATCTCGATTCCGATAAATAATGTTACTAAATTCTGATATCCGAATAATACAATACCTCCGCAAAGTGCAAATAACATTAAGGAATATAATTCTGACTGATGACTTCTGTGATTACTGAATGCAAATCCTCCTAAAAAGAATAAAAATAAAGTAACAACAATTGATATTTTTGTAAACAAAGCAGCATTGTATCCGTATTCATACATTGCTTTATACTGAGCAAAAAACTCACAATCCGGAAGAAAGCTGAAATATAAACCAACGATTAATCCTAAAATCCCTATATATCTTGCATATTTTCCTTTCTCGAAAACGCCCGAAAATAATACAAGAACTGCCGTAAGGAATAAAACTATTAAAACACTCATTTCTTAAAATATCAATTTATTATAACATTGATTTGTAGATGAAAACCAATGAATTACTTACCATTTCTATAATAGGTTGCGGATAAACTCCCAATGCAATTACAAATACAGCTAAACTAGCTAATACCGAAAACTCAACGGAGCTGATATCTTTGGTTGTTGCTAAAACCGCTTCATCGCCTTTTCCGAACATTGTTTTTCCGTAGAATCTTAACATGTAAGCTGCGCAGAGAATCAATGTTAATCCGGCAAGAACTGCCATAATGTAGTTGTAAGCAAAAACAGATTTCAATAAGATGAATTCCCCGATAAATCCGTTTGTTAGTGGAACTCCGGTTGCTCCCAACAAGATAATCATAAACAAGATGGCGAATTTAGGTGCTACTTTTGCCAAACCACCCATTTTACGGATATCTCTTGTTTTGAATCTTTTATAAAGAATGTCTGCACAGTAAAACAATCCAACTACATTGATCCCGTGAGCGAAACTTTGTACCATTGCACCTTGTCCGCCTTCGAAAGTCAATCCTGTTCTCATTGTGACAACTGCAGAAGCAAAAATCCCTGCTACAATCAAACCAACGTGTGAAAGAGATGAAAAAGCAATCAGTCTCTTACTATCGGTAGAAATCATTGCGATCAGTGCACCATAGATAATACCGATGACAGAAAGGATAATTACAATTTCGCCCGAGATTCCGCCAATGGCTAAAGGTGTGATTGGCAACAAATATCTTAAAACACCGTAAACCGCCATTTTCAACATAATCCCCGATAACAACATTGATCCTTGTGTCGGAGAATAAGTATAAGTGTCAGGCTGCCATGTATGGAAAGGGAACACCGGTAATTTCACTGCAAAAGCAAAGAAAATAAACCAAAAGATAACCGTTTGCTCATTGGTGTTCAAAGTTGCATTATAAAGATCCGTCAGTGCAAAAGATGCTGATTGATTGTAAACGTAGATTAAGCCAATCAGCATGAACAAGGATCCTACGAATGTATATACAAAGAATTTTGTAGTGAATTTGATTCTCTTGTCTTCCTGCCCCCAAAGTCCGGCGATGAACCAGATAGGGATCAAAGTTACTTCCCAGAAGATGTAGAATAATAATCCGTCTAATGAAGTGAATACGCCTAACAAACCAAATTGCATTAATAAGATCAATGCGTAGAAGGAATTAGGATAAGCTTTCTTTTCATTGAAAGACGATAAAATAATTAAAGGAACAAGAATATTAGTCAGGATAACCATCAACATACTCATTCCATCAATTCCAAAATTGAAGCTGCTTTTTATATAGCTAGACCACGGATAGGCGATTTCATATTGTAATGGCGCATCTACAGTTGGATGGAAATCGAAATTCCCCAACATATAAAATGCGATAAACATCTCTGCAAAAGCAAAAGCCAATGCAATATATTTGCTGGAATTATTTTTCCAGAAAAATAGTAAACCCGAACCTACGAGAGGTAAAAGTAATAATGTAAATAGTAAACAGGACATTATTATTTCAATAAAAAGTTAACAATCAATACAATTCCTATGGCCAATGACATAATCAACACATAGTTTTCTACGTTTCCGTTCTGAAGTCTTTTTGCAGCCCTTCCGGAATCCTGTGCTCCCAATCCAATGAAATTCACAATTGGGTCAAGAACCGCTTTATCAAACATTGCTGCCGCTTTTCCGGCTTCTTCAAAAGGCCTTACAATCATCGCATTATAAATCTCATCGATAAATAATTTTCTTGCAGACAATTTTTCCCAGCCGGTGTAGCTTTCTTCAGGTAGAGCATTTTTCTTTTTGGTAACATAAATTGCTTTTACTGCGAAGAAAATTACCAAAACCATAATTACGGTTACGGCCAGCAGTATCATTTCTGTTGCAAAAAGAATTTCCGGTGTTTCGATATCATAAACATAGATCGGCTCCAGCCAATGTGCTAGTTTCTGGAAATGTCCATGTCCGATGAAGTGCGGAAGATTGATAAATCCACCTACAACGGAAAGAATTGCCAAAACAATCAACGGAATTGTCATTACAGCCGGACTCTCGTGCAAATGATGCTTTTGTTCTTCGGTTCCTCTGAACTCTCCAAAGAAAGTCAGAAACAACAATCTGAACATATAGATAGCCGTCAATGCAGCACTGAATAATGTTAATCCCCAAAGAAGCGGGCTTTTTGCATAGATGTGCGTTAAGATTTCGTCTTTAGAAACCATACCAGACAAGGGTGGAATACCTGTAATTGCTAATGTTCCGATCAGGAAAGTCCAGTAAGTTACAGGGATTTTTTTTCTCAGTCCTCCCATGAAGCGCATATCCTGTTCACCGCTCATAGCGTGGATCACAGAGCCGGCTCCTAAGAATAACAATGCTTTGAAGAAGGCGTGTGTCATTACATGGAACATTCCGGTTGTGTAAGCTCCTGCGCCTAAAGCAATGAACATAAATCCTAACTGAGAAACAGTAGAATACGCCAATACTTTTTTAATATCGTTTTGTCTCAGTCCAATAAAAGCAGCAACTAAAGATGTTGCAATTCCTATGAATAAAATTAAATTTAATGTTGAAGGTGCTAATGAGAATAAGAAATTACTTCTTACTACCAAATATACACCCGCTGTTACCATTGTTGCAGCGTGGATCAAAGCGGAAACCGGTGTTGGACCTGCCATCGCATCCGGTAACCAAGTGAATAACGGGATCTGTGCTGATTTACCAACAGCTCCGATAAATAAACTTACTGTGATGAAAATGATCGCACTGCTGTCTAAAGCGAATTTTGATGAATTTTCAGCAACACTCAGATAATCGATAGCGTTAACTTGTGCAGCGATTGCAAAAATACCGATTAATAATCCTAGGTCACCGATACGGTTCATGATGAAAGCCTTTCTTGCAGCTTTTCCATAATCTTCGTTGGTATACCAGAATCCAATCAATAGGTATGAACAAAGTCCTACACCTTCCCAACCAATAAATAAGATCAGATAGTTGCTTCCTAGAACCAAAAGCAACATCGAGAAAATAAACAGATTAAGGTAAGTGAAAAACTTATAAAATCCTTTGTCGTGGCTCATATAGCCAATGGAGTAGAGGTGGATCAATGATCCGATTCCTGTTATAATCATGACCATCATTAATGATAACTGATCAATCTGGAATCCAAAATTAACCTGAATACCATTCACCCGGAACCATTCAAAAGCTTTAACAACAACCGGTGCGCTGTCACTTTTGAATCCTAAAAATATACTTGTTGTGATAACAAACGAAGCGAAAACCACCAAAGTTGCCAATCCTCCAACAAACGCTTTCGGAAGGTTTTTCCCAAAAAGCCCGTTAATCAGGAATCCGGCTAAAGGTAAAAGTACAATTGCGTAAACTAAATTTTCCATTCCTTTCTTATCCTCTTAATTTATTAAAAATACTGACGTCTACAGATCTGGTATTTCTGTACATCATTGCGATAATTGCCAAACCTACAGCTACTTCTGCTGCAGCAACTACCATGATGAAAAAAACCAAAAGCTGTCCGTTACCATCACCTTTGTAAGCAGAGAAAGCTGCTAATAAAAGATTTACGGAGTTAAGCATCAATTCTACACATCCCAAAATCACGATAGCATTTTTACGAAGCAAAACTCCCAAAACACCAAGGCAAAATAAAACGGTACTCAGAATGATGAAATATTCCAAAGGCACCTGTTGTATAAATGTATTCACGTCTCCCATAATCTTATAAATCTTTTTTACCGATAAGAACAGCGCCAACGATTCCTGCTAAAATCAGAATCGATGCCAATTCGAATGGTAATACATATTCATTAAACAATAATCTTCCCAGGTTTTTCGTCAAACCTACCGAGTTATCAATACTTTCAGCAGCGGTTGTTTTTCCGGTAAGACCTTTGTAAGCACCTAACATTCCTACGAATAAAATGCAAACAGAAAAAATACCGATGAATTTCGGAAGATTTGCTTTTTTGCTTTCATCTTCTTTATTCAAGTTCAGCATCATCAGGATATAAAGAAACAATACCATAATCGCTCCTGCATAGACAATGATCTGAACAATTCCCAAAAATTGTGCATTAAGAAGAATATACATTCCCGCGATAGAGAACATTGTAACAATAAGTGACAGGATTGCATACAAAGGATTTCTTGCGAATACAAAATAAACAGCACTTGCAATAGCTAAAAATGCTACTAAGAAAAATAAAAACTGATCCATTATTTTACTGCATTTTTTTGTTTCTCAGATTGTCTTGTGGTAATGTCAATCCTTTCATTTATTTTTTCTACCAGTTTGTCCTTACCATAGATAAAAGAACCTCTGTTGGTTTCCACATCTACCAGCCTGTCGGTAAGATAGATTGCAGATTTTGGGCATGCTTCTTCACACATACCGCAGAAGATACATCTCAACATATTGATTTCATAGATTGAGGCATATTTTTCTTCTCTGTAAAGATCTTTTTCGTCTTTGGTTCTTTCAGCTGCCGTCATGGTGATCGCTTCAGCGGGGCAAGCTACTGCGCATAGCCCACAAGCAGTACATCTTTCTCTTCCTTCTTCATCTCTTTTAAGAACGTGTTGTCCTCTCCATATTTCCGCTCTCGGTTTGTCAACCTCCGGATAAGGGTAGATTGGCGGACCTTTTACAATATTTCTGACAGCGTGCTTCAATGTAATCCCCATTCCTTTGAATATCGCCGGAAGGTAGATTTTTTCTGCAAGGGTCATTTCCTTGTTCGAAACAACTTTTGATCTGTTAGTAAGTTTCATTTAATTATAGATGTTAGATGTTAGACATTAGATCTAGACTAATCTTGTCTGTTATCTTAATTTTATATTCAATATTAATTTCCGAATGCCAAAATTACGGCACCAGTTATCATCAGGTTTATCAAAGCCAATGGGATTAAAGTTTTCCACCCAAGGTGCATCAACTGGTCATATCTGAATCTTGGAAGTGTCCATCTGATCCACATAAAGATCAAAATTCCGATGATTGTTTTTGTAAGGAATGCTACGATACTTAGAATTCCTGCTGCATTTTCTCCCCAGTTCTGAGTAACCCATTCGATTCCGGGGAAATTGTAACCTCCGAAGAAAAGAGCAACCATAAATGCATTGGAAATGAACATATTCACATATTCTCCAAACATATACAATCCCAGTTTCATAGAAGAATATTCTGTAGAATATCCTGTTACTAATTCTGATTCACATTCCGGCAAGTCAAAAGGATGTCTGTTGGTTTCTGCCAAAGCTGCAATAATGAAAACCAAAAATGCTAATGGCTGATAGAAAATATTCCAGTTCATTCCGTCTAATTCGAATAATCCCCAAAGTTTTCCTGTAGCCTGAGATTCAGAAATGACTTTAAGATCAAGACTTCCTGTCATCATAATGATAGAAAGAAGCGCTAGTCCCATTGCCAATTCGTAAGAGATCATCTGAGAAGAAGCACGGATTGCGCCAATCAAAGAATATTTATTATTAGAAGCCCAGCCTCCGATCATAATTCCATAAACTCCGATTGAAGCCATACCAATGATGTAAAGAACACCTACGTCTATATTGGCAACCTGAAGATCGAAAGACGTTCCGCCAATGTTCAGACTTTTTCCCCAAGGAATTACTGCTCCGGTAATCAGAGAGATGAACATGACTAATGAAGGTCCTAATATAAAAAGAAATCGCTCTGCATTGGCCGGTGTAAAATCTTCTTTAAAGAAAAACTTTCCACCATCGGCAAGTGGTTGCAGTAATCCGAATGGTCCGGCTTTGCTAGGGCCGATTCTATCTTGCATTACTGCAGCAACTTTTCTTTCTGCCCAGGTAGAATATGCAGCAATTGTTAATGCTAACAAGAACAGGGCAAGTACCAATATCAATTTGAATGTAATTAATTCCATAAGTTTTTATTTGAAATTTGATTAGATTGAAGAACTTAAATGATCTCGTTATCTAATTTTTCAATTTCTTTTTCGTCTTTCAAGCCAATTTCTTTAGCCTCAGGGTTTTCCAAAACATTATAACTGTCTGTTTTTTTCTCATAATGGTTGAGAGAAATTACAGAGTGTCTGTCGATATGTCTCGGTCCTT
>Ga0209933_1001954_pt1 | contig 14202 bp, 12 predicted proteins | sample ThiBiot_300_biof_FD_183944 | JGI IMG/M metagenome (GOLD analysis project Ga0209933, IMG submission 183944) | Wastewater bioreactor microbial communities from Cape Town, South Africa - Thiocy_cont_300_biof (SPAdes) | ecosystem: Engineered > Bioremediation > Thiocyanate > Unclassified | place...
CGGTCGTCACTGCGGCTGTAGCGGACGCTGCGATGATGCATGACATGCTGATCTCTCCTCTCAATTGGCCGTCGTCTTGAGGAGAGAATGCGCAAAGTCAGGCGAGGCCGCTGTTCCTTGGGTGACAGTGTTGATGGCGCTGGCGACTCCGCTCCGCGGAGCCGGCCGCCAGCGCGGCCTTGGGGAAGCAGGGGTGCGAAATTTCATAGAGGTGGCGCTGGCGACTCTCCTTCGGAGAGCCCGCCGCAGCGCTACTTCTGGAGCTTTTCGATTTTGGCGGCCATGTCGGGAATGACGATCATGCGATAGGTGTCATTCTCGCATTTCAGGATCCAGACGGCTTCGTTCGGCCTGGATGCTTTGACTTCGCGCTCGGCGCTTTTCGCCTGGCTGCAGGCAAATCCCTGATCTCGAGCTTGCGACGCGAGAAGATCGGGCGTCGGTTCGTCGCCGGGCAGGCACATGGCCGCTCCGCTGAACGCAGCCACGGCAAATCCGAATACACCGAAATAAACCGCGTTCGTCATGACCGTCGCGCTCCGGGCCCGCGCCTCAACGTGTGCACTCTACCGCAATCGCGTGAAAAACGCCCTCCCGCTCGGCTATCGAGGTAAAAATTCAGTATCCTGATCATCGCGCGGCAGCATCGGCTGCGGCCGGTTGATAGCGGCGACCAGCGTGTAGGAAATCAGCATCAACAGGAACCACGACCCGAGCTTGCCGATCCCGACGATCTGCCAGCCGTGCTTCTGATGCGGATAGGCCCATGCCGCGGTAAACGTGCCGATGTTTTCCGCGAACCAGATGAACAGCGCGACGAGGACGAGCCCAAGCAAAAGCGGCATATGCCGGTGCGTCTTCCAGATTTTATAGTAGATCGTACAGGGTCCGATCAGGAGCAAGGCGGCCGCGAACAGAACCGGGCGCACGTCCCACGTATAGTGGTGCGCGAAAAAATTAATGTAGATCGCGGCGCTCAACAGTCCCAGCGCCCACACGGGCGGATGGCGCGTGAAGCGGAAATCGAACAGTCGCCAGCAGCGCGCGATATAGGAGCCGATCGCTGCGTACATGAAGCCTGTAAACAGCGGAACGCCGCCGATGCGCAGCAGGCTCGGCTCCGGATAGACCCATGATCCGACCGAGGTCTTGAAGATCTCCATGATCGTGCCGACGACGTGGAAAATCAGGATGACCTTGGCTTCCTCGATCGTTTCAAGCCTGAAGACCAGCATCAGGACTTGAATGGCCACGGCGGCGATGACGAGGAAATCGTAGCGGGCAAGCGCCGCGCCCTTGGGAAAGAAAAGGAATGTCGCGACGAGGAGCGCCAGCATCAGCGCGCCGAACAGGCAGGCCCAGGCTTGCTTAACGCCGAAGCGGATGAACTCGTAGACGAAGTGCGCGGCGGGTCCCCTCGCCTCGGCACGCTCGCCCAGATTGCTTTCCCAGGTGATGAAGCGCGCCAGCGGCGCCCAGAGCCGTGCGGCGCTACCGGCCGCGCCATCCTGGCGGGTCTCGTTCGCGACCTTGCGTTGCATATCTTACCCCTGGGGAGATTCGGCTTGGGCCGCCCATCATGCGAGCGTTTGTGGCGGGCTCGGGCCTATGCCTGAAAACGCAGGCTTTTTTTGGCGCAATCGCCGTCCCCTATACGAATTCGATGTCGCACGGCGATTGTCGTTGCGGCCGCGTTCCATTACCGTTGCCGCGACATATCATTTTACCGGATTAATCGCGCCTGATGACTGTTATTCCGAATTTTGCAGACGTGCCTTTCGAAGCGCCGGCCGCGAAGCAAGCTGGCCAGGGTTCGGCCGCGCCCGAGGCGCCGGTCTGGGAGACGCCCGAGGGCATTCCGGTGAAACCGGTTTTCACCGGCGCCGACACGGCGGAGCTTGATTTCATCGACACGCTGCCGGGCATCGTCCCCTTCCTGCGCGGCCCCTACCCGGCGATGTACGCGCTGCAGCCCTGGACCATCCGCCAGTACGCAGGCTTCTCGACGGCGGAAGATTCAAACGCCTTCTATCGCCGCAATATCGCTGCAGGCCAGAAGGGCCTGTCGATCGCCTTCGATCTCGCGACCCACCGCGGCTACGACTCCGATCATCCACGCGTCAAGGGCGACGTCGGCATGGCGGGCGTCGCGATCGATTCCATCTTCGACATGCGCGTGCTGTTCGACGCCATTCCGCTGCAAGACATGACGGTGTCGATGACGATGAACGGCGCCGTACTGCCGATCCTCGCCCTCTTTATCGTGGCGGGCGAGGAACAGGGCGTGCCGCCGGAGAAGCTCGCCGGAACCATTCAGAACGACATTCTGAAAGAGTTCATGGTGCGCAACACCTACATCTATCCGCCCGCGCCTTCGATGCGGATCGTCTCGGATATTTTCGCCTACACCAGCGCGAAGATGCCGAAGTTCAACTCGATCTCGATTTCCGGCTATCACATGCAGGAAGCCGGTGCGACGGCCGACCTCGAACTCGGCTACACGATCGCGGACGGCATCGAGTATGCGCGCGCAGGCGTCGCCGGCGGATTGGATATCGACGCGTTCGCGCCGCGCCTGTCGTTCTTCTGGGCGATCGGCATGAACTACTTCATGGAAATCGCCAAGATGCGCGCCGCGCGCCTGCTCTGGGCGAAGCTCATCAAGGAAGAGTTCAAGCCGAAGAGCGACAAGTCCCTGTCGCTCAGGACGCATTCGCAGACGTCCGGCTGGTCGCTGACGGCGCAGGACATCTTCAACAACGCGACCCGCACCTGCCTCGAAGCGATGGCGGCGACGCAGGGTCATACGCAATCGCTGCACACCAACGGGCTCGACGAAGCAATCGCGTTGCCGACGGACTTCTCGGCGCGTATCGCCCGCAACACGCAGCTTCTGCTGCAGCAGGAATCGGGGACGACGCGGACGATCGACCCCTGGGGTGGCAGTCATTACGTCGAGCGCCTGACCTACGATCTCGCGAAAAAGGCGCTGTCGCACATCGAGGAAGTCGAGGAGCAAGGCGGCATGGCGAAGGCCATCGCGGCCGGAATTCCGAAGCTTCGTATCGAGGAGGCCGCCGCACGCACGCAGGCGCGCATCGATTCCGGGCGGCAGACGATCACCGGCGTCAACAAGTTCCAGATCAAGGGCGACAAGGAAATCAACTTCCTCAAGGTCGACAACCAGGCCGTACGCGAGGCGCAGCTCGCGAAGCTGAAACGGCTTCGGGAAGAGCGCAACGAGTCCGACGTGCAGGCCGCCCTCAACGCGCTGACGGAAGGCGCGAAGGGCAATGCCAACCTGCTCGACCTTGCCGTCAAGGCGGCGCGCCAGAAGGCGACGGTCGGTGAAATTTCCTACGCGCTCGAAAAAGTCTTCACGCGGCACAAGGCCGAAATTCGCGCCATCAGCGGCGTCTATAAGAAGGAAGCGGCGATGAATCCGAGCGTCGATCGGGTGAAGACCCTCGTCGAGGCGTTCGACAAGAACGATGGCCGCCGGCCGCGCATCCTGATCGCCAAGCTCGGCCAGGACGGCCACGATCGTGGACAGAAAGTGATTGCGTCGGCGTTCGCGGACTTGGGCTTCGACGTCGATATCGGGCCGCTGTTTGCGACCGCCGATGAAGCTGCTCGGCAGGCCGTCGAAAACGACGTGCACGTCGTCGGTGTCTCGACGATGACGGCAGGTCACCTGACGCTTGTGCCGGAACTCAAGACGGCTTTGGACAAGGAAGGGCGCGGCGACATCATGATCGTCGTCGGCGGCGTCATTCCTCCCGCCGATTACGACGCGCTTTACGCCGCTGGCGCGAAGGCGGTGTTCGGCCCCGGCACGAACATCCCAGAGGCTGCGGCGGATCTCGTCGAAAAGCTCAACGCTCAGCTCGGCTACGCCGACAAAGCGGCGGCGGAATAGATACGAAAATGGCCGGGCGAACCCGGCCATTTTTATTTTATCGAGATTTCAGGAAGCGCTGAGCTCACGAAGCCGGGTTGCGGCTCTGACGGCCACGAGCGCCGTCGTCACGACGTGGCTTCATGAACTTCGGCGCCTGGGTGCCGCTCCATGCGGGCCGCTTGTCGCCGCGCTCGGACTGACGGGCCGGGCTCTGGCGATGCTCATCACTACGCCGCTCCGATGCGTGCCCGCCTTCATGGCGATGGCCAGAGTGCGCGTTCTGAGGTCGCGATGAATCCGCGTGGCGCGCGGGTTGACCATCGCGAGAGCGCTGCCCGGTTGCGGAACGATGTCCGTTACCCCGAGCCTCGCCGCCGGCTTTGTGCTCGTGATGCTGGCGCTCGCCGCGATGCGGCCGGTCGCCATGATCGCGATGCGCCTGCTCGCGCTTTGCGGGTTCGCCTTCGCGAGCGGGATGGCCGTTGGCGCGCTGTTCACCGCCGCCATTGCGCTCGTGATGCCTGCGCTCGCCGCGATGCGGGCGATCGCCCTGACCGCGATTGGGGCGATGTTCGCCGCCTCGCGCTTCGCGACGTTCGCCGACACCGAACACTGCGTCGCCGTCCGCTGCAATCGCAAGCGGTTCATACGGACGACGGTTCTCGCCGTTTCGCGCTGGCGATGCATTGGCGCGCTCGTCGCCATTGCGATGCGGCCGTGCGGGCCGTTCGCCGCGCTGCCCGCCTTCGCGTCCGTCGCGGCGGCCGCCCGCATGATGGTGCTGGCGATCGCCTTCACGCCGGGGCCCGGTCTCGGCGCGGTGATGCTGACGCCGTTCCGGCATCGGCAGAGCCTCGCCGCCAACGTCGGCGATGACTTCAAGCTTCTGCTTCATCATGCGTTCGATAGCGGTGATTTCCTGGCGCTCTCCCGGATCGCACAGCGAAATCGCGATACCGCTGTTGCCCTTGCGGGCCGTGCGGCCGACGCGGTGCACGTAGGTTTCCGGATCGAGCGGCATGTCGAAGTTGACGACGTGCGTGATGTTGGAAACGTCGATGCCGCGCGCCGCGATGTCGGTCGCGACGAGCACGCGAATGTGCCCCATCATGAAGTCGTTCAACGCACGCTGACGCGCGTTCTGCGCCTTATTGCCGTGGAATGCCGAAGCACTGATGCCGGCCATGCCAAGGCGCTCGGCAACGCGATCCGCGCCGCGTTTCGTGCGTGTGAAAACGATGACGCGCTTGCAGGCTTCGTCAGCGAGGATCGTATGCAGCCGGCTTTGCTTTTCCGTTGTGCGGACGATCATGACCTTCTGATCGATGCGGTCGACGACGACCGACTTCGACGAGAGGTCGACGCGATACGGTTCCTTCAGAATGTCATAAGCGAACTTCTTGATTTCGACCGGCATGGTCGCGGAGAAGAGCGCCGTGCGCCGAGCTTCGGGAAGCATCGCGACGATTTTCTTGATGTCGCGAATGAAGCCCATGTCGAACATGCGGTCGGCTTCGTCGAGCACGAGCGTCTCAACGCGCGACAGATCGCACGTGCGCATGTTGATGAGATCGAGCAGACGGCCGGGCGTCGCGACGAGCACGTGCACGCCGCGTTTCAGCGCGTTGATCTGCGGACCCTTGCTCACGCCGCCGAGAACGACAGCACGGCGGATGCGCATGTTGCGCGCCAGGCTTGCAACTTCCTGGTCGATCTGGATCGCAAGCTCGCGCGTCGGCGCCAGCACGAGCGCCAACACCTGCTTCGGTGCCGGTTCGCTGTTCTGTGAGGCGATCTTCTGCAAGAGCGGAAGAACGAAGGTTGCTGTTTTGCCTGAACCCGTCTCCGCCATGCCGAGAAGGTCGCGACCCTCGAGCTGCGGCGGCAACGCCTGCACCTGAATAGGTGTCGGCGTTACGTACCCGCACTGCGTCAGGGCACGCGAAAGAGGCTCGGCAAATCCGAACGCCTCGAAATTTTCGATTGTCAAAGTGAAGAGTTTCCCAAGGGCTTCGAGACCGCTACGTCCTTGCGTGCGGGTCGTCCCATGGCCCACACCGGCGCTTTCGGGGTGTGGCCTTTGCTATAAAAGATTGATCTCAATGCAGGGTCGAGCGCGGCAGTTGAGCCGCTTGGAGTGGCACGAGGACCCGAGCGCCATCGAAGAGCAATGGCCTGCTAGTGGCGATGTTCGGCCTTGAAGTCAAGGCATAAGCGCCAATTTAAGGGGTGCTGTGTCGGTCAGACGCGGGATATCGAACTGGTAAAGGGGAAGACTACGATGATGATGCGACACCTCTTTTTGCCGCTGGCTGCGGCAGTTGTCGGCTATGCGGGTGTGACCGCCGCTGCCGCCGCCTCGAAGCGGGTTTTCACAATTGCGGCGGTGGAGCCGAAGGGAACCGCCGAGGTCGCAAAGGAGGCGTTTCCGGCCGCTGCGCTCCCCGATGGCGGCGGGCTTCAACTCAAAAAGCCCGGTGACGACGGCCGCTGGCAGATCTCGGCCTATCTCTGGAGCGCGCCGCAGTATCACGTCAAAGCAGGCGACGAAGTGACGTTGCGGTTTGTCGGCCTCAATGGCTCCGAACATCCGACGACGATCGAGGGCTACGACAAATCGTTCACGCTCAAACGAGGGGAAGTGACCGACATCAGCTTCGTTGCCGACAAGCCGGGCGTTTTCCAGATCATCTGCTCAAAGCATCAGCCGACGATGGTCAGCGAACTCATCGTCGAATAGCGGCTGCTTCAGACGATTTCAGAAATCGCGCGGCGCATGGCGTCCATGACGCCCGGGTCGCTCATGGCGTGGCCGGCTGTCTCGATAAATTCGAGGCGCGCGTCCGGCCACGCAGACGCCAATGCGTGCGCCGTTCGCGGCGGGCAGAGCAAGTCGTAGCGGCCCTGCACGATGTGCCCTGGAATGCCTGCAAGATTTCGCGCGTCGCGCAGAAGCTGACCGGGCTCCAGGAAGAAATTATTTCGGATGTAGTGCGCTTCGACGAACGGCGTCGGCGGCAGGCGCGATGCGGCATCGACTTCCACCGGAAGCTTTCCCGGCTTGGCGGCGATTTCGGATAACGCGCGTTCGTAAGCGAACCAGCGATGGGCTGGAAGCGTATGCACGTTTGGATCGAGATTGCAGAGACGGTTGACGTAGGCCTGTAGCGGCTCGGAGCGCTCGGCGGCCGGAAGCCAATCGCGGAAGTCGGCAAAAAGCTCGGGCCGGAATATTCTCGGCCCTTCGAGAAACGCCCATTCGACTTCTTCCGCTGTACCCAGAAAAATGGCGCGCAGAACAAGCCCCGAGACGCGGTCGGGGTGTTTTTCGGCGTAAGCGAGCGCCAGCGTCGAACCCCAGGAGCCGCCGACCAGCAGCCATTTGGCAATATCGAAATGATCGCGGATGGCTTCGAGATCACTGACGAGATGAGCGGTCGTGTTGGCGTCGCACGAGAGATAGGGGTGGCTGCGACCGGCGCCGCGTTGATCGATCAGGAAGATATGATCACGCGCCGGGTCGAACAGCGTGCGGTGCAAATGCTGCGAGCCGCTTCCCGGTCCTCCGTGCAGAAACGCAATCGGGCGGCCGCCTTTGAGGCCGACTTCCTCGACATAGATCCAATGACCGTCGCCGACATGGAGCATGCGTGCGTCGAAAGGACGGAAGGCTTCGGGCAATGTTTTCATGGCCGTTCTGCTGAGCACGGAATTCGGCTGCGGGCAAGGCGGGTGCACCGTGGGGACGCATAGCCAGGCCACTTGCTGCCGTCATGGCCGCGTCACAGAGCGGGCTCGACGACGTGCGCCGAGTTCGACGGCAACCGGGAGCCGGCGATCGACGTTGACAAGCGCAGGCTTTAGCAAAAATCCGCGCATGATCGGAAACTCTTGGTTCACTCAATCGCAATTGACGAAACACTTTTCGAACCCCACCTGCACACTCATCGCAAGACTCGCTAATATAGCCGTATCGGACATGACGGTTTCTGTTCATAGGAGTTCGACAATGGTCCGCACTGCCGTTTCGCAAATGCTACGCGCCGTCGCCGCCGGAGGATTTGCCCTTGCCGTTGGCGTGAGCGGCGTGAATGTCAGCAGCGCAAACGCAGAACCTGCGTCGCTGACCGGCTCATGGAGCGGCAATGGCTCGATCTCGTTTTCATCGGGATCGAAGGAAAGAGCGCGATGCCGCGCCCGCTTCGCGAAGACGGGGGCATCGAGCTACGCGATGTCGGCGACGTGCGCGACGCCGTCCGCGAAAGTCGATCAGTCGGCGACGCTCTATAAGTCCGGCGCCAACAGCTACACGGGCAGCTTCTTCAATCAGCAGTACAATACCGGCGGTTCGATCCGCATCACGGTTTCAGGACGAACGCAGAGCGTGCGCCTCTCTGGTGAAGCCGGTAGCGCGATTTTCAAGCTGCGGAAGCTCTGAACTTCGTCCGGCCGGCAGGGCGACTTGCGCGCAGCGCGTCGTGATCCCAGCTGGCGTCTCGTAAAAATATAGCCGGGCCTTGAAGCCCGGCTATTCAAACTCACAAGCGACGCTGAACGATCAGCCCTTGTCGTCCGGTTCAGACGGAGCGGGACCGCCGTCGTTGTCGGGCGTGTCGTTCTGCATGCCGGGACCGCGCTTGCCGTCAGGACCGCCCTGCCAGCCGTGATGCCCGTGGTGTCCCGGACCGCCCGGACCCCAGTCGCCGCCTACGGCCCAGTGCGGTCCGCGACCGCCGCCGTGACCGAAGCCCGGCGACAGCTGGCGCATCAGCGGACGCAACACGTCTTTCTGCTCGTCACTCAAGGACGCGTAGAACGGCTTGAATGCGGTCGAGAACGTCTTGAAGCGATCGGCGCGTTCAGCGAGATTGTTGCTCATCCGCTCGTAACGTTCCGCAAGATCGGGGCGTTTGGATGCGCCGTCCGACTTGTCAGACCGGCGTTCCTCGCGCTTCTTCGCCCATTCGGCGCGCTTTGCCTCGCGAGCCTTGAACCCATCGCGCACTGCCGATTCAACAGGCGCCCAAAGTTTTTCCTGGTCGGCGTTGAGCTGTAGCGCCGCCTTGGCCATTGCGATGCGGCCATCCTCGAGGCGGGTCCGCGTTTCCGGCGTCATGTTGTGCCAGCCGCCAGCGCGATCGACGGACTTGGCAATGGCAACGGTCGCCGGAACAGCGGCTACGGCCGCAATCGCAAGCCAGGCACCGCGCGAAAGTTTATTCATGTGATCATCTCCTTCGGCCAGCTCAGAGATCGAAGGGGGAGCAAGTTTCGCTGGCCGTCGGATTAGGAACGACGCAGCGGCTTTGATCCGTCGTGAAATTTTGTTCACGATGGAACGGTTATCGCGTTTTCCGCGGGCGTTGCGAATGCCTATTTTTGGCCGCTTTTACTGGGTCCCGCGCAGTCCGTGCGGGCTGGAACCGCTGGTTCCGTCCGACGCACCCGTGGCGGCCGCGGAAGCCATGTTGGCGCGCGCCTGGCGATCGATCGGCTGGGCGTAGACGACGCGGTCGCGACCGCTGAAGCAGCCGGCGACACAGATCACCAGATCCTCGTTGGGCCGCGCCGCGCTCAGCTGGCGGACGAGCACGCTCGATCCCGTTCCTGCTTGAACACCGAAGCCATCGAGCGGAACCGAGTTGAGATTTTTTGCCGGACGCTGGTCTGGCGCGGCGCCAGCGGCGACGATCTGTGTGCCGTCGGATTCCACATCGTCGAATTGGGCGTCCTCGGCGAACACACCGTTTGCCGACGCCAAAGCAAAAAGAACAGCAGCAGCCGACGCGAGCGGCTTTGCAAACGCGGAACGCATGACGGACCTTCGAATACTGAACAAACTCGAAAGAACTGTGCCGCACGCGCGTAAAGGAAGTCTTACGAGATTTGCTCAAACCCGCGACGCGGCGGCGCTATGCGCGCCACCGTCGGAGGGCTTGCGTCGAATTTTACGGCCAACTTCCTTGCCGGCGTTTAGGGCACTGCCGCCGTTTCCGCCTATATTTGCCCGCGGCCGAGTCAACGGCGAGGATGCTCTTGAAGCGCTTGTCGGGCGGACGAAGTCCGGATGCGAAAAGCGCTTTCACATCGTTGAGCAGCGCGGGATTTTCCGCATAGCCCGAATGGTTGAGTCCCAGCGCGTCGGTGGAGACGGCGGTGACGTCGATCGTATCGAGGCCCGGAATGATCAGCGGTCCCGACGCGGGAACGTCGCCAGCACGCGGCACGCCGCCCCAGAACCGTGCCGAATAGCTCAACGCGCGATCGTTCGAGGCGGCGTAGAGCGTGACGCCTTTGGCGAACTTGATGACCTCACGCGCCAGAATGTTGAACTTGTCGCGATCGACGTCCGGCGCTGCGAGGATGACCTGGCTGATAACGACGCCGCGCGGAACTTTGGTCTTCATGCGTTCGAGCACGCGCAACAGCAGCTCATTCCCCATCGAGTGCGCGATGAGGCTGATGGATTTCGCGCCGCTTTTCTGAATCACCATGTCGAGGAATTCAGCGAGCCTCGGCTCGGCCTGCTCGACGCTGCCGTGATCGTACGTGTAGCTCGCGACCTTGCCGCCCGAAGGCCAGCTATAGAGGAAGGGCACGCCATCAAAGCGTAGATCGTAGGCGATCTGCGCCGTGCGGTAGAGCGCGTTGTCGAACGACGTGTTGAAGCCGTGCACGAAGACGAAGGCGTGGTCCTTGAAGGTCGACGACGTCGCGAGCCGCTGTTTGACGAGCGCCAGCATCTCGGCTTCGGTCAGGCCTTTGATTTCCTGCACCGTGAAGTGCTTCTGCGGGTCTTCCTTCTCCTCGTAGACCTTGACCTTGAAGTACGGGATTTCGATCACGACGGGCCGCTCGATGTGCGGCACCTTGTGGATCAGCGGCACCGTCACCAGTGCCCGGCCGAGTTGGAGCTGGTGGCCGCGCTCGGCGCCGAATTGCAGCCGTTTAGGATCGGCCTCGACGGCGCGATCGGTGCCATAAAACACAGGCACGACGTCGTAGGTTTTGGCCGGATCCTCGGCGGGAGCGGCTGCCGCGGATTTTTTCGCGTTGTCGTATCGCTGAGCCATGGCGGCTCGCGCCTCCTCTTCGGCGCGGCGAGCGGCTGCGGCCTTGGCGGCGGCTTCGGCGCTGGCGTTGGCCGCGGCTCCAGGCGCGGCGGTCGGCATGGGCGGTTCCGGCGCGGGCGCCGGAGGACTCGGCCTCGCGGCGGACGGGCGCGGCGCAGGCGGCGGCGGAGCGGGCGCCGGTTCTGCCGTCTCATATGACCGGCCAGAGCCGCCTTCCGGATCGGACGCTTGTGGATAAGGCGAGGGCGCTGCGCCACCCGCCGGCTCCTCGGGAGCCTCAGACGCCACAGGCGCCTCTTCTTCAGCAGGCGAAGTCGTCGGCGTCGGGGAACCAGCCGTGCTCGGCGCGGGCGCCGGACGCGCGGTAGCGGTCTTCGTGGAATCCGTTTCAGCAGGCGCTTTTGCGAGCTTTGGCGCTTGCGTACAGGCGGCCATCAAACCGCAGGCCATGATCGCCGCAATAGCTGCTACGGACCGCCGTGGCTGCAGCCAACGCTTGGCAAGCGAATACATCGCGTTCCCTCCCCGCATTTCCGTCTTTGACCCCTTGACCCCAAGAAATCCTACGAGCCTGCCGCCCGTTGGGCAACACGATGTGCATGCCGTGAAATTGTGTCAGCAGGATTGTCGTGGATTTCAGCGACGAAATCCGGACTTGCGGCGCGCGCCGTTCCTGACCATGGTCGGCCATTGAAAGATAAAGGATATCCAGGCGAGCCATGGCGACTGCCACCCTGTCCGCACACCGCATTCCCGTCGCAGATTACGTGGCCGGCATCACCGCCGGCGACCGGGCGTTGCTCGCCCGCGCGATCACGCTGGTCGAGAGCACCAATCCCGAGCACGGACGGCTTGCTCAGCAAGTGTTGCAGGAGCTTCTGCCGAGGACGGGACAAGCCGTGCGCCTCGGCGTGACCGGCGTGCCCGGCGTCGGCAAATCGACGACGATCGATCAGTTCGGCATGAACCTGATCGCGGAGGGCCATCTCGTCGCCGTGCTCGCGATCGATCCGACGTCGAAGCGGTCGGGCGGGTCGATCCTCGGCGACAAGACGCGCATGAGTTCTCTGGCGCAGGAGCGGAATGCATTCATCCGTCCTTCGCCCTCCTCCGGCACGCTCGGCGGCGTGACGCGCAAAACGCGTGAGACGATGGCGCTTGTCGAGGCGGCAGGCTTCGACGTCATCATCGTCGAGACGGTCGGCGTCGGGCAATCCGAGGTCGCCGTTTCCGATATGGTCGATTTCTTTCTCGTGCTTCTGCTCGCGGGTGGCGGCGACGATCTGCAAGGCATCAAGAAAGGCATCATCGAGCTTGCCGACATGATCGCCATCAACAAAGCCGACGGCGACAACGTCCGGCGGGCGGAACGGGCGGCGGCGGACTACCGGCACGCGTTGCAGATTTTTACGCCGCACGACGCGACGTGGTTTCCGCCGGTGCTGACGGTATCAGGGCAGGAAAATCGCGGCCTGAAAGACCTCTGGGCGAAAGTTCTCGAGCATCGCGAAAAGATGTCGGCGACCGGGCAGTTCCAGGCGCGGCGGCAGGCGCAGGCGGTGTCGTGGATGCGCGACATGCTCGAAGACCGCCTGATGGGTGCGCTCAAGGCGCACCCGGAAGTCGCGGCCGAACTTCCGAAAATCGAAGCATCGGTGCGCGAGGGCACGCTGCTGCCGACGCTGGCGGTCGACCGGCTGATGGGCCTGATGGGGCTTTAGCTCCGGCACATAAGCACGCTTTTGGATCGCGTCGGCTGCGCCCTATATTGATCCATGCGCTCGAATTCTCGCCAGACCGTTTTGCTGACCGGCTTCGGACCGTTTCCGAACGTACCGAGGAACGCGTCTGCCGTGATCGTCAAAAGGCTGGCGCGCGAGGCGCGGCTTGCGCTGCCGCATGTTCGCTTCGCGGTCGCGGTTCTGCCGACCGACTGGGCGCGGGCTCCCGGACTTATTTCCGAACTCCACGAGCGGCATGATCCTGTTCTGGCGCTGCACTTCGGAGTTGCGACAAGCATGCGCGGCTTTCGCATCGAAACGGAAGCACACAATTTCTGCCGGATGTCGCCGGATGCAGCGGGCGGCCTGCCCGCTTCCAACTGCATCTGCGAGGGTGGCGCGTCCGCGCTTGCAGCCAGCATTCCCGCGACCGCAGTCGCGCAGCACCTCGAAGCGCATGGCTTTGAGACGAGGCTGTCCGATGATGCAGGCGGCTATCTCTGCAACGCAGTTTTTTATCACTCGCTTGTCGAAGCGAGCACGCACGGCGGCCGCTGCAGGGTCGGGTTCATTCACATACCGGTCGAAGCAGGCGAGCCCGAAGCCGTAGACCGCACCGTTGCCGGCGCGCTGGAAGTTTTGAAATTCTCGCTTCACCACGCGCCGCAGGAGGCGACTTTAACCTCGGTTTAATGTCTGGCACGCTGGCTCGGTCCTTGCTCCATACGGGGAGCAGACCGGAGTTCATCAATGACCATCGATCGCCGATCGCTTATCGGAGCAAGCCTTGGCTTGGGCGCCGCCGTAAGCGCCGCACATGCGAGCGAGCGCAAGCCATCGCCTACTGCGCCAAACGCCTCGGACTTCGCGCCTGCGCTCGTTCCCGATGATGGTCGGGATCAAACCGAAGCTCTGCAGGCGGCGGTCGACAGTGCAGCGGAAAAGGACATTCCGCTCGTTCTGCCGCCGGGCAAGTTCCTCGTCAGCGATCTCAGGCTGCGGCGAGGCTCGCGCGTCATTGGCACGGCGCGGACGACGACTCTCATATTTTCAGGCGGCAGTGCATTCGTCACGGGCGACAAGGCGGACGGGCTGGTTCTCGACGGCCTGGCATTCGACGGCGCTTACAAGGCATTCGACACGGCTCGCGGCGACGGCCTGCTGACGTTTTCGAACTCCAAGACTTTGCATCTCCACGATCTCGAAATTCAGAACAGCAGCGGCAACGGAGTATCGCTGACAGAGTGCGGCGGGCGGGTCGAAGGCCTTCTCATCAGCCATGTTCTCGATGCGGGATTTAAGAGTCTCGACTCGCTCGGGCTCGACGTCAAAGACAACACCGTAACCGACTGCGGCAACAACGGCATTCTGATCTGGCGCTCCAAACAGGAAGAAGACGGCAGCGTCGTCGCGGGCAATCGCATCTCGAAAATTCGCAACGCGGCGGGCGGAACCGGCGAGTATGGCAACGGCATCAATGTGTTTCGCGCCGGAAGCGTTCTCGTTT
>Ga0209933_1001955_pt1 | contig 14200 bp, 15 predicted proteins | sample ThiBiot_300_biof_FD_183944 | JGI IMG/M metagenome (GOLD analysis project Ga0209933, IMG submission 183944) | Wastewater bioreactor microbial communities from Cape Town, South Africa - Thiocy_cont_300_biof (SPAdes) | ecosystem: Engineered > Bioremediation > Thiocyanate > Unclassified | place...
AAGCCGACGGCCTGCTCGAGATCGCCATCGTTGATGTCGCCGTCGGCGATCGTCCGGTTCCAGAATTGGCGTTCCTCGGGCGAGCCGCGACGGAACGATAGGATGACCGGAAGCGTGATCTTGCCCTCGCGGAAATCGTCCCCGACCGATTTGCCGAGACGCGAGCTGTCGCCCGCATAATCGAGCGCGTCGTCGACGAGCTGGAACGCGAGGCCGAGGTTCTTGCCGTACGAGCGAAGCGCCGATTGTTCTTCCGGCGGGCGCTGCGTCAGCGCCGCGCCCGACTCTGCCGCTGCCGAAAACAGCGCCGCCGTCTTGGCGTTGATGATCGCCAGATAGTCGTCTTCGGTCGTCGAGGTATTCTTGGCGGCCGCGAGCTGCATCACTTCGCCTTCCGCGATCGTCGCGGCGGCGTTCGACATGATGCGCAGCACCGGCAGCGACCCGACATCGACGAACATCTTGAAGGCTTGTCCGAGAAGGAAATCGCCGACCAGAACGCTCGCCTGGTTGCCCCAGATCATCCGCGCCGTCTTGCGGCCGCGCCGCGTCGCGCTTTCGTCGACCACGTCGTCGTGCAGCAGAGTTGCCGTGTGCATGAACTCCACCGCGGAGGCGGTCCGGATGTGCCCGTTGCCGCCATAGCCGCACAGCTTCGCCGAGGCGAGCGCCAGCATCGGACGCAGCCGCTTGCCGCCGCTGTCGATCAGGTGGTGCGCGAGTTCCGGGATCATCTCGACGTCGGAAACCGCTTTATCGAGGATAATGCGATTAATAGCCTCGAGGTCATCCGCAACCAGGGCGAGAAGCGGTTCCAGCTTCTGGCCCGTCTCGCGAAGGTCATCCAGTGGTATCACACGGCCCAAGTTGATCCCCATTCAAATGCTGGCATGCTATTATATAGTGGAAATGACGCTGCCGCGTTGCGGCCCCGCGTCCGACCCCTGTCTTTCGCCGAGTGTCGATATGCGCGAACTGGTTATGACGAATGACCTTGTCCTGATCAGCTACGTCGAGGCCCTGCTTGCCGATCAGGGTATCGAAGCGGTGGTATTTGATCGAAATATCAGTCTGATGGAAGGGTCAATCGGCGCCTTTCCGCGACGGGTGGTTGTAGCCGATGACCACTGGTCCCGCGCAAGTCGCGTTTTGAAGGATGCCGGTCTCGGTCAATGGATCGTCGAGAATGAAGGCCTTTGAGGCGCCTGGACGAACGGTCGCGCCGACGACGGACGATCTGTTCCTGGGCGGCGCGCTGACCGTCCTCCAGCCCCGGAATGGTTACCGGGCTGGAACGGATGCCGTTCTGCTGGCTTCGATACTGACGCCTGAAACGCTCGGCTCGGGGGCGGTGCTTGACGTCGGTGCGGGCGTTGGCGTGATCGGCCTCTGCGCGGCGCGACGATGCCCGTCCGCTCGCGTAGTGCTTCTGGAACGCGATCCCGTCCTCGCCGCATTGGCCCGCGACAACGTCCAGCGGAACGAACTGACCAGCCGCGTTTCCGTCGTCGAGACGGATCTCGCACGCGCCACGGCAGCGCTGGAGGCGGCCGAAATCAAATCCGAGTCTTTCCCCGTCGTGCTCGCCAATCCTCCCTATCACGACGATCGCCGCAGCACGCTCGCCGAAAGCCCTTTGAAGGCCGTCTCGCACCAGATGCCGGACGACCTGCTGGATGTCTGGGCGCGGTTCATGTGCCGGATGGCGGCCCCTGGCGGACGCGTCGCGATGATCCACAAAGCCGACGCCCTATCGCGCATTCTCGCGACGTTCGAAGGCCGCTTCGGATCGATCTCTGTGCTGCCGATCCATGCCCGCGCCGGCGAACCCGCCATCCGCGTCATCGTCGAAGGCATCAAAGGCAGCCGCGCCCCGATGTCGATACGGCCCGGCCTCGTGCTGCACACGCCCGAGCAGGCATTTGTCCCCGAGATCGAAGCGATATTTCGCCACGGGGCACCTCTTCCGCCACAATACCGGGGCTGATCGCTGGCTAGGCCTCAATGCGCTTGTAATAGAGCCGCAGCGCTCTATGTCAGAGCCGAACTCGTGCAGGAGCCTGTCTTATGTGGCCATTTTCGCGCCGACCCTTCGTGCCCGTTCTGCGCTTCCACGGGCCGATCGGCATGGCGACGCCATTGCGGCCGGGCTTGACGCTCGGAGCCTATTCGAACGCGATCGAGAAAGCGTTTTTGGTCTCGAAGCTGCCGGCCGTGGCTGTGATCGTGAATTCGCCCGGCGGTTCGCCGGTTCAATCCAATCTTCTGTTCAAGCGCATCCGCCAGCTCGCCGTTGAGAAGAAAAAGCGCGTCTACGTGTTCTGCGAGGACGTCGCGGCATCCGGCGGCTATTTCCTCGCCATCGCAGGTGATGAAATCTACGCCGATCCGTCGTCGATCATCGGCTCGATCGGCGTCGTCTCGCGCAGTTTCGGGTTTGTCGATCTCCTGGAGAAGATCGGTGTCGAGCGCCGGGTTTACACGGCAGGCATCAACAAGAACCAGCTCGACCCGTTCCTCCCCGAAGACGCCGACGACGTTGCCCGTCTCAAGGCTATCCAGCGCGACGTGCACGATATCTTCATCGGCCTCGTCAAGGAGCGTCGCCTCGGAAAACTGAAAGCACCCGACACCGAACTGTTCTCCGGTGCTTTCTGGTCGGCAGCCCGCGCCGTGGAGTTCGGTCTCGTCGACGGAATTGCCGACATTCGATCCAAAATGCAGGACATTTTTGGCGAGAAAATTCGCCTTAAAGTCATTGAGCCGGAAAAGCCGGGCCTCCTGGCACGGCTGCGGCGGACGCCCGGCGCGATCGGCATCCAAACGCCGGCTCTTGCTTTTGCCGATGATCTGGTGTCGGCTGTGGAAACTCGAACGCTCTGGTCGCGTTTCGGTCTCTGATCTAGCTTTGGAGGGCGTCGATGCCGCCAGTCATGTTGCTCGCCCTCGTCGGAGCGGCAGGATTTGCCGGCTACAGGATTGTTTCGAGCCTCCTCGAAAGCTCGAAATCGTCTGGCCGCAACCGGGCAAAAGAGATGCGTGGCGCGACCTCGTCGGCACGCGACCTCGGCAAGCTCGAATGGGACGAAGACGCAGGCGTTTACCGCCCGATCCCGAAACGCGAGCATTGAATTCTTTCAATCGGGCGGGGAAAACTGGCGCAACGCCGTCTCCGTCCATGCATTCGGCCAAAAGTCGAGCAAAAACGGGGTATCTACGCGTGACAAGGACCCTTTAGCGCGTATATTGCGCCGCGACTTAAGCCGGAAAGAACCCCAACGATGTCAACGACGACGGTCTCGACGAAGGCCGCACGACCTTCCGCGTTGCGCCCTAGGCAAGCCTTCCAAGATCTTATCCTGACGCTGCAGACCTTCTGGAGCAATCAGGGCTGCGCCATACTCCAGCCCTACGACATGGAAGTCGGCGCCGGCACCTTCCACCCGGCAACGACGCTGCGCGCGCTCGGCCCGAAACCCTGGGCCGCGGCCTACGTTCAGCCCTCGCGCCGCCCCAAGGACGGCCGCTACGGCGAGAACCCGAACCGCCTGCAGCACTACTATCAGTTCCAGGTCATCATGAAGCCATCGCCTGCGAACATTCAGGAGCTCTATCTCGCGAGCCTCGACGCGATCGGCATCGACACCGCACTGAACGACATCCGCTTCGTCGAGGACGATTGGGAAAGCCCGACGCTCGGCGCCTGGGGGCTCGGCTGGGAAGTGTGGTGCAACGGCATGGAAGTTTCGCAGTTCACATACTTCCAGCAGGTCGGCGGTTTCGATTGCAATCCCGTCGCGAGCGAGATCACCTATGGCCTCGAACGCCTCGCCATGTACGTCCAGGGCGTCGACCGCGTTTTCGATCTCAATTTCAACGGCCGCGACGACGACAGACGCCTGACCTACGGCGACGTCTTCCTGCAGGCCGAGCGCGAATATTCTCGCTACAACTTCGAGCACGCCGATACGGAAATTCTATTTCGCCACTTCAAGGACGCAGAGGCTGAGTGCAAGGCCCTGCTCGAGAAGGGTGCGACGGATGGGGAGCACTTGCTCGCGCTTCCCGCCTACGATCAGTGCATCAAAGCGAGCCACATCTTCAACCTGCTCGATGCCCGCGGCGTGATTTCGGTCACGGAGCGGCAAAGCTACATTCTGCGCGTTCGCGATCTGGCGAAAGCTTGTTGCGCCGCGTGGCTCAAAACTGAAGGAGGACACGCGTGATCGAAGTCAACAATACGGTGCTCGGTCTTGTTGCGGCGGCCGTTCCGCTGCTCATCATCGGCTTTTTCATTCTGCGGCGGCTGCCCTGGATCTTCGCGTTCTTTGTGGCTCTTCTGGCCGTGGGTCTCGGTTATCTCGAAACGACCGGCGCCATCCGCGATTTCGGACACAACGTTCGCGCCGTGCTGCCTGAGGGCATCCTGAAGCACAGGACGCACGAAGCGGAACCCGCGGCAGGCCCGGCTATGGCGCCTGCTGAAACGCCGGCAGATGGCCCGGCCATGGCTCCGGCATCGCCGCCGGCCGAAGCGCCCGCAGAGACACCGCCGGATGCCGAGCCCGCGACCCCGGCGCCTGAGGCGACCCCGGCTCCGGCCCAGGAACCCGCCGCTCCGGCTCCAGAAGCGACGCCTGCACCGGCAGCGCCCGAGACGACGCCTCCGGCAGAGCCTGCTCCGGCGCAGCCTCAGCCTTCGACGCCATAACGACAAGCTTTCGCCCCGTGATGCTGGGTCACGGGGCGAAGGCATTCACGGCCCGCATCTCACGAGATTGATCTGAATGTCCGAATTGCTGCTCGAGCTTCTGTCGGAAGAAATCCCCGCGCGTATGCAGGCGCGCGCCTCGGATGATCTGAAGCGTCTGATCGTTGATGGCCTGAAAGCGCGCGGGCTCGATGTTGGCGAAGCGCGTAGCTTCGCGACGCCGCGCCGTCTGACGCTCGTGATCGAAGGCGTTCCGGCGAAGTCGCCCGCCATCTCCGAGGAAAAGAAAGGTCCGCGCGTCGGCGCGCCCGAACAAGCGGTGCAGGGATTTCTGAAGTCGGCAGGCCTCGCGTCGATCGAGGACGCAACCGTCGTCAAGGACGAGAAGAAAGGCGACTTCTACGTCGCGAAGATCGAGAAGCCCGGCCGCGCAGCCGCCGAGATCATCGCTGAAACCATCGTCGAAGTTGCAGCCAAATTCCCCTGGCCGAAGTCCATGCGCTGGGGATCGTCATCGTTCCAGTGGGTGCGCCCGTTGCAATCGGTGCTGTGCCTTCTCGACGGCAAGGTCGTGCCGTTCGAGATCGCAGGGATCGAAGCGGGCAACGAGACGCGCGGTCATCGTTTCCTCGGACCCGGCCCGTTCAAGGTCAAGAATTTCTCGGATTATGAAGCGAAGCTCGCCGCGCATCATGTGATGCTCGATCCCGCGAAGCGCGCCGCCGCCATTTCCGAGCAGGCGCACGCGCTCGCCAAGGACGCCAAGCTCGAGTTGATCGAGGACGACGCGCTGCTCGCCGAGAACGCTGGTTTGACGGAATGGCCCGTCGTGCTCATGGGCACGTTCGATAAGACCTTCCTCGAAGTGCCCGCCGAGGTCCTGACGACGTCGATGAAGACGCATCAGAAGTGCTTCTCGCTGCGTGAGACGCGCTCCAAGAAGCTCGCGAACAAGTTCCTGCTCGTTTCCAATCTCGTCGCGAAAGACGGTGGCGCAGAAATCGTCTCTGGCAACGAAAAGGTCATCCGCGCGCGGCTCTCCGACGCCAAGTTCTTCTGGGAGCAGGATCTCAAGCATCCGCTCGGCGAGATGGCAGGCAAGCTTTCCGGCATCACGTTCCATGAAAAGCTCGGCAGTCAGAAGGATCGCGTCGACCGCATCGAGGCGCTCGCGTTCAAACTCTCTGGCGCTTGCGACGCCATTCCGGAAGACGCGCGCCGCGCCGCAGGACTTGCGAAAGCCGATCTCGTCTCCGGAATGGTCGGCGAGTTCCCGGAGCTGCAAGGCCTGATGGGCCGCTACTATGCCGAGCACGTCGGCACCAAGCCCGAGATCGCCCGCGCTCTGGAGCTTCACTACAAGCCGAAAGGACCGACCGATACGGTTCCGCGTGAGGATCAGGGCGACGCCGTCGCGGTCGCCGTCGCGCTTGCCGACAAGCTCGACACGCTCGTCGGCTTCTGGGCCATCGGCGAAAAGCCGACCGGCTCCGGCGATCCCTATCAGCTCCGCCGCGCCGCCTTGGGCGTCATCCGCATCGTGCTGGAGAACGATCTTCGGGTGCCGCTCAACCATTACACAGAGATCGGCGAACGCTTGCACGGCGCAAAGAAGACGGCAGGTGAGGTCCAGAGCGACCTCCTCTCCTTCTTCGCCGACCGCTTGAAAGTCTTCCTACGCGATCAGGGCAAACGCCACGATCTGATCGACGCCGTGTTCGCGCTCGGCGGCCAGGATGATCTCGCGCTCATCGTCCGCCGCGTCGAAGCCCTCGATGCGTTCCTGAAAACCGACGACGGCGCGAACCTGCTCGCAGGCGTCAAGCGCGCGGCGAACATCCTCGCCATCGAGGAAAAGAAGGATAAAAAATCCTACGCCGGTCCTTACGATCTGAAGCTGATCACCGAGAAGGAAGAAACGGCGCTCGCCGCCGCCATCGAGGCAACGAAACAGGACACCGTCGCCGCCATCAACGTCGAGAATTTCGCCGGCGCCATGCGCGCGCTGTCGGAACTCCGCGCGCCGGTCGACGCGTTCTTCGAGAAAATTCTCGTCAACGCCGACGATCCGAATATTCGCGAGAACCGTCTGCGCCTGCTGTCGGAAATCCGCGCAGCCACGCAAACGGTCGCCGATTTCTCGAAAATTAGCGGCTGATTTTGCTGCGCTAGGCAAGCGTCGCGAGCGCTTGCCCGGCAACCGCGCTCAGCACGACGACCAGCCACGGCGGCGCTTTCCAAAGATAGAGCAGCGCGAAATCCGCCGCGGCGAGCGCCAAATCGCCCTTGCTCAAAATCCCTGACGTCCACACCGGATCGTAAAAGGCCGCCAGCAAAAGGCCGACGACCGAAGCATTCACGCCGCGCAACATTGACTGCGCAATCGGCTGGCGTCTGAGTTCCTGCCAGAATGGCAATACCCCGATGACCAGCAGGAACGACGGCAGAAAGATCGCCACCAGACACAGCACGGCAGTGCCCGCCCCGCCGATCACGGCCCCGAGATACGCCGCGAACGTAAATAGCGGCCCGGGCACGGCTTGCGCCGCTCCATAGCCTGCGAGGAACGCGTCGTTGCTCACCCATCCGGGAGCCACGACTTCGGATTGCAGCAGTGGCAGAACCACGTGACCGCCACCGAACACCAGCGCGCCGGTACGGAAGAACTTGTCGAACAGAGCAAGGTCTTGGCTGTGGCTCGCGGCGGCCAGCAACGGCAGTCCGACAAGCAAGCCAGCGAATAGCGCGAGACAGACCGTGCCTGCAGTACGGTTGACGGTCAGGGGCAGGTGCGCCTCGCCCGTCGGCGAACCACCGCCGCGAAGCAACAGCGCTCCTGCAACGCCGCCGAAAATGATCGCCGCAATCTGTCCAAGCGATGAAGGCATCGCGAACGCGATGAGCGTTGCGACAATCGCGAGCGCCACGCGCTGAAGGTCCGGCGTCAGCGTTCGCGCCATGCCGAGAATGGCAAGTGCGACGACCGCCACGGCGGCCACCTTCAATCCGTGCAGCCAGCCGCTATCGAGTGGAACGCCGCTTGCGGAAATGCCGTATGCGAACAGGACGAGCGCCAACGCCGACGGCAGCGTGAAAGCGGTCCATGCCGCGAGAGCGCCTGCGAATCCGGCGCGCGACAACCCGATCGCGATACCGACTTGGCTCGAGGCGGGCCCAGGAAGAAACTGACATAACGCAACGACGTCGGCATAGGCCGCTTCATCGAGCCATTTACGCCGCTCGACGAACTCCTGCCTGAAATAGCCGAGATGCGCGACCGGCCCACCGAACGACGTCAGGCCGAGTTTCAAAAATGCAAAAAAAACTTCGGCAAGGCACTTAGCCGAATCCGATCGATGAATGGCGGACATGCGCGCAGGCTTCCGACGACAGACGAATTCGGAAACCGATACAGCGGCGAAACCCGCACATCAATCTATCGGAAGCTAAATGACGAACTCGGCGTTCGCTTTACTTGTTCGTGGATTTGAACGGCTTGACGGCCGGAAGCATCGCGAGCTGCGTCGGTGGCGAAGGTACGGTCCGAGTTTCCGCGAGGAAGCTCGGCTTCACTGCCGCGTCGAGCCATTTGACCGTGATGTTCGCCGCATACGTGAAGGTAATGATCGCGATCACGAGCGCAATCGAAAGCATCGCGACGTAAGCGAGATAGTCCCTCACCGCGACGGTGGCGTCCGCTGCCTGTGCACGCGCCGGACGTGCCACGGCATTGCGGGGAGCGAGTTTGTGATAGACGAATTCCTGTTTCATCGTTGAGACCCGTTGTGCAGGTACGCGGGGGGCACTGGCCCTGCGCCTCATGAACGCCGCATTCTGAAAATCGGTTCCGGACCGCCTCTTTTCCAGATGTGGAAATCGCGACAAATCGCAACGCTCCGCGTGCGCGCTGCCACCAAGGTCGGATTCGACAGAAGATGAAACGGCTTATGCGTCGGCGCCGACGGCCGCGTCCTCGTAGGCTTCAGTCGCCAGCAGCCAGGCCTCTTCTGCCTCGCCAAGTTGTTTGCTGAGCTGGCCGCGTTGCTGCGCCGTGCTCTGGGCGCGGCCGGGGTCCTTCGTATAGAGCGCAGGATCGGCAAGCAGCGCATCGAGCGCCGCGATCTCTTTCGTCAGCTTGTCGACGAGTTTCTCGGCAGCGACCATCGCTTTTTTCAGCGGCGCAAGCTCGGCCCGCTTCTCGGCGGCCGCACGGCGTTGATCCGTACGCGATGCTTTAGCCTCGCCGTCGCCGCGATCGTCGCGACGCTCCACCGTCCGCGCGCCACGTTCTTCGAGGAGCAGCGCGCGATAGCTTTCCATGTCGCCGTCGTAGGATTTCACCGTGCCGTTGCGTACCAGCCAGAGACGATCCGCCGTCGCTTCGATCAGATGGCGGTCGTGACTGATGAGGATGACGGTGCCGTTGTATTCCATCAGCGCATGCACGAGCGCTTCGCGGCTGTCGATGTCGAGATGGTTCGTCGGCTCGTCGAGGATCAGCACGTGCGGACCGTGAAAGGCCGTCAACGCCAGCAATAACCGCGCCTTCTCGCCGCCCGAAAGCTTGCCGCATTGGGTGTCGGCTTTGTCGGCGCTGAAACCGAACGTGCCGAGCTTCGTCCGCCGCTGCGCTTCCGTTGCCTCGGGCATCAGTTTCAGCATGTAATCGTAAGGCGTCGCCGTCGGCAGCAAGTCATCGAGCTGATGCTGCGCGAAATATCCAACCTCGACCTTTTGCGCACCGAAGACGTTGCCCGAAAGTGGCGTCAGCCGGCCTGCGATCAGTTTCGCCAACGTCGACTTGCCGTTACCGTTCTGACCGAGCAGCGCGATGCGATCGTCGTTGTCGATGCGAAGATCGAGGTCAGTTAGAATTGGCGTCGATGCATCATATCCGGCGCTCGCCTTTTCGATGCGAAGCAGCGGGCTCGCGATCACCTTCTGCGGATCGGGAAAGCGAAACGGCACGACGCGATCATCAACCTGCGCCGCGATCGGCTGCATCTTCGCGAGAGCTTTGACGCGGCTTTGCGCCTGCGCCGCCTTGCTCGCCTTCGCCTTGAAGCGATCGATGAACGCCTGCAGATGACGGCGCTGCTCGTCCTGCTTCTTCATCAGCTTCATTTCGAGGCGCTGCTTTTCACGCCGCGTTTCCTCGAAGTCGTCGTAGCCGCCCGCGTACAGCGTGAGCTTGCCGCGATCGAGATGCAGGATCGAGCCGACGGCGCGGTTCAACAGATCGCGATCGTGGCTGACGATCAGCACGGTATGCGGATAGGCCTTGAGATGGTTCTCGAGCCAGAGCGTGCCTTCGAGATCGAGATAGTTCGTCGGCTCGTCGAGCAGCAGAATGTCGGGCTTGAGAAACAGAATTGCGCCGAGTGCGACGCGCATGCGCCAGCCGCCCGAGAACTCGCGGCACGCCCGTCGCTGTGCCTCCTCGTCGAAACCGAGACCCGACAGAATGCGCGCCGCGCGCGACGGTGCCGAATGCGCGTCGATGTCGGTCAGGCGAATCTGGATTTCCGCGATCCGCTGCGGATCGGTCGCGTGCTCGGCTTCGGCGAGCAGGCTGGCACGCTCGGTGTCGGACGAAAGCACCCAATCGAGCAGGCTGTCGTCGCCGCCCGGCGCTTCCTGCGCGACGTGGCCGAGGCGGGCGTTGCGCGGGATCGAGATCGATCCGTCGTCGGGCGCCATCTCACCTTTGAGAAGACGCAGCAGTGTCGTCTTGCCGGCGCCGTTGCGCCCGACGAGGCCGACCTTGTGGCCGGAGGGGATCGCGACAGTCGCCTGCTCGAGGATCGGCCGTCCCTCGATCCGATAGGTCAGATCGTTGATATGCAGCATGGGACGAGCCGATAGCCTGTCCGCCCGCGCCTGTCACGCCTCACAGGGTGATGCCGAAGCGCGCAAGCACGGCCGTCATCAGCAGGTACGCCGCAAAAGTCGCAGCCGAAGCGATCAGGAGGCTCGGCCAGAATCCGAACCCGCGCGCCAGCAGCAGCGGCAAGACGGCGAACAGAACAAGAGATGGCAGGACGTACCAGAAGACGCTGGTCGAGAGCTGGGCGACTTTCGACGTATCGCCAGTCTCGCCGTAAAGCCAGATGATCGCCAGAAGCGACGTCAGCGGCAGCGATGCGACAAGCCCGCCGAGAACGCTGGAGCGTTTCGCCACTTCCGAAATTGCAACGACGAGCAAGGCGGTCAGCAGAACTTTGATGGCCGCGTATGCCACCGCGCGTCAGCCCGACACGACGGGCTTGAGCGTCTCATAAAGCAGGCGATCGCGGGTTGCTTTGTCCTGTACCGCGAGGTGCGCGACAAACCACTCCTGCACCATCTTGCAGACCTGCTCCGGCTCGCGCTTGGCGAGCAGCTTCGGATTGGAAAAGACCTGGAGGTCGTCTTCCTTCCAGCCGAGCTTGGCAAGTTCCTTGATCAGCACGTCATAGTCGCTCTTGACGGCAGAGTCGTGCTTCACCGGATTCTTGCGGCCCTCGGAAATCGCCTGGAAGACCGCGTCAGCCTGGGCATTGAGTGCCGTCGCCGTTTCCGGATGCTCCATCATCTGCACGACGGCAGGGCTTGTCTCGCCTTTCGAAATGAAACCAAAGCAGGCGCTCACGCTTTGCGAGCGAAGCGACTTCAGGTGCGCGAGAAATGCGACCGCGATGGCCTGCAGCTTTTCGGAGCTGGCGGCGAGAGCCTTGTCGGCGTTCTGCCGGCGGAGGTTGACGAGGCCCTGCGCGAGCGACATCGCGACTTCGTTGTCGGACTTCTTGTCGGCGACCATCTTGTTCGCCGTGGAAATCTGCGACGTGTACCAATCCGGATATTCTGCCTTGATCAGCTCCCAAACGGGCACTTTCTGCAAGCGTCCGTCGAGCGACGATCCATCGATGGCGGCCGGAGGCGCAGGCTCGGGCGCCTCGGGTTCGACGGCGGCGACCTGCATGTCCGATCGACCCTGTGCCGAACCGCTCGTTCCGCCGAGCTTCGAGACGGACGCCGTCGTCGTCGTTTGCGGATCGCTGGGCGGCGGGCTCTGTTGCGGCTGCGCCGGGCTCTCGGCAGTCTGCTGCTGAGGTTCCGGCGGCGCGGCGGGAATGACATCGCTGGCGGCAGGTGGCGTCGGCTCGGCACTCGCCGCATCGTTTTGTGGCTGCGCGTCGGCAAGCTTCGCCTCGTCCGGCGCCGCAACGACAGGTGCCTGATCGCCGCTTGTCGTATCCGATCCGCCCGAGACGATCTCCATCAACGGGCCATGATACGTCGCAAGCGCAAACGCGCCGCCGCCGATCACCGTCAGCGCAATGCTTGCGATGGCGAGACGCTTGACGAGATTGCCGCGTTGCGGCCGCGCGTCCGCGCCGTCGAAACCGGAATGAGGAGCATACTGCGCCGACGCATTTGATTGCGCCGTATACGTCGGAGCGGGCGCCGCGCGATGCGCTTGCGGGATAGCCTGGGGCTGTTCGCTGCCACCGTGAAACGCCGCCGGGAAAACAGCAGGCGCGGCTTGCCATTCAGACATGCCGGGGCGCCAGATCAGATCTGTTTGGCGAAGGTAGCTATGCGCGATGAAGGTTCGCAGCTCAACATCGGTCAAGGGACCGTGCTGTTTGCCATCCCGTGCAATATACCACTGAATGTCGTCGGCTTGTCCGGTCATTCTCGCTTCTTCGCACACGCGGGTCTCTCAACCCGTTTCAAGAGACCGAGTGTTCCCCCCGGCCACACTGTTCACAGCCAGTTGCGCGCGTCAATCGGGCGATTATGCGGTGAACCGGTCAAATTTCGTGCGACGTGCAACCGACTGCTTCAACTCGACCGCCTCCGCGCGCTTGCCGGTGTGAACCCTCACGGTTATAAGCCCGCCAACTCTCAGGAAACCGCAAAGCGAGGCAGACTTATGGCCGTTGAACGTACGTTTTCAATTATTAAGCCGGACGCAACGCGCCGCAATCTGACCGGCAAGATCAACGCCGTGATCGAAGGCGCCGGCCTCCGCATCGTCGCCCAGAAGCGCGTGCGCTGGACCCGGGCGCAGGCCGAGAAATTCTACGAGGAACACAAGGCGCGTCCGTTCTACGGCGAACTCGTGGATTTCATGACGTCCGGCCCGATCGTTCTGCAGGTGCTGGAAGGCGAGAATGCGATCGCCAAGTATCGCGAAGTCATGGGCGCGACCGACCCCAAGGAAGCCGCCGAAGGAACGGTTCGCAAGCTCTTCGCGGAATCGAAGGGTTCGAACTCGACGCACGGTTCGGACAGCCCTGCTGCCGCCGATCGCGAAATCGCGCTGAACTTCCGCCTCGACGAAATCGTCGGCTAAGCGCGCCGATACAATTCTCCGGGTGGCGCAATGAGCAGCGCCGCCCGGCCTCCGACGCGAGGTGCAGGCAATGATCTCCGCCGCCTACGTTCAAACGATGGCTTGCTACAACGCGTGGCAAAATCGGAACGTCTACGATGCGGCGGAAAAATTGACCGATGCCCAACGTCGCGAAAATCGCGGCGCATTCTTCGGTTCGATCCATGCCACGCTGAACCATCTCTTGTGGGCTGATCAGATATGGCTGTCGCGCTTCGGCGCGGCTTCCCCGCCTGCCGCGCGGACAATTCCGGACGGGCTGATCGCAATCGATGGCTGGAACGAACTCGCAAGCGCGCGCCAACGCTTCGACGACCAGATCCAACGCTGGGCTGATGGCATCGACGACGCAGCCCTCGCGGGCGACGTCAGTTGGTTTTCGGCAGTCGCGGGCCGCGAGTTCACTGCATCAAAAGCACTGCTCGTCGCCCATCTGTTCAATCATCAGACACATCATCGCGGTCAGGTGAATGCGCTGCTGACCGGTTTTGGCCTCGATCCTGGCGTGACCGATCTGCCGTTTGGTCCGGTCGTCAGGACGATCTGAGCAGGCCGCTCGCTATGCCGAACGGCGACCTGAATATTCGCAGATTGTGCTTCTGAAATTGATCGCCGCAAGGGCCGCCGGAACTCTGTACGTCGGTCGGCCCTCGGGGCGCTTCGCCCGGTTCTGTACGGGTGTGGAGGTCACGCACCTCATCGATCCGGACGGTAACCGGCGCTTAGGCGGCCGCGACCCAACTGCCAGCGACGAACCCGAAGGCGACTGCATCGGGATTGCGGCGTGCAGTTTCGATGAGTTTTTCTGGCGCTTCGACGACAAGCGTATGCGAGTGCTTGCCTTTGAATGTCGTTTTGCGCGATCTCGCTCCCGTGAGCAGAAACACGGACTTACCGAGGACTGTGGTTTTCACGGACTCCATGGCCGGGGGTCTCCTGGAGTTGGAACCAAGTATTTACGATCTAACTGACGCTCAGAATTCCTTGCTAAATCCATAACGTGCCCAGACTATGACAGCATTAACCTCATGCGTACACCTGCAACTCTCGCAGCTGCGAGGCCGCGACAGCCGCGGTTTGAAATTCTCTGAGAATTTCCAGAAGGCAGT
>Ga0209933_1001956_pt1 | contig 14185 bp, 14 predicted proteins | sample ThiBiot_300_biof_FD_183944 | JGI IMG/M metagenome (GOLD analysis project Ga0209933, IMG submission 183944) | Wastewater bioreactor microbial communities from Cape Town, South Africa - Thiocy_cont_300_biof (SPAdes) | ecosystem: Engineered > Bioremediation > Thiocyanate > Unclassified | place...
CCACATCCAGCGGTACGTATTTGCATCTTCGCGATTACGCCAAGCAGTTGGCCAAGATGCTTCCGAAGCAATGGGAGCGCCGCGCCGCCCGCGTCGAAGAATACACCCGCCACATCTGGCAGGGCGGTGCGTGGTTCGAAGAGCTTGGCTTCTACTACGTTGGCCCGATCGACGGTCACGACTTCAACCAGCTGCTTCCGGTTTTGAAAAACGTCCGCGATGCCGAGCAGGCGCCGATCCTCGTGCATGTCGTGACGAAGAAAGGCAAAGGCTACGCGCCGGCGGAAGCTGCCGACGACAAGTATCACGGCGTCAACAAATTCAACGTCGTGACTGGCGCGCAGGTCAAGCCGAAGCCCAACGCCCCGAGCTATACCAAGGTTTTCGCCGACAGCTTGATCGCGGAAGCGCGCAAGGACGATCGCATCGTCGCGATCACGGCGGCGATGCCGTCCGGCACGGGGCTCGATTATTTCGGCAAGGAATTCCCCGAGCGGACGTTCGACGTCGGCATTGCGGAACAGCATGCAGTGACATTCGCAGCCGGCTTGGCGACCGAAGGCTACAAGCCGTTCGCGACGATCTATTCGACGTTCCTGCAGCGCGCCTACGATCAGGTCGTGCACGATGTCGCGATCCAGAATCTGCCTGTGCGTTTCGCTCTCGATCGTGCCGGACTTGTCGGCGCCGACGGCGCGACGCATGCGGGCTCATTCGATATCTCCTATCTCGGTTGCTTGCCGGATTTCGTCATCATGGCGGCGGCGGACGAAGCCGAACTCGTTCACATGGTCGCGACGCAGGTCGCGATCGACGACAGGCCGAGTGCGTTGCGCTATCCGCGCGGCGAGGGCGTCGGCGTGGATCTGCCGCAATCGGGCGTCGCGCTCGAAATCGGCAAGGGGCGCATCGTTCGCGAAGGCTCCAAGGTCGCGCTGCTCTCGCTCGGAACGCGGCTCGCGGAATGCATGAAGGCGGCCGATCAGCTGCAATCGTTCGGGCTGTCGACGACGGTCGCCGACGCGCGTTTCGCCAAGCCGCTGGATACGCGCCTGATCCGCGACCTCGCGCTCAATCATGAAGTGCTGGTGACGGTCGAGGAAGGCTCTGTTGGCGGCTTTGGCAGCTACGTTCTGCAGTTCCTCTCGGACGAAGGATTGCTCGACCGTGGCCTGCGCGTGCGCACCAAAGTGCTGCCCGACGTGTTCATCGATCACGGCAAGCCGGAAGCGATGTACGAAGACGCGGGTCTGAATGCGTCAGGAATCGTGAAAACGGTATTCGCCGCGCTCGGACGCGCAGACGTCGTCGGCGAGCGTGCGTAACGCAATTCTTTTTCGAGGCATAAAAAGGCATGGACGAAGCCCGGCAGAACCGGGCTTCGCTGGAAATTACTGCACCGTGATGGTGACGACCGGAGACTCGACCGGCGGATCGGTCGGGATGTGGTTTTTATCGCCGAGCAGAAGCTGCAGCGTATGCTTGCCGGGCTTAAGCTCGACGGTCGCTTCCGTCTGTCCCTTGCCGTAGTGGACGTGATGCTCGTCCTTGGGGATCGCGGAATTCAAATCCGGAATGGCGGAATCGATGAGTAGATGATGATGACCGCTGTTCGGATTGTCGGTGCCGGCCGGTGCGATCTCGACGCCTTCGGCGCCGAATTTCACCGTGACGGGACTGGTAACGGTCGCGCCGTCAGCCGGTTCGATGATAAACACCTTGGCGCCCGCGGGTGCAGGCGTGCGTTCGCCATCCGCCAAGGCACTTATAGGAAATGCCAATGCAAGAAATGCGCTGGCAAATGCGAGTCTCATGAGTTTCCCTCCAATTTCAGATACGGCTAAGTGGGAAGCAATCCAGCTATAATCAATGATGCAAAAATCGGCAAATATATGCGGCTTGATTTGGCACTCGTAGCCCGCGGACTGGCGCCGTCGCGTGCGCGCGCACAAGATCTGATCCGGCGCGGCTTCGTCAGCGTTGCGGGTGAGCCGTGCCGCAAGCCCGCGATGGACGTTGCCGAGCCGGCTATCGTCGAAGTCTCGAAGGACGCTCCCGGCTATGTATCGCGTGGAGCGGAAAAGCTCGCGGCCGCTCTCGATCAATTTGGATTTGATGCGACGGGCGTTGTTGCGCTCGATGTCGGCGCATCGACCGGAGGTTTCACGCAGGTTTTGCTCGAACGCGGCGCGGCGCAAGTTTTCGCCGTCGACGTTGGCAGCGCGCAGTTGCATGACGATGTGAAATCCGACGCGCGCGTCGTTTCGCTCGAGAACTGCGACGCTCGCACTCTGACACGCGAGCATGTTCCGGTTCCCGTTGGAGCCGTCGTCATCGACGTCAGCTTTATTTCCGTGACAAAAGTTTTGGGCCACGTCTTGCCGCTCGCAGCATCCGGTGCTTGGCTCGTTGTGCTGGTCAAGCCGCAGTTCGAGGTCGGGCGCGAGCGCGTTGGTAGCGGCGGCATCGTTCGCGATGAAGCGGCGCGCCGTGACGCTGTCGATTCCGTTCGCGCCTGGCTTCAGCAACAGCCCAGCTGGCGCGTCATCGGCGAGATGGAATCTCCGATCTCGGGCGGTTCCGGCAACATCGAATTCCTGATCGGAGCGCGCCGCGATGTCTGACGAGCGCGAGTTACTGATCACGCGTCTTGGTGCACAGGGTGACGGCGTTGCCGAGACCGCAGGCGCACCTGTGTTCGTGCCGTTCGCGCTCGCAGGCGAGCGTGTAATCGCCGATGTCGATGGCGCGCGCGGACGCTTGCTCCGCATCCTGCAGCCAAGCCCGGACCGTATCGAGCCGGCTTGCTGCCATTTCGGAACATGCGGCGGCTGCGTCGTGCAGCATATGTCGTCGAACGTTTATCGTGCGTGGAAGCGCGATCTCGTCGTCTCTGCGTTCGCGGCGCGCGGGCTCGATGTGACTGTCGGCGATCTCGTCCAGCCGGGCGGCAAACGACGCCGTGCGGTCCTGTCGGCCGAACGCAGCGACAACGGCGTCGCGATCGGGTTCCATGAAGCCCAGTCGCATGCGCTGGTCGCGATCACAGAGTGCCCCGTTCTCGATCCAAAGATCGTCGCCGCGATTCCGGCACTCAAAACGCTGATAGCCCCGCTGATATCCAAGCTCGGCGCGCGCCTGACCGTAACAGCCACGAAGTCGGGTCTCGACGTGCTGCTCGATGGCATCGAGCGCAAGCTGACGCCCGATGTTCGTAGCCGGCTGGCGTCGGAAGCCAGCGCTCTGCAACTCGCGCGGCTCGCCATCGGCAACGATGTCGTCGTCGAGACGTTGCCGCCGTTCCTCACATTCGCCACCGCCGACGTGGTTCTATCGCCCGGATGTTTCGTGCAGGCCGTCGCCGAAGCCGAGAACGAGATGGTGCGAAGAATTCTCGCCGCCGTCGGCAAAGTGAAATCCGTCGCAGACTTGTTCTGCGGCATCGGAGCCTTCACGTTTCCGCTCGCAGCCCGCGCGAAAGTTCTGGCCTTCGATGGCAATCAGCCGGCCATCGCGGCGCTCAACGCGGCGGCGAAAAAGGCGACCGGCTTGAAGCCGATCACCGCGCGCGTACGCGATCTCTTTCGCGAACCGTTGTCGCCGCTGGAGCTCAACGAGCACGATGCCATCGTTTTCGATCCGCCGCGTGCCGGAGCCGAAGCGCAAGCGCAGCGGCTTGCAAGATCGAAGGTCAAAACCGTCGTCGCTGCCTCATGCAATCCGGCGACTTTGGCGCGCGATGCCCGGCATCTCGTCGATGGCGGCTACAAAATCGAATCCGTAACGCCGATAGATCAGTTCGTTTATTCCGCACACGTCGAAGTCGTCGCCGTCTTCCGCCGCTAGAGTGCCAAGCGACGTGCATTGCTCTCGCCGTTCTTCACGGTGAGAGGGTCAGGGTGAGGGGCAGCCATATGTGCGAGGCAGCCGTCGTCAGCAGCGATGGGTTCGCGCTCGCTTCGCCAGCAGGAAAACAGAAGCGCCATTCCCCTCACTTTGCGAGGAAGCACCAGCGTCAACCTCTACTTTTCCCCTCCCCCTTGCGGGGAGGGGTTAGGGGTGGGGGTAACGACCTAGGCGAGATCGGAAATCGTTCGTCATTCTCGAACAGCTGAGCTTGCGAGGCCGTTCGGTAATCCCGTGTCTGGCCGTGCCGGAGGCTCGATATTGCGTCTTCGACGAGGTCCGTGCTGGATCCCCCGCCTTCGCAAAGCGCTCGGCCGAGGACGCCTCGAAAAATTCGCTAAGCTCTTCGCCCCGCCCCAATCCCTCCCCTGAGGGGAGGGGAGCCGTGAGCCACGATCAGCGCAGGCGTATTCCCTCTCCCCGTTCTTTACGGGGAGAGGGTTAGGGTGAGGGGCAGCATATGGATGCAAAAAATTGACAAGCGAAATCCCGCCTCGATCCGCGGCTCAGCGAAAACCCAAAAAAACACTTAGCGGCCCGTCTGGCCGCGATGGCGCAGGAAGTGATCGGCGAGCACGATCGCCATCATCGCTTCGCCGACGGGAACGGCGCGAATGCCGACGCACGGATCGTGGCGGCCCTTCGTGATGATCTCGGTATCATGGCCTTGCTTGTCGATGGTCTTGCGCGGCGCCAGGATCGACGACGTCGGCTTGACGGCGAAGCGGCAGACGATCGGCTGCCCCGTCGAGATGCCACCAAGAATGCCGCCCGCATGGTTCGATAAGAAGATCGGCTTGCCGTCGTTGCCGATGCGGATTTCGTCGGCGTTCTCTTCGCCGGTCAGTTCGGCGGCCGACATGCCCGCGCCGATCTCGACGCCCTTGACTGCGTTGATCGACATCATCGCGCTGGCGAGATCCTGATCGAGTTTGCCGTAGAGCGGTGCGCCCCAGCCTGCGGGCACGCCTTCCGCCACGACCTCGATGATCGCGCCGACGGACGAACCGGCCTTGCGCACCTTGTCGAGATACTCGGTCCAAGTCTCCACGGCTTTCCGGTCCGGGGAGAAGAACGGATTGTTCGCGATCTCGTCCCAGTTCCAGTTCGCGCGATCGACTTTGTGCGGGCCGACCTGAACGAGTGCGCCCCGGATCGTCACGCCGCCGAGAACCTTGCGCGCAACCGCACCGGCCGCAACGCGCGATGCCGTCTCACGCGCCGACGAACGTCCGCCGCCACGATAATCGCGGATGCCGTACTTCGCATCGTAGGTGAAATCGGCGTGCCCCGGACGATACTTGTCTTTGATGTCGCCGTAGTCCTTGGAGCGCTGATCCGTGTTCTGGATTTCAAGCGCGATCGGCGTGCCGGTGGTGACTTGCCGGCCGGAAGCATCGTTGAAAACGCCCGACAGGATTTTCACCGCGTCGGCTTCCTGGCGCTGCGTCGTGAAGCGCGACTGCCCCGGCCGCCTGCGGTCGAGATGAACCTGAATGTCAGCCTCGTGGAGAGCGACGCCGGGCGGGCAGCCGTCGACGACCGCGCCGATGGCGGGGCCGTGGCTTTCGCCCCACGTCGTTACGCGAAAGAGGTGGCCGAAGGTGTTGTGCGACATCGCTTGATCGTTCGCTCGAATGGTGAGCCCGGCCGCGCATCGACAACGATGGCACTGCAACAATTGTGTTGCCGGGTTGCGTCACAATCTTTCTTAGGAGCGGCGGCGAAAGGCGGCAAGCCCGCATCACCGGTAAAGCGCGTGACAAGTCTCCGCGACGCAGATTAACTCCGCCACAGTGCGCGTTCGCCACCCTTTTTCGCCAGGCGCGAGAAGGGCTGGCGGCAGCCGTAGCTTTGTATTCGCTTTGATCTGCAACCCGGCCGAGCACGCGATCGCTGCCTGACTGCAGCCCGCGTCGCATCGAAGGATCGGACGTTTCGGACGTCGCGAAACGCACTCTCGTAGCGCGTTTAAAAGACCGTTCCTCCCGGACTTGAGCATCCGTGGTCGAGGGGTCTTTCAGCATGCATCCGTCAACGGATGCCGAAGAGCCGGAGAGCCGCTTCTCCGGCTCTTTTGCGTTTCAAGCGCTGACTAGAGCCAGTTCATGACGCCGTCGCGCAGAACCAGGATTTTGTCCTGCGGCACCTCGAGAAATGGCACGAGGCCGGGATCGGTGCCGAGGACTGCGCCGCGTGCGACGCGGCTGACGCCGCCATGTGTGACGGCAACGGTGTCGCGTTCGAGACCTTCGATCCAGATTGCGATGCGTGCCTGCAATTCCGCGTAGCTTTCGCCGCCGGTCGGTTGCCAGCCGAAAGGGTCGGACGCTTTGGCCGCAACGCCATCGGGGTCTTTCGCGGACAGGTCGGAGGCCAATTCGCCTTCCCAGTGGCCGTAGCTCAGCTCACGGATGGTCGCGTCGGTGCGGTACCCGTCGATATCGAGGCCGAGGGCAGCGCGGACGAGCTGCATCGTCTCGATGGCACGTCCAAGCGGGCTGGAAACGAAATCTGCGGACGCGATGCCGGGGAGCCGCGCTTTCAAGGCGTCGCCCTGACGCCGTGCCTGTGCCCGGCCGATGTCGTTCAACGGAATGTCGCGCTGGCCTTGATAGCGCGCATCCCGGTTCCAGTCGGTCTGGCCGTGTCGGATGAGATAGAGCGTCAGCCCCGGCTTTAAACGTGCCGTCGCAACGCGGTCGCTCAAGTCTCGTCGCTCTTCACGACCGAGATGTCGGGAGCGTCCTCGTTCTTCATGCCCTGGATGTGATAGCCGCTGTCGACATGATGAACTTCGCCCGTCACGCCGCGCGACATATCGGAAAGGAGATAGAGGCCCGCGCCTCCCACATCCTCGATCGAGACGTTGCGGCGGAGCGCCGAGTTATATTCGTTCCAGCGCAGGATGTAGCGGAAGTCGGCGATGCCGGCCGCGGCCAGGGTCTTGATTGGGCCAGCCGAGATCGCGTTGACGCGAATGTTGTTGCGTCCGAGGTCGGCCGCAAGATAGCGCACACTCGCTTCCAATGCCGCCTTTGCGACGCCCATGACGTTATAGTGCGGCATCACTTTTTCGGCGCCGTAATACGTGAGCGTCAGCAGCGATCCGCCGTTCGGCATCAGCTTCTCGGCGCGCTGGGCGAGCGCGGTGAACGAGAAGCACGAGATCAGCATGCTCTGCGTGAAGTTCTTTTCCGTGGTGTCGACGTAGCGCCCGTCGAGCTCGTTCTTGTCGGAGAAAGCAATGGCGTGAACGAGGAAGTCGAGCTCGCCCCATTCCTTTTTCAGCGTTTCGAAGACGGCATCGATCGACGATGCGTCGGTCACGTCGCACGGCAGCACCAGCTTCGTGCCGAGGTCGGCCGCGAGTGGCTCGACCCGCTTCTTCAGCGCGTCGCCCTGATACGTCAGTGCGATCTCGGCGCCCTGCGATGCGCAGGCCTTGGCGATGCCCCAGGCAATCGACCGGTTATTGGCGACGCCCATGACCAAACCGCGTTTACCTGCCATCAATTGGCCAGCGGCTGCGGACGTGTTCGCCTGTGACCCCGCCATGGGTTCAAATTCCTTGAATTATTTCTGATGGGTGTTGGGCTGGCGCGCATCCTACACAAATGCGTTTGCCGGTCCAGATGGCGGGGCGGCATACATGCGCGGCGATTGGACCGGGGCGGGAACGTCGAAAACGCTCCCGCCAGATCGCGTAAGCTGCGGAAGTAAAAGTACTTTCAATGCGCTGGGACTTGCACTTCCTTGCCCGAGAGCTTCGGTCGCTCCGAACCTGCGATACGACCATCGTCGATCGTTATGATGCGGTCTGCATATTGCAGCGTCCGGTGATCGTGGGTGACGGCAAGCACCGCGCGACGGGTGTCCTGTGCAACTTTTGCCAATAGCTCCATGACGGCCATGCCGTTCTTGGCATCGAGCGCCGCCGTCGGCTCGTCGGCGAGAATGACCGAGGGCGAACCGGCAAGCGCACGGGCGATTGAAACGCGCTGCTTCTCGCCGCCCGACATTTTCGACGGCATGGCGTTGATGCGATGGCCAAGGCCAACGGCTTCCAAAGTCTCTGCAGCCTGATCGTAGGCGTCCGGACCCTTGAGGTCTCTGAGGTCCAGTGCCAGCATCACATTCTCGACCGCCGTCAGCGTCGGCACGAGGTTGTAGGATTGGAACACGAACCCGACGTGCTTGCGGCGCAGGTTCGCCAGTTCTTCCGTGTTCATATTATGTGTCTGGAAACCGGCGACTTGGAGCTTGCCTTGCGTCGGCGACAGGATGCAGCCGAGGATCGACAGAAGTGTCGTCTTGCCCGAACCCGAAGGACCCATCAGCAGGGTGAGTTCGCCGGTGTGGAGCTGAAGGTCGATGCCCTTCAGAACCTTGACTTCGTTCGGAGGGGTGCCGAGCACTTTCACGATGCCCTGGGCTTCCAGAATGACCTTGCTGTTCATTGGCGTGGACATTGTTGCTCTCCGGGCTTAGCGGCTGAAGACGACGGCCGGGTCGATCCGGACGACTTTGATGATGGCGCTGATCGCAGCGAATATGCACATTCCGACGGTGACGGCGAACAATCCGCCAGCCAGTTCCGGCGTCATGATGATCGTCAACTTGGTGTCCTGAGCGCCACGGATCGCCGCCAACGCCAGGATCATGCCGAGCGCATATCCGATCAGCCCCGACAACACGGCCTGCATCAGGATCACCTTTACAATGTAGCCCGCACCGGCGCCAAGTGCACGCAGCGTTGCGAACTCGTTGATGTGGTCCTTCGTGCTCGAATAAAGCGTTTGAGCGACGATCACTATACCAACGATCAGGCCGAGGAGAGCGCCTGCGATCAACGCCGCACCGGCGCCGGTCTGGAACAGCCAGTAATTCTGGCTGCGCTTGCGGAATTCATCCTGGGTCAGAACTTCCGTATCGGGAAGACGCTGCTCGATGGCGGAGCGCACCGCATTGATATCGGCGTCCGCCGTCAGCATGACGCGCTGGTAGGAGGCCTGGTCCTGCTCGGCGCCCGAGAGACGGCGCGCTTCTTCGATCGAGGTGAAGACGAAGGGCAGCGTCGTGAACGAGCGGATGCGCTTCGTGATCGCGACAAGCTCGACGGACGCGCCGTTGATTTCCGCGTGCTGGCCGAGACCGTTGACGCCGAGATCATTGAAATAGCTTTGATCGATCGCGACGGTGCCGGGCGCTTCGAGGGCGGCGCGGCTGCCCTGCACGATATTCCACGGCAGCGCCTTCGGGCTGTCGCCTGCGGTGCCGATCAGAAGGATCGTATTGCGGCCGCCCTGCGGCTTCCGCCAGCTCGAGAACGAAACGACCATGTCTTCCGAGCTTTCGACGCCGGGCGTCGATAGAACCATGTGCCGCTCGCGTCCCGAAAGGAACGACGGATCGTCGTAGCTCTTCGTGCCGAGCGGGATCACCCAAAGATCGGCAGGCGCCGCATCGATGATCGCCGAGATCTTCTTTTGCGAGCCGAGATAGATGCCCGACTGCACGGCGACGAGAACCACGGAAAAGACGATGCCGACGATCGTCACGAAGAAGCTCATGCGATCATGAAAGAGATTGCGGTAGGCGAGCTTCATCACCATCGGCACCGGACGGCGGCGTGAGCGCGGCCGCTTGGAAGCCGTGCGCTGAGCGATTGCGGCGGCTGGCATGTTGGCTGCGAGTTCCATGACCTGTCCTCCTCCTTGAGGGCGTTGGCCGAATTTGTGGCTGTTTCTGTGTGTCCCAATCGAGCCGGAAGCAGGGTGCGATGCCGCTTCCGGTTTCGTTATTCGTTGCAGGGAACGTCGACCAGACCGGCGATCGCTGCCGAGTAGCGGCGGCAGATCTGCTTCGCAGGCGCCGTCTCGGACGTGTTCGATTTCGCCTCGGTCGTCGTCTTGTCGACCGTCGCGACCTTCTCGACTTTCGCCGTCTCGGCCGTCGTCGTGTTCGTCACGGCCGGAGCCGGGGTTGAAGCAGGGCTGGTTGAAGCCGGCGTGGTCGATGCCGTGGTCACGTCGCTCGCCTTGGCGATTTCCGTCGTGGTGGCCGGATCGCTCGAGAGCTTGTCTTCGAGCTTCACGGTCGTGATGACCTGCTTGGGAGCAGGCTTGGCGACCGGCTTCGCGGTTGCGACTTTGCTGACCGGCTTGGCTTTGCGCACGGGAGCCCGCTCGGCCTCGTACACGCGGCGGCGGCGCTCGTGCCGGCGGCTGTAGCCATCGTCCATCGAGTTCTGCGCCGAATGGGCGATGAAGGAGCCGAGGGGGAAGCCGAAGCCGACGCGGAGACCGCCGGCGTTGGCGGCGCTGGTCAACGTGGTGCCGGCCAGCAGTGCGGCGGCGAGTGTGAGGGTGATCTTCGTCATTGGAGCCTCCTGAGGGCCTGAGCCGGGTTTCGGATCTCGATGCCGGTCTTCACCGGCGATGGCTGAAGATTGCCCTGTCCGTGCCGCCGCCGCTGTTCCGGCAGGAACACGCGTGCGAGCAGTTCAAGTTTTTAATTTATGTAATTATATCAGATGCTTGATCAGGCGGTCGAGACGTTGCTCAGCGCTCTGATATCGCGCTTTGCTTCGGCAGTGACGCCGGTCAGGTTGGCGACGAAGCGATCGATCGCGTCCACGACGAGGTGGCGCTGCCGATCGACGGTGACGATGTGATAGCAGTCGTCGAGCACCTCGAGATCGACCGGGCCGCCGAGGCTGTCGCGGAGATAGGTCGCGTTGCTCATCGCGGCGTAATCGTCTTCGAGCGGATGAACGATCAGCGTCGGCTGGCGGACGTATGAGACGAGCTTGCGCACCGCGCTCACCATTCTCCGGTGTTCGAACACCGCGCCGCCCGGCGTCGACGGATGGCCGGTTTCCGAGGTGCCGCGAGACGCCCGCGCCCGCTGGATGAAGTCGCGGATGCGCTCGTCCTTGATGCCGTGCGGATCGTGATGCGGAAAGCTCATCAGGTTCGCGAACCACTTGAAGCGAACGAGAGGAAACAGCCGCGCATACCACGGGATCATCCAGCCGTTGAGCCAGAGCGTCGGGGCGAGCAGCGCAGTTCCGTTGACCTTCGTGGGATTTTTCGCGGCGAGCAGAACCGCCAGCACCGCGCCTGCCGACAGACCGCCGACGATAACGACGTCGCACTCTTGCCGGAGTTCATCGAGCGCCATCTCCGCGCTGCGATACCAATCCGTCCACGACGTTGCCTTCAACTCGGTTTCGCTGCCGCAGTGACCGGCAAGTGTCGGGCAATGAACGGTATAGCCTAGCTTCGCGAGCCCGCTGGCAACGAACCGCATCTCGACGGGTGTTCCGCAAAGGCGATGCAGCAGCAGAATTCCGACTTTTCCGCCCTTGATTTTGAAACTCGCGTCTGTGGCCATCGTCGCCTCTCGAGGTGCATGTTTGTTCGATGTTTCAAGGATTAGTTGGACGCGTCGCTGGCGGCAGTTCCGCCCGTGACAGGGTTCACGCGGCCGTCTGCATCGCGGGCATCGCGATGACCGGCTGCGGCTTCGGCGCGGTCGCTGCATCGATCGCGAGCAGCAGGCGCTGGGCGTTGAATCCGAAGCGCGTGTTGAGGCGTTCTTTCGATGCCGCCGCGATCGCGGCGGGGATCACCTTGAAACCGCGCGCAAGAAGCAGGTCTTTGAGACGGCGCGCCGCGAAGACATCGACGAGCGCGCGCAACCGCAGCGCAATCGCGGCGCGAATATCCGGGTCCGTTTGAAAGTCCGACCAGAGAGACGTCTCGAGTTCGCGCAGATCGTGCTCGCACAAACCTGTGAGAAGGGCCAGTCCTTGGCCCTTTTCGATCAGCATCTGCATCGGACGATTGAGATCCGATGCGACGACTCGCGGAACGTCGGTCGGATCGAGCTTGACGGCCATGGCGCGTCTCCCTCCGCAAAGATCAGAGAGCGACGCCGCCGAACGCCGACCACGGCGATCCGGCAAGCACGATGATGTCGCGCGCATTGAGATCGCCAAGCTCGAAATGGACTTCCTGTCCTTCAAGATCGGCGTGGCGATTGAGGATTTCATCGTGCTTGAAGCGATACGCGTGACCGTCCTCGGCGGCGATGATGCCGATACCGATATCGCTGCGAAATTTCTTGATTTCTCCGTACATGACCGTTCTCCGATGTGAGCTTCTGTTTCCGAGGCTCGAGGATGCGGAGAATTTCGCGCGCACGCTGTTCCGGGCGAGACACGGCTGATGCGTGTACGGATCGACGTACGATTTTCAGGCGGCAGGCGGACGCGGCAACAACAAAAAAGGAGAGGAGCGAGTGGGACAACTCGCTCCTCCCCGGCCAGGACCTGCGGCAGTTCCGCTAAGGAGGAAGCGCACCGCCACTGGTCCATTGCTCGTCTGCGCAGGCTTCCGGCAGAAGCGTCTCTGCGCAGAATTTCATCACTTGAAAAAGGCGTCGGCGCGCATGCCGGGCAGCAGTGGCGGATTACCTTGCAGGTCGATCGTCACCGGGAGCACTTCGACGTCGACCGGCCGGCGAGCGCCGCGCAGGGCGAACTGCGGCGAGGTGAGCGACGGCGCGAGTTCCGCAACCGTGCCTTCGAATTCCTTGCCCGGATAGGCATTGCTCTTGACGACGACTTTTCCGCCGACCTTGATCTTCGAAACATCGATCTCATCGACTTCAGCTTTGAGACGAACGACCGACATGTCGCCGAGCACGGCAAGCGTCTGGTCGGGTGACGGCGCGACCATCTCGCCTGCCTTTGCGGGCAGCTGCAGAACGGTGCCGCTGACCGGCGCGAGAATGCGCGTTTTCTCGAGCAGAGCTTCCGCGACGGCAACGTCGGAACGCGCAGCCTGGAGCGCCGATTCCAGCCGGTTCGGAGCCGGAATGTTCGATTTCGCCTGAGCCTTGGCATAGGCGGACCGTTCGTCCTGCAGCTTGTCCTTGGCCTTGGCGAGACCGTCGCGCGCATGAACGACGCGCTGGTCCGTGCCGTTGCCTTCGCGGCGGGCTTGCAACTCATATTCGAGTTCGAAGCGCGCGTTCGTCAGTTCGCGTTCGGTAGCGAAAACATTGTCTTCGGCTTCGCGAAGCTCGTCGCGAGCCTTGTCGAGCGGCTGCGCGTCACGCTCGCGTTTGCGCGAAGCAACCTCGGTCTCCGCCGCTTGCAGGCGTGCGCGGGCTTCGTCATCATCGAGACGGATCAGAAGTTCGCCTTCCTCGACCTTGTCGTTCTGCTTGACGGCGACTTCCGCGATGCGACCGAGCAAGGCCGATCCGACGCGAACGGTCCCCGACTTCGGTTCGATGCGGCCAGGAGCGGCGGCGAGCCACTCGACGCGCGTCACAGCCTGTTCCGTTTTCAATGTGTCGTCGCCGGACTTCGCGCCGAGCAGGTCGCTGCGGGAAATGTTGACGGCTCCGAACGCGCCTGCGCCCGCCGCGATCAGCGCGAACAGTGACAGCTTCAGGAAAATTCTGCGTTTCGGGCGGGTGTTGGTTTCATCTGCGCTCATGACGTCATCCTCCTTAGGGATTTGCATGAGCATTGACGTAAAGGACCTGGCTCGGCGTCGCTGTTTCCAGCGGAACAGGTCGAGCGGCTTTCAGAAAATTGTTTGCAGAACCGAAAAAGGAAAAGGGCTCCGGGGGAATGCCCGAAGCCCATTTTTTTGGTCTGCAGACCTCTACTGCGATTGCGCTTACTGGCACATCTCACGCAGCGTCCAGCCGACGATGCGGCAGCTTTCCGTGCCGTTGGCATTGATCGAGCATTTGCGGTTCGGAAGGCGCTGATAATCACAGTAGTAATTGCCGGAATGGCCGGAGTAGCCGTGCATCGGCTTCGCGAATTGATAGTCCTGAACGAAAACTTCCTTGGCGCCGCCGCGGGCGTTGGCGGCGGAAGCGCTTGCAAGAGCTGCGAAGCCGGCTGCGATCGCGAGTGCGGTTTTGAACGATGCCATTGTTGTGTCCTCCATTGGGGCTGATTGGCCGTGAACTCATGTTCTGGAGGCAGTTCTAAAGTGAGCGGCCGGGCGCGGCTGTTCCGGCCGGAACACCAGATCGTGCGTCAGGTTTTTTTGGGAGAGCCGGAGCGGCGAGGGGGGTGATCATCCAGCCCATTGCCTGTATCGTGACGGCGGGAATGGCCTGCTCGAACGAATGCGGAAAGCGGTGACATGGGAAAGATTTGGTCGATGATCGTCAGCCTCGTCGCGATGTGGACGGCCGCGCCGAGCGCCGCGCCATCACATCCGGTCAATGGCCTCGCCTATGA
>Ga0209933_1001957_pt1 | contig 14172 bp, 14 predicted proteins | sample ThiBiot_300_biof_FD_183944 | JGI IMG/M metagenome (GOLD analysis project Ga0209933, IMG submission 183944) | Wastewater bioreactor microbial communities from Cape Town, South Africa - Thiocy_cont_300_biof (SPAdes) | ecosystem: Engineered > Bioremediation > Thiocyanate > Unclassified | place...
CACTGAGGTAGGTGCCGCCCACATCAATGATGATTTGTGGTTCGCCCCGGTCAAATCGTTGCAGGATAAACCAGGCCATCGTAAAGGATTTACCACTCCCCGTCGGCCCGATTACCAGGGCATTTTGATTCTCTAATTCGGTATTAAACAGATTGACTAAAACTGGAACCCCAAAGCGATCACACAGTAAATCACCTTTCACATCCGAAGTGTATTTGGTCAAAAAATTTAGATAGGCGGCCCCATTATCGCCCGTCATCGTCAGCCACCGGTAGTTTTGGTCGGAGTTGCCGGGTGCGTTGGCAATGAATAGATTAGCCGTATCCATGCTTTCAATAAAACAGTCCGATGAACCCATTTCCCGGAAAGCAGCCACGGTACGCTGGATATGACGTTCCAGCTCTGAGGTGTTTCCCCCATAGAGAATGACGCTAACGGAAGTCGAAACAATGTTTTTATTTTCACTACGGACTTCTTCAGTAAAGTCAAGGATTTCTTCCCGCTTGATTCGATTATCCTGCGTCATCATAAAGTCGAGGTTCTGAATGACCTTTGCCGTTGTGTCCATGTCGGATAAGATCTTTTCTTTATTCATGATCTTTATCGACACGCTTAGTACATGCGGGAAGTAGAGGTAATTGGTCAGTGGATACAACCAGGGCGACATTATGTTTCTGGCATTGCGCGCGAAGGGCTCCAGCGGACTACCCTGACCAGACATCGTGATCACATTCACCCGCTTTTCACCAATGGCCGCATGGGTTGAAGAAGGGGAGAACGTTCTTAACGCATCGGTTGGCTGATAATCCTTGTCAAACTCCAGGTTATAATATTGCAGATAGAGGTTTTGCAAACCTTCATCATCCAGGCGATTGAACGAAATACCATCAAACGAAGCCAGCGTGGTCGTAAAATCGGCCGCTACCTGCTCAATTGCAGCTTGTCGGTCCTCAATTCGGTCAAACGGATTTTTCGTTAAACTCCGACCTAGGGCAAATAAGGTGTTGGCTGCATTGCGATCCCGTTCGAGTTCGGGTCCTATGCTGATCAGCAGATAGCCATCATGGAGTAATAGTTGTCGTTCGGAAAAATGCTCGATGGTTCGGCGCTGAAAGTAGGTTTTGTCACGGGTTGAAACCTGATACTCCTTGAAATAATAGGCGTCAAGCTTTTGAACAATAGTTCCCTCTGGTAGTACTTTCAATGCGCCGAAAAGAAGGGTATTCAAATAATCGTACTGCTTAGCGGACAGCTTTTCGGCCTCAATACCATTGACTGAAAATCCAACTGCCACCCGGCCATCTTTTAAAATAAGTTGGTTCGATTCTACCGAAAAGATGGGTATAATCTCATCAACTGTTTTTGTGTTGTTGTCGACGCTGAACATGGGGTTGGTTGCGTTTATCAAGGAAACTTAACTTTTTCATCCAAATCCGTCTGGGCTGAAAGAAGTGATAGGAGAGCAAACTGACGATGTATGAAGGGTGCTTGTTTTTTAGCCCATAGCGGACAATTCCTATGTATATGCCCATAGCTACAATGCCCGCAATGTTATACCAGACCGATATGGGAATAAACATGCGGAGGATGCCAATAAAGATCATGATCCCAAAAAATAAGGCCAGTGTGACGCCTAAATCGCGGATTTCAATGCCAAGAATCAGCGTCTTTTGTTCCAGTGATTTCCGTACTTCCATCGCTAGCTTATCTAGGCTCAAAACCACCTGCTGAACTGCCCCCAACCGATGAGGTGATATCTTCTACAATGGTGTTAAAGCCGTACCAGAGAATTGCTCCTACGACAAGCATTAGTAAGTTTCGGGCCGCATTGGGGGAGTTGGAAATAAAACCCGCTACGGTTCGAATCAGGCCGACTACCATGAGTATGATAAAAAGTGCATTGGCTGCCGTTTGGATAATCTTGGCAATGTTTTTTACCGAACCCGATACTCCTGACTGTGCGTAAGCCTCGGGACCCAGGATAATCAGCCCAAAGGCAATGATAAAAAAGGCTACCGATCGCGTTACTTGCTGCGTACTTCTTTGTTCTGAGAGTAACATAACGTGTTGTGTTTCAGGTGAATTAATTGATTAAGAAATCGAATGAAATTTTTATTTGGCTGATATTCAGTGATTAATAGTAAGGATCTGCATCAATGGTTAGGGCCGAACTGGCTTTTTTGTTATCCCTAGACGAGTGATAAAAGCCCTTGAATTTTTCGATGAGATATAGCTGAGTAAGTGGCCGGAAACTGAAAGGAAAAGGGCGGTAAACAGCACTGTACATACGCTGTCGATCAAAGCATCACCCATTGATTCTAGCACATCTATATAGGTGCTTTGCCATAGGAATCGATTGAGTAGGGGGCAGCTTGTTAGCCTTTTAGCATTCAGGATAAATAAACGGAGCATCATGCGTTTAGCTATGGTTTAGAGTTAGGATTGCGTTGTCTCCTTACGCTTGGGGCCAAAGTTTTTTAGGTTGGCCCTAAGTTTTTTTGCTTTCTCTTCGTCAAACTGACTTACCCCTTTTAGGGCCGTATTGATGGTTGCCAGCGGGCCTGATTCAATGGACTTTGCGGGTTGATTGACTCCAGTATATCCAGCGTCGTGGGCGTGTGAATTGGACTGCGGTTCTTCTTTTTTTACCCCGCCGTTTTGGAACTTGCCGGTGATTGACGTGGCTACAGGTTCCTGCTTTGATAAAGCCTGGGTTTTCGCGCTTGGGTCATGTTCGTTATTTTTATCGAGTTGAAAGCGGTTAATCACTCGTTTACTGCCTTCATTGTAGGCCAGCGCGGAAACGTGCAGTAACTGCTTTTCACGCAAGCCGGTAATTTGGTATAGGCTACCACGCTGGCTGGTTGCCTGTAAATAGCTTGTCTGATTTCCTTTAAGAAGAGCCCAGGCGATGCCTGTGAACCAGAGTATAGCCCAAAAAACACCAAACCCATCGTAAGGATCTCCAATTGAAAAACTATAAAGATTGTGGAAGAAATTTATACCAAAATAAAAATAGAAAATGACTGGTATAGTTGCGATGGCAACAGGCCAATAAACTCCTATTTTATTCTTTATGGTCATATTAAATATTATATTAATACAATTAAACTGAAATTTTTGACATATTTAGCCCATTCTTTAGCAAGTATAGCAAAAACTTCCTTAGAATTGTATGCTAATTTTTTATACCATAATAAAAATATTTTTTTACTTTAAAAATGGTAGAAAAAAGTAGCATTATTGAATGTTCCTACATTAATCCTAAGTAAGCTGTATGACGACCTTTGATGAGTATAAGAAGCGAATAGACCTGAGCGAATATGCCCAGCGTCAGGGATGGGAGATTGACCGTGATAAATCAACGAACTCGGCAACGGTCCTGGATAAAAAGGTTCTCGGCGAGACGCAGGATACGATTGTTGTGTATAAAGGAAAAGATCATGATTACTTTTATACACCCAACCACGACCGGGAGAAAGGAGACGTTATTAGCTTTGAGCGGATTAAAAATGGAACGGATTGGAAGGAAATAAATGACAAATTAGCCCGCTATGTGGGAGATGTCGATCAGCAGCGCATAGTACCTCAAGTAGTGAATACGCATTCGCATAACCAGGCTTTTCAGCATAACTTCAAGTTCCAGACGATCACGGAGACGGACTATCTGGAAAGTCGAGGGATAAGTAAAGCCACTATTTATGCTGAGGAGTTTAAGGACCGGATTTTTAACAAGGAATTTAGTTACAAAGAGTTTTTGGAGCGGGGCGTCAATCAGCTAAGTAAGTTGACACCAATACCAGAGGCTGAGAAAAAAGCCATTCAAGAAATTGGCCTGGAGAAATACTATTCAAAACCATTTTTTGACCAGCTTAAAACGATCCAGGGCCACGTAAAAGACACCGGCCAGTTGCCCGACAACTATTTAGAATCGTTGCGGAATACGTATGGTTATAAAGCACCGGAAGGTGCTACTGACCGAGTAATCGTGAATACATCGTTCCCCTTACGGAATGAAGAGCATGTTATTGCGGCCATCAATCGAAACAGTGAATATAACCGTATTGAGCAGTCGAAAGAAAACGCAGTGTGGTCATCCAGGACAGATTATGACAAAAGACCGGTTAACACAGTAGTCATTCATGAAAGCCCAATAGATTCACTGTCTTACCACCAACTAAATCCACCCGCAGCAGATGAAAAACGATTGTATATCGCTACCGCCGGTAATATTTCCAGAGAGCAACCGGTGCTCATTGAAAAGCTGTTGAAGGAAAGCCAAGCCGACAAACTGATTCTGGCGAATGATAATGATCCGGGGGGGATCAGACAGAATATAAACCTGGCCGGTCGATTGAATATGTCACCGGAAAGCGAAAGCATCCATGCTCAGCTAAATGTGCATGAACGAACAGACGGCCGATTGCTGATCACGCTTGTTCATCAGAATCAGCAGGAAGGACAGCAGCGACTCACCCAACTGGCGGAACGGTTCACAACGGCCATTAATAAAACGATTCCAGAGGGTGCTGAGAAAGAAGCCAAAGCCACAATCATTCAAAATGGTACACGTTCCTCCGAGCTGGAGATAGCTTTTACTGCCAACCGTGAAAATCTAATTCGAGTGGAAAAGGCCTTACTTCAGGAACGTGGTCTTACCAATTACATGCAAGTCCAGCGGCCTACTGAAAAGGACTATAATGAAGATTTAAAGCGGGCTACCCCATTCATTGTAGCCTACCAGGAACCTAATGGACGGGAGAATATTGCCGGGCGCTATAAGAAAGAAGTAGAAGCTTATGCCGCAGTTGCTGAAAAAGCCCAGGAAAAGCCGCAAACTCAGGTGTCAGCCTATATGGAAATCAAAACACCAGAGGGGGCCAAAAAAGTAGAATTAGCCCATTATGATCAGGAGAGTCAAAAAGTGGTTGCTACGCCGGAATTTGGCAAGCGAGTGGAAGAGCAGCAGAAACAACAAGAAATTCAAGACCGTACTCAACAAATAACCCTAGCCTCAGCAAAAGCGAATACTGGTGATATTAAAGTGGTTGATGGTGATGGCAATACAGTAGCTAGGACAGAATACACAGTTGAAGTATCGACTAATGGTCAGACAAAACTGCGAAAAGAATCACAGTATGATCAGGATAAATTAACCAGGGAGGGCACCTCAGGTAAAGAATTGCAAACGGCTATGAATAAAGAAGTCGCTAGTGCCACAGGAGCGGGTAAAGGGAATTTGGATGGAGCCGATTTAAAGGATACAAAGCAGGATATAAGCCAGGAGCAGGAAGCCAAACGCGGTCTGTCAATGTAAATCCATTCATCATAGCTCCATGAAAACCACCAATGAAACCATAGTAAATTATGTAAGGCGCAAAGGGCTAAAGCACAAAATAGTTGCTGAATCAATGGACATGAAAGCAACAACCTGGTATAAAAACCGTCAGGTCTGCTTCAAAAATGTATCCATCGAGGAAATTTCCAAATTAGCCCGTTTCTTGAAAATATCGCCTTATAAAGCCTTTGAGCTGACGTATAACCATTTTTATCAAGCCAGAAATCAGCAAGTTAAACCATAAGCTAATTGTACCCAAAAATTGTAGACCCACGGAAACGTGGGTTTTTTATTAATCAGTTAAAACAAGAAAAGAACGACGGGGAAAAAAAGGGGATTATGTTTACATATTTCATAATATGAGTTTATCTACATTGTAAAATATGAAATAAATGAGTAAATTTACTTCATAGTCAATCAGTTAAACGGCTAAATACTTAATCTTATGAAAACGAAATTCACCCCTAAATCGACCGTTTCAACCACTGCTAATTCGTCAGAAAGTGTAGATATCTACCAGAAAATCACCAATCTGTTTATTGAAAAAATTGAAGAAGGTGTTAATCCCTGGAACAAAACGTGGTCAACAGCGGGTCTCGCTCCACAAAACTATTTTACCAAAACTACCTATCAGGGGATTAATTTATTCTTGCTGGCATTGACCCCGTATGACGTTCCTTTTTTCTGTACGTTTAATCAGGTCAAAGCGCAGGGCGGTAAGATTCGTGCAGGGGCTAAAAGTTTGCCGGTTGTATATTGGAATGTCGTAGACAGTAAAACCGAAACCGTGACCCGCGATGGGAAGGAGGAACCAAAGAAAAACTCGTTTATTAAATACTATAACGTCTTTAATGTCCGTGATGTAGAGGGAATAGACTTTGTGATTCCTCAGCTTACAGTGGCTCAGCAGAAGAATCGGACCATTGCCGTTTGTGAAAACTTGGTCGCTTCTATGCCGAAGGCACCACTGATCCGCCATACGAATAAAAACGCTGCCTATTACGTACCTTCTGCAGATTACGTGAATATGCCAGACCTGGAGCAGTTTACTTGTTCGGCTGAATACTATAAAGTATTATTTCATGAACTGACCCATGCAACTGGTCATCAAAGCCGATTAAACCGGGAGGGAGTTACCCAGCTTTGTCGCTTTGGATCGACCAACTACAGTAAAGAGGAATTAGTGGCGGAGCTGGGCGCATCGTTTCTATCCACCTTTACCGGGATTGCATCGCCGGAGCTGTTAGATAATGCAGCGGCTTACCTAAAGGGGTGGTTACGCCCCCTGAAAGAGGATAAGAAATTTATCTTTTGGGCCGCTAAGGAAGCGCAGAAGGCCGTTCAATTCATTGCCCCAAACTTGACTGACTGGCAACCTACTGAGGAAGAATAAGCAGCATTAAACGAGCCCGCAATCATCTGAATTGCGGGCTTATCCGTAAAAACCTGTAAAATTGTCCGGCTACGCCGGATTGTTTAGAAACTCATGAAAAAGGAAGCACCTGTTTTTTATCTGGAGAAAACGACCTTTGTAATCAATGGTGTCAGTACCATCGGAGGAAACCAAAGGTTGTTTGTGGATGGCGTCGAAATTCTGCCAGAAAAAAGCCAGAAACTATATAATCACAGCCCCGATGGCTTTAGTTGGGGGTACAGCGGTTCCGGACCTGCTCAGAGCGCGCTGGCGATTTGTTTAGCGATTTTTAAGAACCAGCACGTAGCAGAAGGGCTCTACCAATCCTTTAAAGAAACGTTTGTCAGCCGCTGGCAACCCGTTGGAGCGCCTTTTCAGAAAGAAATCGATATAACGGATTTCCTCATCGATCACCGGGATCGGTTGCAAATTGCTCTAGAAAGGGAACAGAATGATCAGCAATGGTTGGAAGCAGAGATTGAGGAAATCATGTTCCCAATGGTGAAAGATTCAGTTGATGAAAAAAGGCCTGATTTGGCTTTACATCCGATTAGAGTTGAGCAAGTGCAGTCTTTACGATTTTGGCAGGTGGGTGATTTAGTAACCATCATTCACCCAAGTGAAGAAGGTATAAGAGCCTTAGTGTATGAGGTTTATGACCGGCCTGAAGATACTTACGGAATTAGTCTGCTTGCGGAAGATGGTCGTAATCTAGGGGGCTGGGAGCCTGAAACCTGGAAATTTCTGGAATTTAATCAGTCAACTGATTTAGCGTATAGTTTTGAAAATGTAGGTAAACTTAAACGTGATTTTCAAAGGGGTTTATTCACCCCTTATTTTGGTAGGATTTAACATGCGACACCCAATTGAAAAATACAATCAGCAACAAGCTGAAGCTCTAGCAAGTTTGCCCGAGGACCAGCGAGACTATATGGCACGAATGTTTAGAATTGGGAATGCGTCCTATGCCTATTATAATCAAGTTAAAGAGCTCACGGTATTTGGTAAGGAGAGTGAAAGTGATCAGCCAAAGGGTGATTTATTGGATTGGTTGGAACAGCATCTCGGTGTATCTGAGGGAGACCGAGTACAGACGGAAAGTCGATCGGCCCGTGAATTGCTGGATGTCTATTTTGAAGAATACTTGGCAGGATTGCCTCACGATGGACTCCGACGAATAGAAAAGGAGGGTGGTCTTGATAAAGCGAAAAATAGCTATCCGTTCCGTCGTTACGTTCTGGAACGACACGACCTGGGTATGGACGAGTTTCTGCGGCAAAATCTGAGCGAAGAAGACTATGCGTTTCATGTAGAATGTGGTAAACCACTGTCCGATGAAACATAAATTACCTTGTCGATTGAATAATATGGCTTGGTCAGAAGCTTCGCAGGTAAACAACGAATAGCATGGAATCTAAAATAATAACTGCCTTTAATGTTTATAAAGGTGCGTTAACTGAACTAGCTAGTACTTTAAAGAGTCGCGTGAAAGCGAGTTCATCGCTGAAGGCCTTAAAAGAGGAGCTAGGCTTAACAGGTAATATGTACTACCAGCGATTGAATTACCCGCAGAATATTCCCGCCAACGAAATTGCTGCCTTCTCAAAGCTGCTTAACGACGATACCCTGATTCAACTTTATGACAAGACTCAGGCATTAGCTCAACAACTTTCCGAGGTAATTGCCGAATATATAAAAGAGGCTGATTTGACTATTACGTTCATCTGCAAAAAGTTAGACACGGATCCTTCAAGTTTTTATCGAAAGCAGAAAGACCCTCGCTTGTGGAGTAAAGAGGAGGTTGAAAAAATCACACAAATTGTAGAAACAATTAAAAACTTGTAAATCAATTTTTCAAGGGCTTTAAACAACTGCGTTAATATGGCATTCTGGCCATGCCCAAGTACGACAATTTAAAAGAAATACTTGCGTCTTGAATACGGGGGCTATCATTTTAAATGAATTAAGGCTATTAGTAATATACTTCCATGCCTGCCAATATATTCCGTTATCAGCTACCCAAAAAAGCAATCAAATCCGATTGTCCGAGTTGCGGTCCTAAACACCACAAAACGTTAAGTCGGTATATAGACACGCAAACCGGCGAACCCTTACCTGAAATGTATGGCCGGTGCGATAGGGAAAGCAATTGTGGTTATCATCTAAATCCATACCACAAAGGAGAGTCTGGAACGTCCTATTTTGAGGAGATGAAGGCCCAGACTCAGGTTGGGCCAATCCCTAAATCTTGGTTTACCTTTGCAGCTCGTCAGAAGCATGCTGGCGTATTGAAACAGGATATCATTGCTCATCTTTTGCAACTGGAAGGTGCCAGGCTCGAGCAAGCAGAAAGAGTTGTGGATTTCCTTTTTGAAAAATCTTCGACCTTTAACCGACCCATTGAACCAAAAAAATCTATCTCGACAGCTCAAGCCAGTCAGCTTTGCACTATTCCGGAGGATGTATTTAAACAGTCACTGGATCATTATGAACGCAATCAGTTTGCCCAACTATTAAGTCGTCATTTTGGAAATATAGTTGCCGATGAACTGTTAAAGCGTTTTAATATTGGCACATCTGGACGTTGGCCAGGTGCCTGTGTGTTTTGGTATATCGATGAGTGGCATCGAATACGTGGAGGGCAGATCAAACTGTTTGATGATACATTTCACACGGTCAAATACGTCATTAAAGCGGGCGAAAAACGTAGCCGAACCACCTGGGTCCATTCATCGTATGCACGTCGTTGTGATGAATTAAATAAGCCCTATCCAGCCTGGCTGACGGCTTATCTAGATGAGGAAAATGACGTGCAAAAATCCCCCTGCCTATTTGGTTTACCGCAACTTTTAAACGCCGATATAAGTCAACCAATTGCAATTGTTGAAGCACCCAAAACCGCAGTCATCTGTACTCCTTATTTCCCGGGATTTATCTGGATGGCCGTGGGAGCTTTATCGTATTTGAATACTGAACGATTGGCTCCACTGCGTGGACGGCGAATCGTTTTATACCCTGACCTGTCCAAAGATGGAAGTGCATTTGATCGCTGGAATCGGGTAGCGGGTGAACTATTGGCTCAGGGGTTTGATATCACCGTTTCGACTTATTTGGAAGATAATGCGACGGATGATGAACGAGTTGCCGGAGCGGACTTAGCTGATTTCTTACTTGAACAATGGCAAGACTACTCCTCCCAGTGGATTGAGTAAATCGGAAGTTTTTTCTGAACGGTGGTCGGGTAGGAGGGTAGAGGGGCTGGAAACGGCCCTTTGTGCGTTCAATAAATCCGTTTAATTAAATGGTTCAGTGACATGTAAAAGGATAAGGATTAATTGAAGACTGAGTTTTGAAAACAACGCAAACCTCTGTCAACTATTAAGCTTTTTTATTCATTCAAAGTTTTCAGTCAAGTATTATGTACTTGTGGCTGTAGAATGGTTAGCCAAAAGGCCACTTTTGATTAAGCGGCCTTTTGTTATATTATCTTTCGAATTCACAAATGTTCCCCACTTCTAGTTCATTAAGTATTAATTCAAAAACTTCTGTTGGCGATTTCCTAAGCAACTTGGCTATACCAATAATATCTTGAACAGTGAAGGTTTCAGGGTGCACAATCAATTTTTCTACATCTGTAACGGAGAGCATGGTTGAAATCTGATTCATGATCGTTATGGTTAGATAAAGAACTAAACCAAGATCTACATAAAACCCCAATTATGAATGGGAGGATGGCTAAACAGGTATAAACTTGTGCTATACAGGTCTAGATGCGTGATGAATCCTGTACACTCAAATAGGCTACATATAAATGATTTAATTATGAGTCGTTTTAGTTGCGGAGTGAACACTACATCCATTTCTTAGCTGGCTCTACAGTGTTTAATCTCCTTGATTACTCATAAATCAACCGGTTAGGAAGATCAGTTAAAACTCGAAATTTCAACTTATTTGATTACTCAATGTCGATTTCCAAAGAACCAGTATATGCTCCACAAGAAACGATTCTTAGCCAAATAGGATCAGTTAAGCTGGTCGTAAAATCAGAGGCTGATGCAGAGTCTATTGTCTTATTAAAAAATGCTGTTTACGGCACAAGCGGTATTCGTTATCAACAAACTGGCCAAGACCAAAAACTAAACCAACTGTCCAACCCTTTTTTCTTTCATCTATATATTTCTGACATCCTTCAAGGTTTTTATTGCCTCGATCATCGGCTTGTTACCTATCCATTTGGTAGTATGAATGCCTTTTATGGGCGCTATTTTGCCATCCATGAATCAGCCCAGGGAAAGGGATATGGTCGATTTTTAAAAACTTCGGCTGTCAATTACATTACGGAGACAATTCATGCACCTTATCTGTTGTACTCGTTCATCGAAGAGAAAAACACACGTTCCCTCTCCTTGTCAAACCAAACAAATTTTGCAAGTGTTGCACAACTTAAAACGTTTGTCTTCCGTAGCCTAAATCCAAAAGCAGATGTGCGACTGAAAAGGGCCTCATCAGCAGAACTTCCCAAAATCAAATCTTTTCTGGCGACCTATTACGCTGATTATGGATTGGTAAACTTTGATAAAATAGGCTACCAAGGAAATTACTTTACACTGACAGTAGGGGAGCAAGTTGTAGGAGGGGTACAAGCCAATCCCGTTACTTGGAATTTTTTACAAATGCCCAACTGGACCGGCTGGTTCCTCATGAATATCCTACCAAGAATACCCTACCTAAAAAAACTATTTCAACCAGACTATTCGTTTTTAGCACTGGAAGGTATTTACCTGGCTACCGGGCAAGAGGGTTTGTTCCCAATTCTCATCGAAAGTGTACTAGCTTTTTTCAACTTAAACAGCGCTCTTTTCGAGGTTGACTGTCAGGATAAGCGATTAACAGCCATGCTCGCCCGGATGGGCTTACTCAGCGGCTATCAGGCCGATGTTACCACACATGCCATGGTTAAAGCCTGCGGCTTATCCGCTAACCAATTAGCTCAGCTACAGGTATCTCCGGTTTATTGCTCTTCTTTCGACTTTACGTAATTAGTGGAAACTTCGAACTCAACGCAGCTAACAGAATTATTGGAACAAGCAAGGCAACACTTGTCCCAACCTTTTGCGCATAAGCAACGCAAATTGCTTACCTATCTCAATATTGCTTATATCACACTGGCCATATTTTTTCTGTCCTTTGAAAAAATAGAAACTGGAAACTTTGTCCCTCATGTCGCACTGGCCTATGTTTATTTATTCGTCGGTGCTGCGAATTTCTTTTCTGCCCTTTACAACTATTGGATTTTAGCTGGAAAAACTAAAATTACCCTAGTGGGTCAACAGATTGATTTAGACCCTGAAAGTAAGTTTGATATTGCCTCCCGTTGGGTAAGTATCGTTTCCATTATGTTTCTGGCTTTCCTAAACATGATCGGATTCGAAAACCCTTCTAATGATTCAATCTTGGTCGATTTTGCCTTTGGCCATTCTTTAATTGTTCTAGCTGCTATCCTTCTTGGCCGCAAAGCTGCCTTTGTCTGGTTTTTGATTGTCCTAGGTACTCTTTTTCTAAAAGCGTATAGTATAGGCTTTACTTATCAATATAATTACTTGACTAAGGCCGAATCAACTCGTTACGAAAAAGCCCTTGAACGGAATGAAAACTGGGCTTTACAACGAAAAGCTACTTTGCAACGGGAAGGCTTAAACCCACCCAAAGTAGTCCGGTATCTGAATGAATGGATTGTCTTTATCTTGATTGCCTTCTTCACGGCTTATTTCTTTACGGGTATTTCGCTGGATATGATAAAAATCATTCCGTCCGTTACCCAACGGTTAGCAAATGCCATCGATACGGTTAAAGAGCAGGAGCTGGAACGGGAGCGGGAAAAGAATTTACAAGAAGAGCAGAAAATGCGTCTTGAACAGGAAACCCTGCATGCTGAGCTTAACTTTTTAAAATCTCAGTTGAATCCCCATTTTCTCTATAACACCTTATACTATTTGTATGTAAAGAGCCGCGAATACTCTGACGATTTAGCTGATTCACTTTTAAAGGTGTCTGACATTATGCGTTATAGTTTGCGGGAGGATTCAAAATTCGTGCTGGTTCAGGAAGAAATCACGTATTTAAAAGATTTCATCGCCTTACACCAGATGCGATATAAAAATAAGCTTCAAATAGAATTTAACGTCCAAGGCCCTACCGATCAGAAGTTCATAATTCCCTTTATATTAATCAGTTTAGTCGAAAACGCGTTTAAACATGGACGGATGACAAATATGGATTTCCCGCTTACTATTAATCTGAACTGCTATACAGACCGAATCGAGTTTTATATGCGGAATCAGAAAGGTCATAAGCCGACTGTAGATTCAACGCATGTAGGTTTAGCGAACATTCAGCGCCGACTTGATTTGACGTACCCTTCCTCCTATACCTTTAAAATCGAACAAGATGAGGATTCCTTTTCTTGTTGGTTATCGATCCTAGCGTAAGTACCTAATTTTTATTGCCATGACCTGTATCGTAATTGATGACGAGGAATTTGCTATCCAGTATCTTGAGGATTTGATCCATAAAGTGCCGTACCTTGAGTTAAAAGGCTCATTTTCTGACCCTTCCGAAGCCATTGTCTATTTGAAGGCAAATCCAGTAGATCTCATCTTCGTCGATGCCGAAATGCCAAATCATGCTATTAATGGAATTGATTTTATTAAAATCGTTGGACAATTTCAGAAATATGTCCTGACGACAGCATACCCTCAATACGCACTACAAGGCTACGATTTAGATGTCATTGATTTTCTGCACAAACCATTTGGCTTTGATCGTTTTTTAAAAGCTGTACAAAAAGCCCAAACTAGCCTAGAGCCTTCAGCGAAACCGAGTCCGGCTCTGCCTAGAGAATCTTTTATTTATGTGAAGTCAGAAGGTAACTTGATCGCCGTGTACTTTGACGAAATCTGTTGGATTGAAACAGCTCCAGAGCGCAACTACATTCATATTTTTACGCAAAATGACCGTCTAACCTCCCATTTATCACTTAGTGACATTGAGTCCCAATTACCTCATACTTTCTTTTCTAGAATTCATAAATCCTTCATTGCTGCCAGGACTAAAATACGAGTGGTTAATAAGGATAAAAACACCGTCAGTATTCTTCGACAAGGAGAATTGAAGGAATTACCTGTAGGAGAATCATACCGGAAATCCTTATATCAACTGATTGATAGAAAAGTCGTTCGAAAAGATGGTAAATGAATTGGTGTAGAGAAATTCTATTAATATTCTGCTTTATAGCGTATGCTACTGATTGAGTTGGACAGTTATTAAAATCACCGGAAAGCGCCCTCATATTGTACATTTCCGTACCTCACTTTTTTATAAGGGTACCAGCGAAGCTTGGGCTTTCGCTTACGTTGATGCA
>Ga0209933_1001960_pt1 | contig 14151 bp, 12 predicted proteins | sample ThiBiot_300_biof_FD_183944 | JGI IMG/M metagenome (GOLD analysis project Ga0209933, IMG submission 183944) | Wastewater bioreactor microbial communities from Cape Town, South Africa - Thiocy_cont_300_biof (SPAdes) | ecosystem: Engineered > Bioremediation > Thiocyanate > Unclassified | place...
TGTCGGCGACCGGCAGCGCGAAGCCCGCGCGCTGGAGCAGCGCGCCGCTCTCGCGCACCTCGACGAAAGGCGCGACGCGCGGGCTGGCGCCGCCTCTGAGCTCCGTTTCGGCCGCCACCAGCGCCTGCCGCAGTTCGGTGAGCGTCGCGCCGCCGAGCATCGCCGCGAGAAAGAGCCCGTCCGGCCTGAGCGCGCGCCTGATCTGCGCCAGCGCGCCGGGCAGATCATTGACGCTCTGCAGCGACAGCAGCGACGCGACGAGATCGAAAGAGGCGGGCGCGAAAGGCAGAAGCTCCTCGCGTCCCGTCACGACGGGCCGCTGCGTCGCCGCCGCGAGCGGCGCCAGCCGCGTGACGCGGCGCGCCTTGCCGGTCGTCAGCAGCGCATCGGCGAGGCCGTCGCTGACGGCGCCGAGATCGAGCGCGTGATCGAAAACGCGCATCACCGGCGCGAGCCGCTCCGTCGCGTCGGCGGCGCAGCGGTCGAACAGGAAGGATTCGTACCCGCCGACGACGGCGCGGCGCAGGCGCGCGTGAACCAGCGCGCGATCGAACACCTGCGGGACCGCCGATTGAGTCATGCCGCGCGACATAGAGACTGTTGGCCGCGCCGGATAGGGCTGGCGCGCGGGCGGCGGTCGGCTATCGTCGCAGCCATCATGGCGGCGGAGTCCGGAATGAACGGCGCACCCCGGCGCTTTCTCGTCGAGGCCGGCCGCGCCGCCGCGGCCGTCGGCCGCTCGTTCGCCGATCTCGTCTGGCCGCCGGTCTGCGCCCACTGCCAGCAGGCGACCGCGGTCCCGTCCGGACTGTGCGCCGGCTGCTGGGGCCGGCTCGCTTTCATCGAGCGCCCCTATTGCGAACGGCTCGGAACGCCCTTCGCCATCGATATCGGCGGTCCGCTCCTGTCGCCCGAGGCGATCGCCAATCCGCCCGATTTCGACCGCGCGCGGGCCGTGGCGCGTTATGACGACATCGCGCGGGCGCTGGTCCATCGCTGCAAATATGGCGATCAGGCGCATCTGGCCTTGACCCTGGCCCCGATGATGGCGGCCGCCGGCGCCGAGTTGCTGGCGGAGGCCGACCTCGTGATTCCCGTGCCGCTGCACCGGACGCGCCTGTGGCGGCGGCGCTACAACCAGGCCGCGCTGCTCGCGCGCGCGGCGGCGGAGCGCGCCGGCAGGCCGCTCGCCCTCGACGTCCTCCTGCGGCGCAAGCGCACCGCCCCGCAGGTCGGCCTCACCCGCAGCGAGCGCGCGGCCAATCTCTCCGGCGCTTTCGTGGTTCCGCCCGGCCGCCGGCCGATGATCGAGGGCCGCCGCATTCTCCTGATCGACGACGTTCTGACCACCGGCGCGACCGTCGGAGCGGCGGCCAAGGCCCTCCGCCGCGCCGGGGCGACCGGGATCGACGTCCTGACCTTCGCCCGGGTCGTGCCGGGAGACGCCTGAAAGAACCCTTGGAGCGCAGCGCGTTACCCCTATATTGAGGTCAGCCGGCGAACCAAAGGCTGTCATGGCGAAGGTGATGATCTATACGCGCTCCTGGTGCGGCTATTGCGCCGCGGCCAAGGATTTGCTGTCCCGGAAAGGCGTCGCCTTCGACGAGATCGACATCGAGGCGCGCCCGAACGAGCGCCGGACGATGATCGAGCGGGCCGGCGGCCGCACCTCCGTTCCCCAGATTTTCGTGGGGGATGTCCATGTCGGCGGCAGCGACGACCTCCATGCGCTCGACCGGCGCGGCGGACTGGAGCCGCTGCTCGCATCGTGACGCTCCACCGCCGCAAGGGATTGGCAATACGCCTCCGCGATGATCGGACGGCGTCGGCAAGACGATTGGCTTCATGATCCGCTATTCACTGATCTGCGACAAAGAGCACGCGTTCGAGAGCTGGTTCCCGGACTCCGCCTCCTATGACATGCAGGCCAAGCGCGGCTTCGTGACCTGCCCCGCCTGCGGCTCCGTGAAGGTCAGGAAGGCCCTGATGGCGCCGCGCGTGCGCACGAGCGAGAAGGCGGAGGCCACCGTCCCGGCGCCCCAGCCGCCGCAGGCCGCGGGCCCGGCGGTCCAGGTCGCTTCGGGCCGCGACGCGGAGCTGCGCGCCATGCTTCGCACGCTGCGCGACCATGTGAAGGCGAACGCCGAGGACGTCGGCGACGGCTTCGCCGAGACGGCGCGCAAGATGCACTATGGCGAGATCGAGCATCGCGCCATCTATGGCCGTTCGACCATCGAAGACGCGCGCGCGCTCCACGAAGAGGGCGTCGAGTTTCATCCGCTGCCGGTGCTGCCGGACGACCGCAACTGACATCCGGCCGGCCGCTTTCATCGCCGGCCCGTCGCGCTCCTAATAAACCATCAGTGATCCGGGCGAATTTCGCTTGCGTTCTGTGGCGCGCTGTTTGCACGATGTCGTCATAGTCCGCGCATAATGCGCTGCTTTGGAGCGTCGCTCCCGCTTGATCGGGAGCGCGGGGAGTGAGGATTCGCCGATGGGATTGCGCGGCTGCGTCGTTCGCTTGGCTTTGATCGCCGGCGCGATCCTGTCGCTCGGATTTTCGGCGCCGGCCCAGACCCCCGTTCGCCTCGCGCTCGACTGGCGCTATGAAGGTCCGGCGGCGCTGTTTTTGTACGGTCTCGACAAGGGCTTCTTCAGCGACGAGGGCATCGATCTGACCATCGAGCCGGGCTCCGGCTCGCGCGAGCCCGTCCAGCGCGTCGCGACGGGCGGCTTCGATCTCGGCTTCGGCGACGTGAACACCCTGATCCGCTTCCGCGACCAGAACCCGGCCGCCGATCTCAAGGCGGTGATGATGGTCTATGACAAGCCGCCCTTCGCGATCATCGGCCGCAAGAGCCGCGGCGTCGGCGCCGACCTGCGCAGCCTCGCCGGCAAGCGCTTCGGCGCGCCCGCCGGCGACGGCGCCTATGCGCAATGGCCGGTGTTCAAGGCGATCAACAAGCTCGACGATTCGACGATGAAGTTCGACAATGTCGGCTTTCCGGTGCGCGAGCCGATGCTCGCTTCGGGCGAGCTGGACGCCGTTTTCGGCTTCGCTCATTCCACCGCCGTCAGCCTCAAGGCGCGCGGCGTTCCCGCCGACGACATCGTCACGCTGCTCATGGCCGATTACGGCCTCGATCTCTACGGCAACGCGATCATCGCCAGCCCGAAATTCCTCGCCGAGAAGCCTGAGACGATGAAGGCCTTTCTGCGCGCGCTCGTGCGGTCGGTTCGCGCCGCCGCGGCCGATCCCGACGAGGCGGTCGCATCGGTGCTGAAGCGCAACGAAGGCGCCCGCCGCGACGTGGAGGCCGAGCGGCTGCGCATGGCGATCGAGCAATATGTAGCGACGCCTTGGGCCAAGGCGAACGACTTCGGCGGAATCGATCCGGCGCGATGGAGCCGCGCCCTCGACCAGCTTGCGCTTGGCGCGCCGCTGAAAGACAGGGCGAAAGCGGAGGAGACGTTCACCGACGCTTTTCTGCCCGAGGAGTCCGCGCGCAAGCTCGCCTTCCCGAGCTGAGAGCAAGTCCGCAAGTCTCCGAATCGCGGACTTGCTCCCAGTCTTGATTTTATCGCATTTTCTTCACGCGAACCGGTATCCGCTTCGCTCGAAAATGCTCTCGGAGCGCCCGCGCTGGCGCGGCGCCCCGCGCGGGAGTAAAAAGCCCGCCGCCCCGCGGCCGGCCAGTGTGATGCTTCCAGATATTCGCGACTATGACCGCCTCGTCGCCGCCTTCCGCTGGCGGATTCCCGAGCGCTACAACATCGGCGTCGATGTCTGCGACCGCTGGGCCGCCGTCGAGCCGGACAGAGCGGCGATCATCGAGGTCGAAGCCGCTGGCGATGCGGTGCGCCCCGTCAGCTATGGCGCGCTGCGCGAGGAGTCGAACCGCCTCGCCGATGCGCTGCGCCGGCAGGGAGTCGGGCGCGGCGACCGCGTCGCGATCATGCTGCCGCAATGCCGGGAAGTCGCCGCCGCCCACATCGCGATCTACAAGCTCGGCGCCGTAGCCCTGCCGATCGCGACCCTGTTCGGCGCCGACGCCGTCGACTACCGGCTGCGCGACTCAGGCGCGTCCGCCCTGATCGCCAACGCCGCGAGCCTCGACCGCATCGCGGGGCTTCTGCGCTCCGATCCGCCGCCGGCGCTGCGCACGATCCTCTCGGTGGACGGCGCCGGCGCGGGCGCGCTCGACTATGCGGCCCTGCTGCGCGCGGCCGACCCGGACTTCGCGCCCGTCGCGACCGGGGCCGACGATCCCGCCCTCATGATCTACACGTCCGGCACCACCGGAAATCCGAAGGGCGCGCTGCACGCCCATCGCGTACTGCTCGGCCACCTGCCCGGCGTGCAAATGTCGCATGAGTTTTTGCCGCAGCCAGAAGACCGTTTCTGGACGCCGGCGGACTGGGCTTGGGCCGGCGGACTCCTCAACGTGCTGCTGCCCGGCCTGCATTTCGGCGTGCCGGTGGTCGCCAGGAAGTTCGAGAAGTTCGATCCCGAACAGGCCTATCGGCTGATGCAGGACATGACGGTGCGCAACGCCTTCATCCCGCCGACCGCGCTCAAGATGCTGCGCGCCGTGCCCGACCCGCGCAAGCGCTTTAACCTCTCCCTGCGCACGATCGGGTCGGGCGGCGAAAGCCTCGGCGAGCCGACCTTTCACTGGGGCCGCGAGGCGCTCGGCCTCACCATCAACGAGTTCTACGGCCAGACGGAATGCAATCTGGTGCTGTCGTCCTCAGCCGCCATCGGCGTCGTCAGGGCCGGCGCCATCGGCCGCGCCGTTCCCGGCCATGCGGTCGCGGTCATCCGCGGCGACGGTTCGCGCTGCGAGCCCGAGGAGGCGGGGCAGATCGCGGTGCGCCGACCCGATCCGGTGATGTTCCTCGGTTACTGGAACAGGCCGGAGGCGACGCGCGAGAAATTCATCGGCGACTGGATGACGACCGGCGATCAGGGCGTCTGCGACGCCGACGGCTATGTCCGTTTCTTCGGCCGCGACGACGATGTGATCACATCCGCCGGCTATCGCATCGGTCCGGGCGAGATCGAGGACTGCCTGCTGCGCCATCCCGCCGTCGCGCTCGCAGCGGCGGTCGGAAAGCCCGATCCGGTCCGCACCGAGATCGTCAAGGCGTTCGTCGTGCTGAAGGGCGACGTCGCCGCGTCGGACGCGCTTGCGGCCGACATCCAGACCTTCGTACGCGAGCATCTGTCGGCGCACGAATATCCGCGCGAGATCGCGTTCGTCGATTCGCTGCCGCTGACGACGACCGGAAAGGTGATACGCCGCCTGTTGCGCGAGCGCGCCTGAGCCGCTGACTCCGGTCAGCGCGCCTTGACCGGCCGGATCGCGCGATAGAGCGACTTCGCCGCCGCCCGCGCCCCACGGCGCAGCGTTTCCGCGCGCATCGCAAGAGCGACGGAAGAGCCGCGCCGCGACGACGTCGCGACGAACAGATCGGCGATGCGGATGCGCTCGCGCCACATGCGGTTGATCATCGGGTGATCGGCTTCCGCGCAGGAGTCGACCAGCATCAGATCGGCCGCCGACTGATGGCGCTCGGTGAGACGCATCGAAGCCTGCGCGCCGGGCGAGAATCGCGCGCGCGTTTCGTCATAGGCGATCTTCCAGAAATAGGCCTTGTGCCCCGCGAGCAGTTCGATCGTCGCGGCGATCGGCTCGCCGTCGAGTTCGAGAAGATCGATGCGGCAACGCCCCTCGCTCGCGAGCGCGCGCATGGCGCAGCGCGCGAAAGCCGCGGCCGGCGCGTCCTGCATCATCGCCGAGCTGGCGCGGCCCTTCCATCCCCGCGCCTCCAGCGCGAGAAAATGCTCGAAGGCGTCGCGCACGTCCCGGCGCTCCGTCGCGGCGCGCCAGACGAGCGATCCCGTTTCGCCGAGCCGCTTGCTCTGGCGCTGCAATTCGCGGCGCTTCTTGGCGCTCGGCGCGAATTCGACATTCGCCTGCTCGCGCGGGCGCAGCGCCGCGCGGTCGAACGCGCCGAAGCGCGCGACGGCGAGCGCGCGACGCTGCGAGACGGTCCGCAGCAGCGCGGCGAACGGGCCGTTCACGTCGATCGCGGGAAAGGAGACGCCCGTGAAATTCTGCGCCGGCGCGTCGGCCCAGTCGAGAAACGCCTCGAGCGCCGGCTCGGCGCAGGCCATGTCGATCAGCGGCGTCCCGTCCGTCATATAGCGGGACAGCCAGCCGCGCGCGACGCGCGGCCCGATGCTGAAGCCCGGAGCGGCGATCGGAAACAGCGCGACGAGTTCGTCGGCGCGCCACACCGTGACCATCAGCGGCCGTCCGCCGTCGCGCAGATGATGGGCCGCGTGCAGCAGGAAAGGCGCTTCATAGAAGACGTTGCGCGCCAGCGCGCGCTCCGCGAGCGACGCCAGCGCGTCGGCGCAGCTTTCCAGCATCGCGGGCGTCAGCGCGCGAACGGACAGCGCCGTCTCGGTCCGCAAGGCGTCCCGGCTGGCGCGGGCGATGGTGGGAGAATGCGCGAGCAGCGCTGACATGGAGCGACCTTGGCCTCTGGACTGTCCCGGAACGGGACAGCCGGATGGATTTGGTCAACGAATTACAAATAACGTTCCAGCTTGCCGCCTCAGCGGCGCTCGATGGCGCCGGCGCCGTCGAAGGCGTCCCAGAGACCGGCGACGAAGGCGGGCTCGATATCCTTCACGATGAACACCAGCCTCGTCGAGCGGTCCTCATCGGGCCAGCGCGGCAGAAGTTTCGGCGGATGGAGCACGGTCTGCACGAGATGGATGACGAGCGGCGTGTCAGGCTCCTGCGCCAGCGCCACCAGCCCCTTCACCCTGAGCAGGTCGCGGCCCCGCGCGGCCTGGAGAAGCTCGAGGAAAAGATCGAGCTGCTCGGCGCGGATCGGCGTCGGGCTGGTCAGCGTGAAGGACCGGACGCCATGCCCGTCGCCGGGCGGAGTCTCTGTCGTGGATGACGGGAGACGGCGCGCCGGACGCGCTGCGGCGGCGACGGCCGCGAGAACCGCGTCGGCCGAGGCTTCCCCGGCGTTCGAATCGAGCACGACCGCGAGCGGATTGATCGAAGCGAGTTCATCGCGCAGCGCGGCGACGCCGGCCGCGTCGACGAGATCGCTCTTGGTCAGGATCAGAACGTCGGCCGCCGCCGCCTGGCGCGCCGCCTCCTCGTGGCGGCCGAGGGTCGCGGCGCCGTTCGCCGCGTCGATCACGGTGACGACGCCGATGTCGGGAAAGCGCAGCGGCAGATAGGGGTGGCCGAACACCGCGCCGAGCACGGGCCCCGGATCGGCGAGCCCCGTGGTCTCGATCACCAGACGGCGGAAGGGCGAGATGCGGCCATTGTCGCGCCGCCGCAGAAGATCGGCGATGGCGCTCGTCAGGTCGCCGCGCACCGCGCAGCACAGGCACCCGGACGGGAGAAGCTCGATCTCGCCGGTCGCGGCCTCGACGAGTTGATGATCGAGCGCGATCTCGCCGAATTCGTTGATCAGCACGACCGTGTCGGAAAAAGCCTGCTCGCGAACCCAGCCGTTGAGCAGCGTCGTCTTGCCGGCGCCGAGGAAGCCGGTGAGCACGAGCAGCGACAGCGGTTCGGGACGTTCGGGCGCGGCCATGTCCCGCACGATAGCGAGGCTTGGGACGCTAGGCGAATTTCGGCTGCCGGAGCGGCGCGAGCGCCGTCGCCGCCACGGCCGCGATCACCAGCGCCCCGCCGGCGTACTGGACCGCCGTCATGCGCTCGCCGAGCCACGCCGCCGACGCTGCGGCCGAGATCACGGGCTCGAGGCAGAAGACCAGCGCGGCGGCGGCGGGCCGCAGCCGCGAGAGCGCGATCAGCATGCCGATGGAGCCTGCGACATAGCAGCCGATCGTCATCGTCATCGCGCCTGGCGCCGCCGCAAGGACGGTCGCCGGCGACAGATCGAGCGAGGCATAGGCGACGATCGCCGCGACCGGCAGAACGCCGACCTGCACCCAGAACAGTTTCGCGACGACGCTCTCATGGGCGATGCGGCCGGCGGCGAAGAACTGCGCGGCGGTGAAGGCGCTGGCGCTGAGCGCGAAGGCGAGGCCGCGCGGATCGAGCGAGCCGAAGGTCGGCCCGACGACGAGCACGATGCCCGCGAACGCGACGAACGACACGACGAGTTCGCGCCGCTCCAGCGGTCGTCCCGTGACCAGCGGGCCGCCCAGCACGATCAGCGCCGGATAGGTGTAGAAAATCACGGCGGCGACAGTGACCGGAATATAGGTCACCGACGACATGTAGCAGATGCCCATGCCGGCGCTCGTCGCCATCATGGCCGCCATCGCCGGCCGCGAGGGGGGCGCGATCGCGACGGACCAGCGCAGGACCGGCAGAACGAGCGCGAGCAGAACGAATAGCGCGAATGTCCGGCACAGCACGACGAAGGCGCCGGGCGCGCCGGCGTCGGCCGCGAGCTTCGCCGCGATCGTGTTCACGCCGAAGAAAAAGGTCGCCGCCAAGGCCGCCGCAAGACCGACGCGGGACGCGGAAGATTCAGTCATGGCGCAGCCCCGGCGCGGACGGTTCGTTTCGAACCGACGACACTCCTACCTTACCGGCGGCGGCCGACGAAAGCCTCCCGCGGCGCCGGGCGCCGCGCGCCAACCTATTGCGCGGTCTTGGGCGCGACGGAGTTGGGCGCGACGGAGTTGGGCGCGGCGGCCTTGCCGGGCTTCTTGGCTGCGACCTTCTTGCCCGCCGGCTTCTTGGCCTGCGGCTTTGACGCCGGTTTCGACGGCTCCGCCGCCGCCGTGCGGCCAGAAGCGGCCGGCCGGATCGCCGCCGCGGCGCCGGGCGTTAAGGCGCCGTCGCCTTGCAGGGAGAGCGGCGCGGAGGGCGTCGGCGAACTGAGCTGGAAGAGCGAGGCGAGGCCGCCTGCGGCGCTGGCCGCCACGGGCGCGGGCGGGGCCGGCGGGGCGGACGAGGCGTAGGCGGTCGTCTCGGCGGGCGCTTCCGCCGCCTCGGACGCTGGCGCGCGGCGGGCCGCGACGGTCGGCGTCGGCTTGCCCCGCGCCGCGATCGCCGTCGCCGGTCTGGCGCCGATCGCATTCGCGGCGATCGGCGCGCTCGCCGATCCGGCGGTGCGGCCGAGCGTGATCTGGACGGGAACGAAGTCGGCGCGCGGGCCCAGCGTGATCCGCCCGGATTCGCCGCGCATCGCGACCGAGCTGGAGCCGCGGCTCTGGCGGTTGAGGATGCCGTCCATCACCGGGTTGTAGCTTTCGCTGGCGCGTTGGTGCTCCTGCGCGATCGACAGCGGCCCATCGCTGTCGAAATCATCGGACAGGATGACGCCGCGGCCGCGCCGGCAGATCTCGTCGCGCATGTCGGGCGCTGAATCATAGCCGGAGGATGCGAGGCTTGCGAGCGTCTGTCCGCTGCTGCTCCAGCTGCCGAACCCCTGATCGAGCAGTTGCGCCGTCTTGATGGAGCGCTCGGCGCCGGAGGCGGCGCCCATGACGACCGCGATCAGCGTGCGTCCGCCGCGCGATGCGAGACCGACGAGATTGAAGCCCGAGGCGCAGACGAATCCGGTCTTCATGCCCTCGGCGCCCGGATAGCGCCCGATCAGCCCGTTCGTATTCTTCATGATGCGCTTGCCGACCTGCACCGCGCCGGTGGACCACAGGTCGCGATGATCGGGAAATTCGGTGTAGAGGGCGCGCGCGAGGATCGCGAGATCGCGCGCGGAGGTGCGCTGGCCGGGCCTGTGGAAGCCGTGCGGCGTCAGGAAATGCGACTCGCGCATCCCGAGCCGCCGCGCCTCGGCGTTCGCCGATTTGACCAGCATCACCTGCAGGGCCGCGCCAAGCGTGATGTCCGAACCCGGCCGCAGGCCGAGCTTGCTCGGCGGCTGGGAGGCCGCAAGCCGGGACACCGGGATCGCTGTCTCCCAGCCGATGCGCCCCTCGCGCAGAGCCTTGAGCGCGACATAGGTCGTCATCATCTTGGTCGTCGAGGCCGGATTCCACGGCCGGGTCGCGTCCTCGGAGGAGATCACCTCGCCGGACTGGGCGTCGACGACCAGCGTCGGATTGGCGAAAGCGCCCTGGGACGCGAAGAAAGACGCCGCGGCGAAACAAAGAAGAGCGGCGGCGCGAGCGGGCCGGAATGACGACACGGGCTTGATCCCTCGGAACAGTCCTGGCCGATGCGGCGGCCCAGGCCATGACGAGCCTCGGCGCAGGCTAGCTGCGTCGCGGCCCGATGAAAATAGACGACGGTCAAATCGCCCGATAAGGAGCCCTCGCCGTCATTTGCGGCATCCCCGTGGCGAACAGGACGCCATGACAACCTTAAGAGCGGGTTGACGCCGACTCGCCGGCCGCCGGTTCGCCTACGATGTCTTTTCTCTGGGTCGTCACAACCCTGATCGCCGCCGCCAGCCAGACCGCGCGCAACGCCATGCAGTCCTCCCTGACCGCGGTGATCGGGACGGTGGGCGCGACCCAGGTGCGCTTCCTGTACGGGCTGCCTTTCGCGATCCTGTTCCTGGGGCTCGTCATGCTGGTCAGCGGCGAATCCGCGCCGCCGCTGAACGCCCGCGCCCTCGCCTTCACGGCGCTTGGCGCCGTCGCGCAGATCGCCGCGACTGCCCTCATGCTCGCGACCATGCGGATGAAATCATTCTCCGTCGCCACCGCCTACATCAAGATGGAGCCGGTGCTGGTCGCCGTCGCCGGCTTCCTCATCCTCGGCGATGCGCTCACGCCGTTGAAACTGCTGGCGATCGTGATCGCGACCGGCGGCGTCGTCATGACCTCCCTGAAGCCCGGCGCGGGCGCGGCGCTGCTGACCGAACTGCGGCCCGCGGCGCTCGGAATCGTCTCGGCGGCGTTCTTCGGCCTGTCCGCGATCTTCATCCGCGGCGCCATTCTCGCCCTCCCCTCGGGCGGCGCGGCGATCAAGGCGACGACCATTCTCGTCTGCAGCCTGGCCATGCAGACGGCGATGCTGGTCGCCTATCTCGCGACGTTCGATCGCCCCGCCCTCACGAAGAGCTTCACGGTCTGGCGCCAGTCTCTCGTCGCGGGCTTCCTCGGCGCGTTCGCGTCGCAGTTCTGGTTTCTCGGTTTCTCGCTGACCACGGCGGCCAACGTCCGCACGCTGGCGCTGGTCGAGGTCATCCTGGCCCAGATCGTCTCGCGGCGGTTCATGTCGCAGAAGGTCGCGGGCCGCGAGCTGGCGGGCATGGCACTCATCGTCCTGGGCGTGGCGGTTCTGCTGTGGGCGCAGAGCTGATTGTGCGGCAAATCCTTATTGTGTAGCTACACAGCGCTTGTGAACGGGAGACTTTCATGACGGCCTGCATCGTTGGTTGGTCGCACACGCCGTTCGGCAAGCTGGAAGGCGAGACGGTCGAATCCCTCATCGTCCGCGCCGCGACCGACGCGATGGAGCATGCCGGCGTCGGCCCTGACGACATCGACGAGATCATCCTCGGTCATTTCAACGCCGGCTTCTCGCGCCAGGACTTCACCGCGTCGCTGGTTCTCCAGGCCGACGACCGGCTCCGCTTCAAACCGACGATCCGCGTCGAGAACGCCTGCGCCACCGGCTCGGCCGCCGTCCATCAGGCGATCAAGACGATCGAGGCGAAAGCCGGCCGCATCGTGCTCGTCGTCGGCGTCGAGAAGATGACCGCGACGCCTGGTCCGCAGATCGGCGAAAATCTGCTGCGCGCCTCCTATCTTCCCGAGGACGGCGACACGCCGGCCGGATTCGCCGGCGTCTTCGGCAAGATCGCCCACAGCTATTTCCAGCGCCACGGCGACCAGTCGGACGCGCTCGCGATGATCGCCGCGAAGAACCACAGGAACGGCGTCGAGAATCCGCTGGCCCAGATGCGCAAGGATTTCGGCTATGAGTTCTGCCGCACCGAGAGCGATAAAAACCCTTACGTCGCCGGTCCGCTGAAGCGCACCGACTGCTCGCTGGTGTCGGACGGCGCCGCCGCCGTCGTCATCGCCGATGTCGAGACGGCGTTGAAGATGAAGCGCGCCGTCGCCTTCCGCGGCCGCGCCCATGCGCAGGATTTCCTGCCGATGTCGAAGCGCGACATCCTGAAATTCGAAGGCTGCGCGCACGCCTGGGGCAAGGCGCTCGGCGACGCGGGCCTGACGATCGACGATCTCTCCTTCGTCGAGACCCATGACTGCTTCACCATCGCCGAACTCATCGAATATGAGGCGATGGGCCTGACGAAGGAGGGCGACGGCGCCCGCGCGATCAAGGAAGGCTGGACGCAGAAGGACGGCAGGCTGCCGGTCAATCCCTCCGGCGGCCTGAAGGCGAAAGGCCATCCGATCGGCGCGACCGGCGTGTCGATGCACGCCCTCTCTTCGGCGCAGCTTACTGGCGAGGCCGGCGGCATCCAGGTCAGGGACGCGAAGCTCGCCGGCATCTTCAACATGGGCGGCGCGGCGGTCGCGAATTATGTGAGCATTCTCGAGCGGGTGAAATAAGCGGATCAGATGCGCCTCGCGCGCCATTGACCAAATCCTGCGCAGACCGTTAGCGGATGGGCCGTCGCCGGCGTTGGCGGCGGCCCTGTCCTATCCGCCGATGAGAATCTTCGCCGCGCTGTTTCTCGCCTATGTTCTGTCGATCTTCTATCGCTCCTTCCTGAGCGTGATCGCGGACAAGGTGATGGCTGATCTCGCCATCGGCCCGGCGGAGCTCGGGCTCATGAGCGCGGCCTGGTTCATAACCTTCGCATTGATGCAGTTTCCTGTGGGCTGGGCGCTCGACCGCGTCGGCCCGCGCCTCACGGTCACGGCGTTGATGACGGTTGGAACGGCCGGCGCCTTTCTGTTCGCCTTCGCGCCGAATGGAATCATCGCGACGATCGCGATGGCGCTGATCGGAACCGGCTGCTCGCCGATCTTCATGTCGGCGCTCTATCTGCTCGCGCGCGGAACGGCGCCGGAAAAATTCGCTGGCCTCGCATCGCTCTTCATCGGCCTCGGCTCGATCGGCAATCTCGTCGGCGCCGCGCCGCTGGCGCGCGCCGCCGCGGCTTTCGGCTGGCGGGAGGCGATGATCGGCCTCGCCTGCTGCTTCGCTCTCGCCACGGTCTGCGCTGCTGTTCTGACGCGCGATCCGCCAAAGGCGGACGCGGAGCAAAAGGATTCGGGCCTGATCGAGGGCCTGCGCGAGATCGTGTCGATCCCGGCCTTCTGGCTGATCGCGCCGATCACCTTCGTCAGCTACGCGGTGCTGGTCACCGTGCGCGGACTGTGGATCGCGCCCTATCTCGGCGAGGTGAACGGCTTCACCACGGTCGAGCAGGGCGACGCGGCGTTCCTGATGGCTGTGGCGATGACCATCGGCGCCTTCGCCTTCGCCTGGCTCGAACGCGCGATGGGCGGTCCGAAGCCGCCGGTGCTGTGGTCGACGCTTCTGGTCGCGGTTCTGTTCGGCGCGCTGGCGCTGGTCGGCCATCGCACCGGAAGCGGCGCCGTCATCCTCTTTGCCGCGATCGGCTTCGCCGGCTTCAGCTACGCCATCCTGATGGCGCATGCGCGGCTGTTCTTTCCCGATCACCTGATCGGGCGCGGAATGACCTTCATGAATTTCTTCTTCATCGCCGGCGCCTCGGCGATGCAGGCGGGTTCGGGCTGGCTGATCGCCTCGGGCCGAAGCGCGGGACTGGATTCAGCGACGGTCTTCGCGCGCCTGCACTGGACCTTCGCGATCCTGCTCATCGTCAGCGTCGCGGTCTACGCCTTCGCGCCGGCGAGGAGCGAATAGCGAATGGCGAGTGGTTGGCGGCGAAACCGCGCTCCGCCTCTGTTCGCCATTCGCCACTCGCCATTCGCCATTCGCTATTTTTCGCCACTTTCATTCCCCCTCCGCCTTCGCATGGATCGCCAGCGCGTGCAGCCCGCTCTCGAATTCGGACGCCAGCAGGGCGTTGATCATGCGATGGCGCTCGACGCGGCTCTTGCCGGAGAACGCCTCCGAGATCACATGGATGCGGTAGTGCGTTTCTCCTCCGGGCCTCGCTCCCGCATGTCCGGCGTGCAGATGGGACTCGTCTGTCACGTCGAGAGCGGAGGGACGCAGTCCGCCATTGAGCGCTGCAGCGATTCGGTCG
>Ga0209933_1001963_pt1 | contig 14131 bp, 7 predicted proteins | sample ThiBiot_300_biof_FD_183944 | JGI IMG/M metagenome (GOLD analysis project Ga0209933, IMG submission 183944) | Wastewater bioreactor microbial communities from Cape Town, South Africa - Thiocy_cont_300_biof (SPAdes) | ecosystem: Engineered > Bioremediation > Thiocyanate > Unclassified | place...
CCGATCGCGCTCCAAAGCGAGTAGCGGCCGCCAACCCAATCCCAGAATTCGAAAATGTTCTCTTCTGCAATCCCGAATTTTTTAACCGCTTCTATATTGGTCGATAATGCTACGAAATGTTTGGCAACATCTTCATTCTTAGCACCTGATTTCAGGAACCATTCTTTGGCGGAATTCGCATTGGTCATAGTTTCCTGGGTTGTAAATGTCTTGGAAGCCACGATGAACAAAGTCGTTTCCGGATCAAGATCTTTAACAACCTCAGCCATATGATTTCCGTCTACATTGGAAACGAAATGAACTTCAAGTCTTGTTTTGAAATGCTTCAATGCAGAACACACCATCACCGGGCCAAGGTCCGATCCCCCGATTCCGATATTAACCACATCCGTGATTTCTTTACCTGTAAAACCTTTGTGAGAACCGGAAATCACCGATTCTGAAAAAGCTTCCATATGCGCTAAGACCTTTTTAATGCCTGGCTTGATGTTTTTGCCATCCACCAAAATTTCTTTATCGGAAAAGTCTCTCAAAGCGGTGTGAAGAACGGCTCTATCTTCGGTCTCATTGATTTTGTCACCGGAAAACATTTTACCAATTGCTTCCTTGAGCTGCGTTTCTTCTGCTAATTGCAGCAATAATTCGAGTGTTTTGCCATCCACCAGATTTTTAGAATAATCGAAAAGATAATTTTCTGTCTCTAAGGAAAACTCCTGAAAACGATTCGGGTTATACTGGAACAAAGTTCTCAATTCGAAATCGTTGTTGGCAAATTGCTGGTCAAGGGCTTTCCATGCAGAGGTCTGAATAGGATTTATTTTTGGTAACATTCTTTCAAGGTTTTAATTAAAATTAATCTTACAAGAAATTCTAATAAGACCTGCAAATTTAAGAAAAATAAGCCAGTTGGTTTTATTTCTTTTTTAACATAATATGACAACTTTGGCATTGTTCGCATAGCACGCACGCTCTGCCAATGGCTTGCTCCGGTATATACAACTATTATACAATTACAAACCATGGTCATCATCTGATAGAATATACTCTTATCGTCCGATAAGAGTAAGGCTTATGCCTTGATAAGAGTAAGACTTATCGTCCGATAAGAGTGAGACCTGCCGTTCGACAGGACTTGAATGGATGTTCGAATACTATAATAAAAGAGTACCGGTCCCGATACTTTATTTATGAACTTGTTTTAGATGTTATTGCCATAATAGTCTGGTATTGATAATCAATACTATTTTTTATTTACCAACTTGTTTGGAACATTGCCAACATATTTTTCTCATTCTCTTATTGATAAAACAAAAATTATTTTTTTTCTAAAAAATCAAGTGGTATAGGGAATTTCGCATTTATGCTATCTTCCAAAACTTTATAGCCTTGTTTTTCTAAACCAGCAATATAATTTTCACAACCAACCCCTGTCGCCGAATATCTGTTATGCGCTGATTTCACAATATAGGAATATGAGTTTTTAGTAGAAATCTTGTTGATGTCTAACGTAGATCCACTGAAGTCCTTAGCTAAAGATATTGCTGCTTCTAGTTTTTCATAAGGCTTCAAAATGATCAAATCTCTTTTGCATTCAGCTTCAGAGTATCTATAAAATGAACCTTCACCAAAAAAAGTCAGTGGCGCAGGTTTATCATTTTCTAAAAATATTGTTTTCCCCAAAAGCCTAGCGGATCTATGATATAAGTATTGGATGTATTATTTTTTATCAAAAATTTACCATCAGGCAAAGGAGGCTGCGTTTCAATAATCTCAATATCTTTACCTTTATTCACTTTAATTTGTGTTGAACAATTATTAAATAAAATAATTGTTAAAATAATTAAGATTTTTTTCATTGTCTCATCATCATAAAAAAGTTTAAAACATTGTTTATATACCTTTGCCCTACTGGAGATATTGTTCCACCCCATTTTATTTCTTCAACATATGAGGACATCTCATTTAGATTACGCATTATTCCATCATCCCGATGTCGCGGATTTGTAATTAGTGATCAATTATAAATCCACCAACAAATCTGGAACATCTGTTATGGTTCTCAACATTTTAGATAGCCGTCTTCTAATTTCTCTTGTTTTAGTTATCCAAAATACCATTTAAAACTTCTCCTATCTTATTTCTATAAAAATAGTATTGAATATCAATACTATTTTTTATTTAATAACTTGTTTGGAACATTACCGGAGTTAAGGTTTTTTCTCGTACATCCACTCTCTTCCAGAATAAGCTTTCAATTGATTTTTAAATGGTGGTAACTCGGAAGTTTTAAAATATTCATCATTAGAATACTGATTTTTCGGATCTGTCTTCACTGACACTTCCTGAATCAAAAAATCAATAAATTTTATTCCGTCCTTAGAATTAAAAAAATAATTTTTTTCCTTCCTATTGACTGTAATTGCTACTTTCAGTTTATTGGTTCTGTATGTATTTTTAGAATGATTTTCAATTACATAGTCCTTGACTTTTTCTAATATTTTTTTATTTTTTACTTCATAAATTGATTGATAGGCATTATCTATTTTAATGTTTGGTTGATCGTTTGTTAAAAAAGTATCCATTGCGTGATCGTAATTTCCAACATACTTAACATTGATTAGTATATTTTCTGTTTTATTTTGACAATTTATCAAAAGAAAAACTGTTCCTAATATGTATATTAATAATTTCTTCATAATAATATTATTTTAACCACTTATATCTTCCATTATATATTACAGGTTGTAATGGCATCATTAAATAGCTATTATTCTGATAATAATTAAAGCCCCATTTCATTGTAGAAAGCGCATGAGCTCCGCTACTGTTTATCCCAACAAGCGATACTTCTGCCCTCCAAAATATATTAAACATACTGTTTACTTCTCTATTAGGAGCGTCATAAAATCTGTATGTATTTGTTTTAGAATCATACATTTCATTTTGCCTACTCTTATTCCAATAATAAGGAGAAGAATCGTGACCTTTGCTTCCTGGCAAAGGATCATTGAATACATTATATTGGTTGGTTCCTAAACTCGAATCATTAGTAAACACAGTTTGCACCCATTGAAATGAGTCATAACCGCTGTTATCTGCCGGAGTAAAACGTAAATCTAATTCAGTTGCTTTTGAGCCATCATCATAATTTACAGTACGATATGATTTTACTTTCATTTTCCCAACATAATTTCCATCATCATCATAAACTTTGAACGAAGAACCTTGTTGTAGTGCAGCAGCACCCCAATGCGCCACGTGGTTCAACCCACTGGTTATAAGACCCTGTTGAAAGCCTTTCCAGAAACTACCCCCTGCAATTGCAGAGCTAATACCACCACTAAAACCGCCAACTGCAATCATCGTTGCTTTCATCATATCTTTGCTAAAGCTATTATAAACTACATTATCACGTGTACTTGCTCCAAAATTGATACCTAAACTTTGTACCCCGCTTGCCATTGCGGAGGAAATAAGCCCGCTCCAAAATCCGCTTCCAAACTTACCGCCGTCTGCTGCACTCATCAGACCACTGCTAATCGCATGCATCCCGGCTTCAAAGGCTGCCTTACCAACGGTAAGCAGTTGGCCAAATGCAGATGTAGCAACGCTACCTATACCAAAACTAATAGCACCGGCAATAGCCCCCATTGTGGCGGCCTTGCCCATCCCATACCAGAACGGGATGCCCTGTATCATATTAGCAATGGCTTTCCCAAAGATAGCAACTCCCACGGCAATAATTACCGCTACACCTAAGGTTATTTCGTTACCATCCAGATCTACATTAAGCAAAGGATTGTTAAGTACATAAGAATACCTGTCATAAGACTGTGTGTTGTAGGGGTCTGAGACAAGATTATCTGCACTTAGGAACTTTCTTAATATAGGGTCGTAGAGACGGGCATTCATATTGATGAGGCCGGCTTTCCAAAGATGCTCATGTCCTGTATATCCTCTATCTATGAAATAGTTATAAGTTGATAGTTGTTGGCTGTCAGTAATCAATGTTCCTGCAGAGTTTAGCAAAGCTTTTACATTGCCCCACGCATCAAAATATCTTTGTTCTATAACAGCACCGTCTGCAGCTTTGGTAATAGCCAAAATGCTTCCTATATTATCCCTGTGCAGGAAGTAGCCGGCCGTCTCATTTGCAACAACAGACGAACCATTCAGCACTGTTTTTTTGATGTAGTTGGCAGAGTAAGGATCCCCTGTAAGGTAATTTATAATTTCTGTCCTGTTGCCATTTTTGACGATCTCTACTGCAAAATCTGAGGAATAAAACTTCTGAACCCCTGTAACCGTGGAAGCCATAGAATAACGGCCTTTCAGAATGTTGTATTCAAAATTCAGATTTTCCTTCCCTGCAAGTGTAATGTTCAGAGGGCTTTTGAAGGCGTTATATGTTGTGGAAGCAAATCCTCTCTGCGTATTTACGCTCTGACCATTCGTATTGAAAGCGATGTTTTGCAGCTTATAGTCACCTGTGTTGTAGTTATATTTGCCAAGCTCTGAGTTGGACGTCATTCTTCCTCGCGGATCGTAGGTATACTCATTAACCAACGTACCATTTAAGGTTTCGGTCAGAAGGCGGTTGAGCTTATCATAATTATAGGTCTCACCCTTGCCAAATGTTCGATTGTTTCGGGAGTTAAGTACGCCCTTATCCATATTATAGTCATAACCTATATCTACTACAGAAATTCCTGTAGTATTATTGACGTGACGGATGTCAGTAAGGGAGTTGTCACTGCTTCTGTAACTGTTGGTAATAGTGTAGCCATTGCCATACTCCATCTGTTTGGTTTGTCCGCGGGCATTAACTTCTGAGATATGCCAAAGCATTTTTGCCGTTACAGGATCATTTTGCTGTACAAGAATTCCATTGGAGTCGTAAATGTTTTTGATTAGAGTAATAGGCGTAGTATAATTGAGGCCGTTCAGTTTTACAGTGTTGCTTACAATCTCTGTTCTGCCAAATGTATCAAAACTGCTACTGGTTGTATATGTGAACTCCGGAGTCTGTTCCACTTTTCCCATTATCCGGAAATACTGGTCATATATCGTAGTATAGGTAAATGTTTTGCCGTTACTGGTTCCGGTAATCTTTTCTGGTAACTTTGTATTTGCGTTATAAGAATATGTTTTCTCTATTGCCGTATTTTCGGCAGTAGTTTTTCCATAAGTTTTTTCTGTATCAGGTCTACCCAGGCTGTCATAGGTGTATAATGTATAACCTTTCGGGTTTTCTTCTCGTATTATTCTGCTGAGATTGTCATACTTATATTCGAAGATTCCTGCGGACGGATCTGTGATCTTGGTTTTATTTCCCCAGCCATCTATTTCAAACGTTGTTTTGATGCCGTCATAGTCTGTTTCCCTAAGAGCACCATTAGGAAAGTAAGAAAACCCTATTACACCCCCATGATCTTGCTGACGGATGACATTGCCCATTGCATCCATCGTTTTGGATGTTTTTTTGTAGCCGTCATCTACGGTTACCATCATCCCTTCATAGCAGGTTTTTATAACTTTTCCTGTGTAAAGCTTATTTTCTTTAGGTCTGCTAAGCTCGTCGTATTTAATTTCATTCCATTGCTGAGTTTCTCCTTCAAAATAGGGTTCTGTAAATCTTATTTTCCTTCCAAAAAGATCATACTCCGTTTTTGCAACAATCCATTTCCCATTGATAGATTGTGTCTTGGATTGGATTTCGCGGTCAAACTTGTCAAATGTAACAATGCTTTCTGTGCCTCCTTCTCTTTTTTTGGAAAGGTTATAAACGCCACCTGCAATATTGGAAGCAGTCTTGGATATCGTGGTTTTTTTACCTAGGTAATCCGTAATCTCAGCAATATTGCCCCAACTATCATAATTATAATAGGTTTTCAGGCCTAATGACGAAGTTTCTTCGGACATTCTGCCTAACGTATTGATAACAGCAGAGGAAAATAATCCGTCCGGAGTTGTTGTTTTATTTATGTAGCGCTGGGTATCATCATATTCATAAGATGTAGATTGTGACGGAAGACCGGAGACGGACAACGTTTCTTTTTTCAGATTCCCATTATTATAATATTCGTACGATGTTACTATTGGCGGTGCGGTAGAATCATTGGAATATTTATATACCTCAGAAACCAGCCCGTTATTAAAATAATTATTTGTTTCTCTGGTTGTAAAAGATAACCCGTCTCTGTAAGTTATATTTTCAGAAGTATCTATTTTACCATAGAAATAATGGTCTCCATTAGTAGATTCCGGTTTATAAGTATATGCTACTCTGGTAGAGCCTATACTGTTGTAATCGGTATAGGCAAATTTGAGTTTAAAATCATCATTTGGATCATAATCGTAGCGTTTGTTGATAAATATCTTTTTAAGATTATCAACAGAAGATTCTTGTGTAGAAAGGATGATATATTGATTTCCAATTTTAAATTTCTGATTTACACTATAATTTTCTGTAAAGAATGTTTTAATTCCTCCATAGGTAGATTTTATAACAGAATTATCCATCAAAGGATCTTTGGTTTGGATTTTCCAGAAAATAGCTTTTACCGGATCTTTTACTCTGTATTTTCCGCTGGAGAATGTAGATTCATACGGATCACTGACATAGGTTTTCTGAAAACCTAGAAATCCTTTCCCTTCAAGATTTTGGATTCCGTTTTCAAACCTGTATTCCTTGGTAAGTATTTTATTATCAAATAAAGTATGGACTTTATTGACCATATAATAACTGCCATTGGAGTTATGCGTGTAATATGGATATTTTAGCTCCGGTTGAGGATTGAAGATATAAGTTAATTCCTCATAATAGTCTCTCTCTATTCCCCAGGAAAGCAGATCAGGATCAATGGCTTGAGCCATATTACGGTATTCTACCTTCTGTAGGACTGAAGACGAATTGTCCACCTCCTGTATCTGTGTTTCAAGAAAACTTTCATTATTGACTGTAATCCGAGTATCAAATCTTGCAACCGGATCATGAATATAAAATCCTGATTTATAAACATTCAATCTATTAAAATCTGTATTTGATAATACGAGAGATAATGGGGAAATTACCAAATTGGTAACTGATTCTGATTTTTTCTTTGTAAATGTACCACCTTGCAAATTTTTATTAAGATATAAATTTACCTGATTACTGATGGAAGAATTGAAACCTGTCGTATGGGTTATCATTTCATATGCAGTTAAGCCTTGAGCTACCAAAGGAGATGCACACTGGTTTGCCATTACCACATAGTTAACAGTATTAAATGGATAAGAAGGATTTACACATTTAAAGTTGGGTCTGAAAAAAAATGTATTTCCCAAATTCTCAACCTTAACTTCTGCAAGCCTACCATCTACATCATATTTTGCTCTTCCCACTTTGTTCAGTGTCATTATATCAGATCTTCCATCACCATCAAAATCCGTTATTATGATGTTTTGGGTAGCGTATCGGGTATAAGCATATTCATCTGGCTGTCCATCCCAGAATTTTTGCCAAAATGTAGATCTTTTGATAACATTATTTTGCGAAGGCTTAAGATAGAAGATTTTCTGTTCGGTGTAGTTTTCCTCTGCTTTCAAAAATTGTTTGCCGTTACTCGTATATTTCCACCATAAAAGATTGTCATGTTCTATATTGTAGAAAACCGCACCTATTTTAGTCCCGCTGCTATCCTCATCCTTTGGAATTTCGTAGACCCTCTGTGGTGTTAGGAAATCGGTTAAACCATCTCCGTTAAAATCTCCAAAATAGATTGGGGTATCATTTCCGAAATGACTCAGGCTTTGATCAGTCAATAATGCTGTAAGTGTGTTCTGTTGAAAATCAACCTTATAAACATCATATTTCGAAGGATATTTCGATACCACCATTAATTCAGAAATCCCGTCACCATCTATTTCTATAGGGTAAACATCCTTATTTTCTATAGAAAGATTACCTAATGAAACCGGAAATTGATTAATATCAGCTACTGGTGTTTTTTTTCCTACTTCAAGAAAATATAATTTAGCTGGACGATTAAAATTAGCAGTCTCGTAAACTAGAAAATCAATCAATCCATCATTATTAAAATCTCCTGATACATAGGTTCTCTCGCTTGTATCCCTTCTGTAAATGTAAGATGGGTTATGTGGGGTTCCACCGTCAGGATCGGAATAAGGATCATCATTAGCATGAAAATTTTCTCTCGATATAAGACCTCCTTTCAAAATATATTTTACAGTAATCTGCTCGCCCGTTTTAAGGTCCTGTGTAATAAAATTGACCTCATCTCGTAGATTATCGTTTACAGAATCATATTCATTATCTATATTAGCATTATCCAAGTAATTTACTTTAACTGTGATCAGCTGATCATTATCCTTAATTTTTCCAATTTTCCCTAGAGTTTTACCTGCATAAAAAGTTGAGCTTGAACTGGTAGAAAGATTGGAAAATCTTTGTAAACGGCTGCTTTGTACACCATAGCTGCCATTACGTAGTTTAACCTGATAGACTGCTTCTAAATTTTTTCCTGTAAAATTACCAACAGTTGCGCTTCCTAAGCCGACAACATCCTGCGGTCTTGGATTATTATAATACCCGATGCCAAGTGGAAAACCATTACTTCCTTGTCCCAAAGTTATTTTCGCAGCATTCGTTACATTATACTTAAAAAGTAAGGGTTTAAGCTTAGCTCCGCCATCATTTTCCACGTCTATTTCGACCAGTCTTTCTACACTGTTTTCACTGATATAATCGTGCACAAGCGAATATTTTCGATATAGAGCATTGTAAATCGAGCCAGTATTGATTTCGTATAGTATTCGTGAGTTGATAAACTCTATTTCATTTCTGAATATCTTAATATTATATCGACGAGCTTTATATAAAAAATTAACATAAAATTTATCGGTAGCCACACTAGTTCCTCCGTAAGATATTTTTGTTAATACAGGAACATTGTTGGCAACTTCATAAGTATAATGAATCTGATTGTCCAATGCATCTACAATTGTAGAGATATAATATTGCCCCGTTACTAATTCTTTATACTTAGCAATTCGTCCGTCGGTATATTTTACAATGAACTGATACTCCCCAGCAGTTTGCTTTGTAATTTTTATCTTTGAAAAAATCTCGGTAACATATTCATTATCTGTGATCTTTAATAATCTTTGTCCATCCAAATAAAAAGGATCACTATCATTAAATTGAGGTCCCCTTGTAACACCATCGACTTCTTTACTCTTGCCTCCACGATTAATCGTTGAAAGACCAACAATATTCCAACCCCAGCCAGCTTGACCATTACCGCTCTGGCTGTTATATGACAATGCAACATTTGGCTGGAAACTGTTGACCCCTTTTAAAAGTTCTATGGGCAACATATAGGTCAATGCTCCAGACTCACTGACATTCATTTCCGCATTAACTGTAGGAGCAAGTGGATCTGTTAGATTTATTGCTGATATTATATTTTGCCCTCCTGTCTGATCATTTTCTGCATAGCCAGAGGTGTCGTATTCCAAAGGAATCTCAGTTAGGGTTTGTGAAAATAGTATTATACTGATAAAGAAAAATATTGAAGACAACGAAGATCTCATAGAGGTTACCATTTTAAGATGTTTTTAGATACAACCTGTCCAGTGTTAAGTGTGAAATTAACAATGAAAATTCCAGGTAGTTGATTTTGCAATGAAAAAGTTGTGTAATTGATTCCGTTTGTCGGCTGGTACCCAAATACATATCCACCGTTACCATTATAAACCTGCAAATCATAAATCTGATTAAGCGCCGGACCATCCCAAGTTATATTAACAGTATATTGATTTCCTGCACTTACCGGATTAGGATAAACTTTGATGCTGTTTTTAATATTCAGTAACTCATCATATGTATGTCCTGTCCCTTGATTATTGCTGCCATTCGAGACCGCACAATCATATGCATCTGTATTACTTCCAGGTGTGTCATAATTAAAACATTTACCGCCACTATTATATGTCCCGTTCGGAATCTGTTGAATTTTCTCTATTGATATAGAGCATATATTATTAATAAGATTCAATACATTGTCACTCCAATCCAAATAAGAATAATATTTGATATAGTCATTAAAGACAATGTCTTCAAAATGCTCAATAGGAGGTTTATAAACTGCGTCCAATGGATTGGGATAAGCAAGAGAATAATAACCATTACTTGTTAGCTGATATGATTTGACAGTATAACAGATACCAGGCTGGGTGTAGGCAGCTTTTACACGATTCGAACTTTTTGGAAGCACCCATCCATAGCTTCCCTTATCTAGTGGTACTTGTCCGCCCAATGCATAACCCAAGTAAACAGATTCTTTATAATTATCCATCAGAATAGCATTCTGTTTAATAATCTGATTGTCTTTGCCCTGAGTGGTTGAAAATAATTCAGTAAATGGTGTAGTGTTTACAGTTGGTGCACTATAGACAACTACCATAAACTCTCCAGATTTTATAATTTTATCCTGTGGCAACCAAAAAACACCAAAAAGATCTCTTATATACCAATTTTCAAGTCTGATATCTTTATCGCTGTAATTATAGATTTCTATAAACTCTCCCCAGTGATGCCTTCTCGCATTTTCTTCCTGCTGTGTAGTGCCATTGAAAAGAGTCATTCTTTCGTTATAGGGTGTATCGTGATAGATTTCTGTTATTTTGATCTGTGATGAAAGAGAGATAGAAAATAATAGAAACAAATTCAAAAAATAATTTTTTACCATAGTGTAGGTTTATAAATTATTAATATTCTGTTGGAGTTGTTGTAGATGGATGGGTTTGTTATTAGACCTATTTAGGTTTAATAATGCCGTATGTCTCGTGAGTTCGTCCTCATTTTCTATGAACCTTGTTGGGTTATGGACAATTTCAAGAATGCGGCTTTTATCGGTTGAATAACCTTGTTTAGAATAGAATTTAGCAATAATAAGGTTGACCCTGTCAATGGAATGTGCATCAGAAGTACCACCTTTTTGTCTGCAGAGTTCGAAGATCTTTGTTTTGGCACCAGTAAAATCACCCTTTAAAATAAGATATTTTATTCGTCTTGTTGCTGTTTCAAAATTCTGTTGTGGATTTTCAGATTTTGTACTTATTTCATGGAGAAGAGAATCCATAATCGGCGATCCTGAAGAATTTAGAATTTCAGATTGTTTAAAATATACATCAAATAGTGCTAGAGCCGACCAAAATGTTTTTTTCTGGGTATGGTTGTAATCCTCAAAACGAATAAGATTGTCGAGGTTGTTAAGTTGCTTCGACAATTCCCGAAAATGTTTTATGAAATAAGGATCACTTTTATCTATGGTTTCTAAATAAGTATTAGCTGCATCAAGTGCTCCGTTATAATCTTTTTCTGCGCGAAGGGCTGATATGTTAACCTTGCTCATCTCACGGATCTGTGGCAACCTATCATTTGAAGGAACCTTTGCTTTAAGTACAGCTAATTCCTGAACTGTCTCTTGAGCCGTCAAATGATTAAAACGCTGCTTATGGGCATTGCGGTTTTCTCTTCTATACTTTTTTAATGCCTTATTTTTTCTTGTATCTACAGTATCTACATTTAATGCAATATACTTATTAATTTTGGACAGTTCCTTTTCAAGATTTTTTTTGTTAGGGTAATTTTGTAACAATAATTCCTCGTAGCGTTCTTTGACATATGTAAGTATCCTTCCGTCCGGAATATTTAAATGACCTATTATCTTTTTATTCCCTAAGGCTGCTTTTATATACTCACTGTATAGCCGTCGCTTAATTCGTAAGTTCGTTGGAATATTAGCCGAAGCTTGCTGATACAACTGTATTACCTGCAATTCTTTATGCTTTTGCGACAACAGTATTTTCCTGATGCCATTATAAGCACGAATTTCAGAAGTATCTAACGCTAATACCTGCTCATACTTATTTTTTGCAGCATTAAGCCTTCCCTGTTTACGAAGTCTTCTTGCAGCCCTGAGTAATGTTGGAATATCATTATCTGTCGAAGACGACTTAATAAATTTTGCGAAAATAAAATTGGGAACTAAGCTGGAAACAATCCCCAACCCAGCTAAATGGAGGAATTTTTTTCGAGAGATCATCAATTATAGTTTTTTAAAAAAGGGGAAGAAAGGATTCTGGCCTGTATTTCTCTACTGTAAACGTTATAAATTCAGTTATTCAACTTCCCCTTGCATTGCAAATATAAAAATTTTCATCAAAACACCAAAAACAATATTTTTTTTATAATTAATTCGTTCAATACTTGATGTATTCTAATGTATTTTACATTGATTTAACATAATATCATAATCTGATAAAATAAAATTATTAAAAAGAACAATTTTTTTAATTAAATAATCCTAAATCATCGAACAGTGGATATACAAAGGATATAGAAAGGATATAAAATTATCAAACAAAGGTTACACAAATGATATACAAACCTCCATATTATGTCAAATGAAACCGACCCTTTCAGCAAAATAAAATTTCTAAATCACAACAAATTTTGACGTTAGCCTATAACAGCTTTGGCAAAAATAATATTCAGAAGTATGACAATTGTCTTGAGAAAATACAATTAATGATTTGAAATTAAACCTAACTTTACAGAAGCAAAATGTAGATTATGGATGATTTTCTAGCCGCCAGATCTCAAATGGCAATGTCCCTGGGCTTTCACATCATATTTTCCTGTGTCGGGATGGTAATGCCTTTTCTAATGGCTTTTTCACATTACAAATATTTGACAACCAAAGACGAAGTCTACAAAGGTCTTACAAAAGCCTGGAGCAAAGGTGTTGCAATCCTTTTCGCAACCGGCGCTGTTTCGGGAACAATGCTGTCTTTTGAATTGGGGTTGTTGTGGCCCAAATTTATGGAACACGCCGGTCCGATTTTCGGGATGCCTTTTTCTTTGGAAGGAACTGCCTTTTTTATTGAAGCAATTGCGATTGGTTTCTTTCTTTATGGGTGGGAAAAATTCAACAAATGGTTCCATTGGTTTTGTGGTGTTGTAGTCGGCGTAAGTGGATTAGCTTCCGGAATTTTGGTTGTAGCTGCGAATGCCTGGATGAATAGCCCGGCAGGTTTCGATTATATTGGCGGAAAATACCTGAACATCGATCCCATAAAAGCAATGTTCAATGAGGCATGGTTTCCACAGGCGTTTCATATGACCGTGGCTGCTTTTGCGGCAACAGGATTTGCAGTAGCCGGCATTCACGCCTTGATGATTTTGAAAAAACGAAATGTTAACTTTCATACAAAGGCCTTTAGAATTTCTGCCGGTTTTGCGATTATCGGGGCTTTGCTAGCTCCTATCAGTGGTGATGTTGCAGCCAAATCTGTCGCTGTAAGACAACCGATAAAATTGGCGGCGATGGAAGCGCATTTCGAAACGGAAAAAGGCGCAAGTTTCGTCATTGGCGGAATTCCAGATGAAGAAAATGAACAAATTAAATATGCTATAAAAGTTCCGAAAGTTCTAAGTTTTCTGGCTTGGGGCGATTTTGATGCTGAAGTGAAAGGGCTGAAAGATTTTCCAAAAGACCACTGGCCTCCGGTTGCGGTTGTTCATTACGCTTTTCAAATTATGATATTTTTCGGAAGTGTAATGATGATCATTGGCTTGATTTACCTCATCGCAACATTTTGGAAGAAAGAATGGCTGACCAAAAACTGGTATCTGAAAATGTTCGTTGCAGCAATTCCATTCGGTTATATCGCATTAGAAGCGGGTTGGACTGTGACGGAAGTTGGCAGACAACCCTGGATTATTTACGGAATCATGAAAACAATTGATGCGGTGACGCCGATGCCGGGAATCCAATATTCGTTTTACTTTTTCACATTGATTTTCATTTCGTTATCATTAATTATCATCTTCTTGTTACTGAGACAGCTCAAGATGGTTCCGAAATTATACGACCCGACCGACCCTAATTATAATCCTAAAAATAAGAAATAATGATCTACGTAGTTATTGCATTTCTCTGGGTTTCAATTTGTTTGTATGTGATTACAGGTGGCGCAGATTTCGGAGCGGGGATTATCGAATTATTTTCCAAAAAATCTTATCGTAACCAAACGAAAAAGATAATGTCCAAATCTATCG
>Ga0209933_1001979_pt1 | contig 13974 bp, 17 predicted proteins | sample ThiBiot_300_biof_FD_183944 | JGI IMG/M metagenome (GOLD analysis project Ga0209933, IMG submission 183944) | Wastewater bioreactor microbial communities from Cape Town, South Africa - Thiocy_cont_300_biof (SPAdes) | ecosystem: Engineered > Bioremediation > Thiocyanate > Unclassified | place...
GCGTGCTGCCGTTCGAGGCCGGCTGCGCAGCGCGGGGTTGGACGCCTTCGGCAAGAGCGGTTTTCGTGGACATCTATACGCTGATCTTTCTCGTCCTGGCTGTCGTGATCTTCTGGAAGCTCAGGAGCGTCCTGGGCCAGAGGACCGGCAACGAGCGGCCGCCCTTCGATCCGTTCAGCCGGCGCGGCAACGATGCGCAGGGTGCGGGCGGCAAGACGATCGACGCCCAGCCGACGGAAGTGAGGCCGGGCGACAAGGTCGTTCCGCTGCCGCGCCGGGCCGAGGACGGCACCGTGATCGCCACCGCCGATCCGGCCGCCGAACGCATCGCCGCCTATGCCCCCGCCGGCTCGCCGCTCGCCGCCGGGCTCGCCGCCGTCGCCAGCGCCGACCGCAGCTTCGATCCGGCGCAGTTCCTCGATGGCGCCCGCACCGCCTATGAGATGATCGTCACGGCCTTCGCACAGGGCGACCGCAAGGCGCTGAAGCCGCTGCTCGGCCGCGAGGTCTTCGACGGATTCGCTGGCGCCATCGCCGATCGCGAGCAGAAGGGCGAGACCGTCGAATTCAGCTTCGTCGGCATCGACAAGGCCGAGATCACCGACGCGGCCGTCCGTGCCCGCTCGGCGCAGATCACCGTGCGCTTCGTCTCGAAGCTCATCTCGGCGACGCGCAACAAGGCCGGCGAAGTCGTCGATGGCGATCCGGTCGTCGTCGCCGACGTCACGGATGTCTGGACCTTTGCGCGCGACACGGGCTCGCGCGATCCGAACTGGCTGCTCGTCGCCACCGAAACCGTCGAATAGCGGAGCCGGTCCGTGTCGTCGGGGGAACCGCGTCCGCTGTCGCCGGTCGGCTTCGCCGCGCTGCCCGGCTGGGAGGAGGACGACCACGCCGCCGCGTTCCGCGCCTTCCGCCTCTCCGCGCTGAGGGCGGTCGAGGCATCGCCGAAGACCCGCGCGCTCGGCATCGACGGCGCCCGGCTGGCGCTGGTGGCTGCCAAGGCGCTGGAACTCCCGGAGATGATCGACCGCGCCGCGGCGCGCACCTTCTTCGAGACGCATTTCGAACCGCATGAGGGCGAGGCCGGCGAAGGCTTCTTCACCGGCTATTACGAGCCCGAGGCAGACGCGGCGCTTGTTCCGGCTGGCCCGTACCGGACGGCGCTCTTGCGTCCGCCCGAAGAACTGGTCGAGATCGACGAGGCCAATCCGCCGCCCGGCCTCAAGACCGGCATGCGCTTCGCCCGCAAGACGGCGACCGGCTTCGAGCCTTTCTTCGATCGCGGCGCGATCATGGATGGCGCACTCGACGGCCGCGGGCTGGAGATCGCCTTTCTCGCCGATCCGGTCGATGCCTATTTCATCCATGTCCAGGGCGCCGCCCGCCTCCGCCTCGGCGACGGACGGCTGATGCGTGTCACCTATGCCGCCAAGTCCGGCCATGCCTATACGCCGGTCGGCCGTGTCCTCATCGAGCGCGGCGCGCTGGAGCGGGGCAAGGTGACGATGCAGGCGATCCGCGCCTGGCTCGCCGCCCATCCGTACGAGATCCGCGACGTTCTCGGCGCCAACCGCTCCTATATCTTCTTCCGCGAGGCGCCGGTCGAGGATCCCGCGCTCGGGCCGATCGCCGCCGCCAAGGTGGCGCTGACGCCCGGCCGCAGCCTCGCCGTCGACCGCACGCTGCACACCTTCCACGTCCCGATCTGGATCGACACCGTCGTTCCGGGCGCAAGCGGCAGCGAGCCGTTCCGCCGGCTGCTGGTGGCGCAGGATACCGGCTCCGCCATTCTCGGCCCGGCGCGCGGCGACATCTTCTTCGGCTCCGGCGACGCAGCCGGCGAGATCGCCGGGCGCATGCAGGCGCGAGGCCGCTTCGTGACGCTGGTGCCGCGGGCATGACCCGCCGGCGGCGCGGACTCTCGGACGAAGAGCGAACGCTCTGGGCGACGGTGGCGCGGACGGCCGTGCCGCTCCGTCCCGGCGAGGCGGTCGAGCCCGAGGCGCCGCCCGCCCCTGCCGAACCCGACGCCTCCCAATTCGCCTCGGTGCCGCCGGCCGAGCCGCAGAGCCCATCCGGCGCGCGGCCGAAGCCGTCGGTTCCGCCGCTCTCGCCGATCGAGCGCCGCGTGCTGTCGCGGGTCGCGCGCGGCATGGTCGGCATCGACGGGCGCATCGATCTGCACGGCATGACGCAGCACGACGCGCATCTGGCACTCCGCGCCTTCCTGGTGTCGGCGCAGATGCGCGGCGCCAAGACCGTCCTCGTCATCACCGGCAAGGGCTTTCGCGAGAGCCGCGGCGAACCGCATCTTTCCCATGCCAACCTGCATGCGGCGCATTTCGGCGAGCAGGAGCGCGGCGTGCTGCGCCGGCGCGTGCCGCAATGGCTGGCCGAGCCGGGGCTTCGCGACATCGTGCTCGGCTTCGACGAGGCGCATCGCAGCCATGGCGGCGGCGGAGCGCTCTATGTGCGGCTTCGGCGCCGGCGGGAGACGCCCCGGTGACGCCGCTCGGCGCGCGGCTCCGGGCGATGCGCGAGCAGCGCGGCTTGTCGCTGAAGGAGATGGCCGAAGGGCTCGGGGTCTCCAGCGCCTATCTCTCCGCGCTGGAGCACGGCCGCCGCGGCCGGCCGACCTGGCTGATGATCCAGCGCATCATCGCCTATTTCAACGTCATCTGGGACGAGGCCGAGGAATTGCAGCAGCTGGCGGCCCGCTCGCATCCGAAGGTCGTGATCGACACCGCCGGCCTGCACCCGGCCGCCGGCGAACTGGCCCATCGCCTGGCAAACGAGATCGGCCGGTTGACGCCCGAGGCTCTGGCACGCCTCTCGAAGGTGCTCGACGAGGTCGCAGTGAAAGGCAGCGGGAAGGGCTGAGGAGAGGCCGTCAGAGCAGGCCGCGCAGTTCCTCGATGCGGTCGTTGACCAGCCAGCCGTAATAATTCTCTTCCGGCCAGGCCGATTTCTTCTTGCGCCGCTCGGCGGCGAGCATCCGGGCGCGGGCCTTCACGTCGCCGACATTGTAGAGCGTCGCGGTGATGCCGGGATTGTCGGAGATGTCGACGCCGGCCGTGTCGCGATAGACGTCGATCGACATGCGGATGATCGCCGCCATGTAGTCGAGCGAGGAGTCCGGGTCCATGATCGCCTCATAGACCTTGGGCGCCTGGTCCGGATCGAGCAGCGGCAATCCGCTGGTGCGGTGCACGCGGTCGGTGACCATCAGCGCCGTCAGCGGATTGATCTGGCCGAGGCCGAAGGTCTGGCCCGCGAAGAGCGGCTGGAAGAACACCTTGGAAAAGCGGTCGCGCGGGAAGGCGACGCCGTCGACCGTCTTGCCGCGGAACGACTTGTTCCAGACATATTCGCGGCAGGTCCACAGGTCGTAATTGTCCGAGATCTTGGCGCAGTCCTCGAATTGCGGCCGCGACACGAAGGCATCGACGCTCTCGCCCTTGTAGCCGAAGACGAGATCCTTGGTGCCGAGATAGGCGAGCGCCTTGACGTAATAGGCCTGGGCATTGTCGACGACGCCGACATTGTAGGTGTGCTCGCCGACGATCGCGCCGATCATGTGGATCGGATCGATGCCGTAGCGGCGGGCAGAGGCCTTGATCTGGCGGATGAGGCCGGGATCGCGGCGCAGCACGCGCAGGATGCGCTGATACTTCTCCTCGAAGCTCTGCTTGGTCTCGCCGGTGCGCTTGATCGAGCTCATGTCGATCGCCGGCTGCTGCTTGAAGCGGTTGCCCGGCGGCACGTCGACGGCGGCGAAGGCGGGCAGGAGGCCCGACAGGAGGAGGCTGAAGGCGACGAGGGCTCTGAGCGCCCCTCTTGTGCGCGACATCGTGACGATCCGCGTTCCCTGGCATCGCCGGGCCTCGTAGCGGCTCGGCAGGCGGGCTGTATAGCATCCGCGCGCCGAGCGGCAACAGTTCGCGCGCCGCCACGATGTCGTGAGGCGACGTACGGCTGCCGCCTGTCGCCGATGGGCAACAGGCGGCGAAGCGTCAGAGGATGTAGCGCGACAGGTCCATATTGCGCGCGAGATCGCCGATATGGCGCTCGATATAGGCGGCGTCGATGGTCACCGTCTCGCCGCTGCGGTCGGGCGCCGAGAAGCTGATCTCGTCGAGAATCCGCTCCATGACCGTCTGCAGGCGCCGCGCGCCGATATTCTCGATCGAGGCGTTGATCTCGACCGCGATGCGGGCGATGGCATCGATCGCGTCGTCGGAAAAGGCGAGGTTCAGCCCCTCCGTCGCCATCAGCGCGATATACTGCTTGATGAGGCTCGCCTCCGTCTCCGTCAGGATGCGGCGGAAATCCTCCTCGCGCAGCGCCGAAAGTTCGACGCGGATCGGCAGCCGGCCCTGCAGCTCCGGCAACAGGTCGGACGGCTTGGCGATATGGAACGCGCCCGACGCGATGAAGAGGATGTGGTCCGTCTTCACCGGCCCGTATTTCGTCGCCACCGTCGTGCCCTCGATGAGCGGCAGCAGATCGCGCTGCACGCCCTCGCGCGAGACGTCGCCGGCCCTCCCTTCGCGGGCGCAGATCTTGTCGATCTCGTCGAGGAAGACGATGCCGTCATTCTCGACGGTCGCGATCGCCTCGGCGGTGATGGCGTCGGTGTCGAGCAGCTTGTCGGATTCCTCGTCGACCAGGATCTTGTGCGAGTCGCGCACGCTGACGCGGCGCGTCTTGGTGCGGCCGCCGAAGGCCTTGCCGAGCATGTCGCCGATATTCATGACGCCAATCGACGCGCCGGGCATGCCGGGCACCTCGAACTGCGGCGCGCCGCCCTGGTCGCGGACCTCGATCTCGATCTCCTTGTCGTCGAGTTCGCCGGCGCGCAGCTTCTTGCGGAAGCTCTCGCGCGTCGCCGGGCTGGCGGATTCGCCGACCAGCGCGGTCAGCACCCGCTCCTCGGCCGAGAGCTGCGCCTTGGCCTCGACATCCTTGCGGCGGTTCTCGCGGGTCAGCGCGAGGCCGACCTCGACGAGATCGCGCACGATCTGCTCGACGTCGCGGCCGACATAGCCGACCTCGGTGAACTTGGTCGCCTCGACCTTGAGGAACGGCGCGCCGGCGAGCTTCGCCAGGCGGCGCGAGATCTCGGTCTTGCCGACGCCGGTCGGCCCGATCATCAGGATGTTCTTCGGCAGAACTTCCTCGCGCATCGGCCCGGTCAGCTGCTGGCGGCGCCAGCGGTTTCTGAGCGCGATGGCGACGGCGCGCTTCGCCTCCTGCTGCCCGATGATGTAGCGGTCGAGCTCGGAGACGATCTCGCGCGGGGAGAAATTGGTCATCTTGGTCTCGTCGGTTCGCCGGCGTCCCGCCCCATGATGAGCGCGGTGCCGTAAATCGTGGTGCGCCGGTCGAGCGGGCGGAACCCGGCCTTGGCATAGGCCCGCAAAGCCCGGCGATTGTCCGGATGCGGGTCGGAGATGATGCGCGGCACGCCTTCATCGAAGCGCGCGCGGACGAAATGGTCGAGCAGCCCCGGCCCGTGACCCTTCCCGACGAGGTCTGCCTCGCCGATGAACTGGTCGATGCCGAGCGTCCCCCGGGGCTGGTCGCGATAGGGGTGATCCGCTTCGAGAAGCGGATCATAGGCTTGCAGATAGGCGGCCGGCCGGCCGTCGATCGAAACGAGATAGGCACGGATCGTCCCGCCGGCGAGATGGGCCGCGATCTTCGGAACGGCGATCGCAGGCGGGTCCCACCACGCCGCGACATGCTCCGCCGCCAGCCAGGAGGCGATCAGGGAAAGATCGTCCTCCCGGAGCGGGCGGAAGGCGTAGCGCGATGCGCTGTCAGGCGGCATCGAGCTGTTCGAGCGTCACGCTGGTATTGGTGTAGACGCAGATATCGGCGGCGATCGCCATCGCCTTGCGGGCGATCTCTTCGGCGCTTCTCTCGGTATCCATGAGCGCCCGGGCCGCGGCGAGGGCGTAGTTGCCGCCAGAACCGATGCCCATGACGCCGCCCTCCGGCTCCAGCACGTCGCCGGTGCCGGTGAGGACGAGGCTCGTCGAGCGGTCGGCGACCAGCATCATGGCTTCCAGCCGGCGCAGATAGCGGTCGGTGCGCCAGTCCTTGGCGAGCTCGACGCAGGCGCGCGTCAACTGGCCGGGATACTGCTCGAGCTTGCCTTCGAGGCGTTCGAACAGCGTGAAGGCGTCGGCGGTCGAACCGGCGAAGCCGGCGATGACGCCGCCCTTGCCCAGCGGTCGTACCTTGCGCGCATTATGCTTGATGACCGTCTGGCCGAGCGATACCTGGCCGTCGCCGGCGATCACGACCTTGCCGCCCTTGCGCACGGTGATGATCGTCGTGCCGTGCCAGGCGCCGTAGGGGTTTTCGGTTTCGGAATGGGACATGGAACTCTTTCGTGGCGGATCGCCTTGGTCCAAGCTGGCCCCGCGGCGATCCCGGTGAGGAGGCGACTTATGTAGGCGGCCGTTTGGCGCTTGCAAAGCCGCCGGGCGGAGACGGTGGCGTTCGCGTCCCGTGCCTGCTAAAAGCGCGCCGAACACCAAGGTCCGACTTAGCTTTTCGGGATGAAGCCGATGCGCAGCGCCAGGATCGAGCGCAAGACGAAGGAAACCGAGATCGCCGTCGCCATCGACCTCGACGGCACGGGGCGGGGCGCGATCGCGACTGGCATCGGCTTCTTCGATCATATGCTCGACCAGCTCGCCCGCCACGGCCTCTTCGACATCGAGCTCACGGCGCGCGGCGATCTCCATATCGACCAGCACCATACCGTCGAGGATACCGGCATCGCGCTCGGGCTCGCCTTCCGCAAGGCGCTGGGGGGAATGGCCGGCATCACCCGCTATGCCGATACGCATCTGGCGATGGACGAGGCGCTGACGCGCTGCGCCGTCGACGTGTCCGGCCGCCCCTATCTCGTCTGGAAGGTCGGCTTCTCGCGGCCCAAGGTCGGCGATTTCGATACCGAGCTGTTCCGCGAGTTCTTCCAGGCCTTCGCCCAGAACGCCGCGATCACGCTGCATATCGAGAATCTCTACGGCGAGAACAACCACCACATCGCCGAGACCTGCTTCAAGGCGCTGGCTCGCACGCTGCGCGCTGCCGTCGCGATCGATCCGCGCCAGGAAGGCCGCGTTCCGTCCACCAAGGGCAAGCTCGGCGATTGAGGCGGCCATGAAATCCTATGTCGTCCTCGCACCGCCGCCCGCCCGCAAGGCCGGCGTGCCGGATGCGCTCCGCTTCCTGTTCGTGAAGGACGGCTTCTCATGGCCGGCGCTGTTCTTCCCGTTCCTCTGGATGCTGTCGCGCCGGCTCTTCCTGGCCGCAGCGATCTATATCGTCCTTTCCGCGGTGCTGGTCGCGCTCTCGGACACGATCGGCACGCCCGCGCTCGCGGCGCTCGTGGCCCTGCGCCTCGGGCTCGGCTTCCTCGGCAATGACATGAGGCGCCATTTCCTCGCCCGGCGTGGCTATGTCGAGATCGGCTCGGCGACCGGCGTCAGCCGCGACGAGGCCGAGATCCGCTTCTTCATGAACCGTCGGGACGACGAGCCCGACGCGGCGACCCCGATCGCCCGCCCGCCTGCGGCGCCCGGCCCGGTCATCGGTCTCTTCCCGAGCGCGGAGGCTGCGCGATGACCATCGCCATCATCGATTATGGCGCCGGCAACCTGCACTCCGTCGGCAAGGCGCTCGAACTTGCCAGCGCGCGTGCGGGACGCGGCGACACGGTTGTCGTCACCTCGGACCCGGACGTCGTGGCCAAGGCCGATCACGTCGTGCTGCCGGGCGACGGCGCCTTCGCCGATTGCCGCAGCCAGCTCGACGCGGCGGACGGCATGATCGAGGCGGTGATCGACACCATCGACCGCCGCGGCCGTCCGTTCCTCGGCATCTGCGTCGGCATGCAGCTGCTCGCGACGCGCGGCGTCGAATATGGCGTCTCGGCAGGTCTCGACCGCATCAAGGGCGAGGTCCGCCCCGTCCTGCCGTCCGATCCGGCGCTGAAGGTGCCGCATATGGGCTGGAACACGCTGCAAGCCGCCGCCCATCCGCTGCTGGACGGCATCCCGACCGGCGATGACGGCTGGCATGCCTATTTCCTGCATGGCTACCAGTTCTATGCCGACGACCCGGCCGACGTGATCGCGACGGCGGATTATGGCGGGCCGGTCACGGCCATCGTCGCCACCGGCACGATCGCCGGCACGCAGTTCCACCCCGAGAAGAGCCAGCGCCTCGGCCTCGCTTTGCTCGGCAATTTCCTGAATTGGCGTCCCTGATGATCCTCTTTCCCGCCATCGACCTGAAGGACGGCGCCTGCGTGCGCCTGAAGCGCGGTGCCATGGACGAGGCGACGGTGTTCAACACCGATCCCGCCGGGCAGGCCGCCGCCTTCGAGCGGCAGGGCTTCGAGTATCTGCATGTGGTCGACCTCAACGGCGCCTTCGCCGGCAAGGCGGTGAACGGCGCGGCGGTCGAGGCAATCCTCGGCGCGGTCAAGATGCCGGTGCAGCTCGGTGGCGGCATCCGCGACCGCGCCGGCATCGAGACCTGGCTGGAGAAGGGCATCCGCCGCGTGATCCTCGGCACGATCGCCGTCCGCGATCCCGACCTCGTGCGCGAAGCCTGCCGCGCCCATCCCGGCCGCATCGCGGTAGGCATCGATGCGCGCGCCGGCAAGGTCGCCGTCGAGGGCTGGGCCGAGACCTCCGAGCTGACGACGATTGAACTGGCCCGCCGCTTCGCCGATGCCGGCGTGGCGGCGATCATCTACACCGACATCGACCGCGACGGTGTGCTCGAGGGGCTCAATATCGGCTCGACGCTGGCGCTGGCCCGCGCCGTCGACATCCCGGTCATCGCCTCGGGCGGCCTCGCCTCGATCGCCGATATCCGCCGCCTGCTCGAGCCCGACTGCCGCATCCTCGAAGGCGCCATCTCGGGGCGCGCCCTCTATGACGGCCGCCTCGACCCGGACGAGGCGCTGCGGCTGATCAGGGCGGCGCGCGAGGGATTGAACTGATGCTCAAGACCCGCGTGATCCCCTGCCTCGACGTCAAGGACGGGCGTGTCGTGAAGGGCGTGCAGTTCATCGACCTGATCGATGCCGGCGATCCGGTCGAGGCGGCCAAGGCCTATGACGCCGCCGGCGCGGACGAGCTCTGCTTCCTCGACATCACGGCCACGCATGAGAACCGCGGCACGATCCTCGATGTCGTGGCGCGCACGGCCGAGGCCTGCTTCATGCCGGTCACGGTCGGCGGCGGCGTCCGTACCGTCGAGGACGTACGGGCGCTGATGCTGGCCGGCGCCGACAAGGTGGCGATCAACAGCGCCGCCGTCGCGGACCGCTCGATCGTCGCCCGCGCGGCCGAGAAGTTCGGCGCGCAGGCGATCGTCGTCGCGATGGACGCCAAGCAGACGCTTCGCCGCGGCGTCGATGGTGCGGCCGAGGACCGCTGGGAAATCTTCACCCATGGCGGCCGCAAGCCGACCGGCATCGACGCGGTCGAGTTCGCGCGCGACGTCGCAAGCCTCGGCGCCGGCGAGATCCTGCTGACCTCGATGGACCGCGACGGCACCCGCGACGGCTTCGACCTCGCGCTGACGCGGACCATCGCCGATGCGGTGAGCGTTCCCGTCGTCGCGTCCGGCGGCGTCGGCACGCTCGACCACCTCGTCGCCGGCGTGCGCGATGGCCATGCCAGCGCGGTGCTCGCCGCCTCGATCTTCCATTTCGGCACCTACACGATCCAGCAGGCCAAGGCCCATATGGCCGCCGCCGGCATTCCCGTGCGCCTCGACGGCTGAGGAGGGCTTCCATGGACGCGCCGTTCACCCTCGAGGATCTCGTCGCCATCGTGCGCGAGCGCGGCCGCTCGGGCGATCCCGGCTCCTATACGGCGAAGCTCATCGCCAAGGGCCCGGCGCGCGTCGCCAAGAAATTCGGCGAGGAAGCCGTCGAGACGGTGATCGCCGCCGTCGAGGGCGACGCCGCCGCCTTGACGGCGGAGGCCGCCGACATGCTCTATCATTTCGCCGTCCTCCTCGAGGTCAGGGGCGTCGCGCTCGACGCGGTCATGGCGGAGCTCGCCAGCCGCACGGGACGCACCGGGCTCGAGGAAAAGGCGTCGCGGCCGCCGGAATAGGCGGCTCTACGGGGGTCGGGACACCGCATGATGGACAGCGCCGCGCGGCCACAGCTCGCCCCGCACCGCTATTTCACGCGCGCGGAATGGGCGCAGCTGAGGGCCGACACGCCGCTCACGCTCGATCAATCCGACCTGGAGCGGCTGCGCAGCCTCAACGATCCGATCTCGATGGACGACGTCATCAGCATCTATCTGCCGATGTCGCGCCTGCTCAATCTCTACGTCGCCGCCACGCAGGGCCTCTACAACGCGACGCGCACCTTCCTCGGTACCTCCGACGGCAAGACGCCCTTCATCATCGGCATCGGCGGCTCGGTCGCTGTCGGCAAGTCGACCACGGCTCGCGTGCTGCGCGCGCTGCTCTCGCGCTGGCCGAACACGCCGAAGGTCGAGCTCATCACGACGGACGGCTTCCTCTTCCCCAATGCCGTGCTGCAGCGCGAAGGGCTGATGGAGCGCAAGGGTTTCCCGGAAAGCTACGACCTGCCGGCGCTGCTCTCGTTCCTCTCCGAGATCAAGGCCGGCGCGCCGATCGTCACCGCGCCGGTCTATTCGCATCTCGTCTACGACATCGTGCCCGGCGAGCGGGTCGCGATCGACGCCCCGGACATCCTGATCGTCGAGGGGCTCAACGTGCTGCAGACGCCGCGCCTGCCGCGCGACGGCAAGGCGGTGCCCTTCGTCTCCGACTTCTTCGATTTCTCGATCTATATCGACGCCGACGAGGTGGATATCCACCGCTGGTATGTCGCCCGCTTCAAGCGCCTGCGCGACACCGCCTTCCGCGATCCGACCTCCTATTTCAAACGCTATGCCGAGATCGGCGAGGAGGAGGCGCTCGAGATCGCCGAGCGGCTCTGGGCGCGGATCAACCTCGCCAATCTCAAGGACAACATCCTGCCGACCCGGCCGCGCGCCGATCTGATCCTGCGCAAGGGGGCGGATCATCTCGTCGAGCAGGTGGCGCTTCGGCGGCTCTGAAAACCGCGCGAAAGCTTGGATTGCCACTCGTTCGCAGTTGCGAAGATAGCCGTTGCCGCGCCGCAGCGCGGGTGTTAAGGCGCCGCTGAACTCACGGGATCGCGGGAACGCCCATGCCGGCCAGGATGGACAAGGTGACGCTCGTCGCCGCCAGCTCGATCGTCATCGCGCTGGCGGTGATGGGCATCAAATATGCCGCCTATCTCGCGACCGGCAGCGTGGCGCTGTTCTCCGACGCGCTGGAGAGCATCGTCAATCTCGTGACCTCGATCGCCGCCTTCTGGGCGATCCAGGTCAGCCGCAAGCCCGCCGACAAGGATCACCAGTTCGGCCATCACAAGGCGGAATATTTCGCCGCAGTGCTGGAAGGCGTGCTGATCGTCGTCGCGGCGCTGCTGATCGCCCGCCAGGCCTGGATCTCCTACAATCTCGCGCTGGCGCCCGAGAACACGATGCAGGGCCTTCTCATCAATGTCGTGGCGACGCTGATCAACGGCGTCTGGGCGCTGTTCCTGTTCCGCTTCGGCCGCCGCCGCCGCTCGCCGGCCTTCGTCGCCGAGGCCTGGCACCTGACCAGCGACGTGATGAGCTCGATCGGCGTCGTGATCGGCCTCCTGCTCGTGGTCGTGACCGGCTGGACCGTGCTCGATCCGCTGGTGGCGCTGATCGTCGCCGTCAACATCCTCTGGTCGGGCTGGAAGGTGATCCGCGAATCGGTCTCGGGACTGATGGACGAGGCGGTGTCGCGCTCGGTCGAGACGGAGATCCGCACCATCATCTCCGCCGAGGCGGAGGGCGCGCTGGAGGTGCATGACCTCAGGACGCGCAGCGCCGGCCGCGCCACCTTCATCGAGTTCCATCTCGTCGTGCCGGGCTCGCTCTCCGTCTCCGCGGCGCACGCGATCTGCGATCGCATCGAGGCGGCGCTGGTGAAGGCGGTCGACGGCGCCGAGGTGCTCATCCATGTCGAGCCGGAGGCCGAGGCGCAGCATCACGGCGTGATCGTCCTCTGAGGGGCGTGCCGCCGCCCTCCGACTTGATTTTCGCCGCCCGAGCGCTGATATCGGGCGCAACCCATTCACGAAAGCGAGAGTCAGCGATGACCAACGATCCGAAGCCGATGCAGGACGCGGAACCGGCGGGGACGCCGGCGGCCGATCCTGCCGAAGGCGACGTCGCCGGCGCGGCCGACGCCCGCCTCGCGGCGCTGGAAGCCGAAAATGCCGAGATGAAGGATCGCGTGCTGCGCACCATGGCGGAGATGGAGAATCTGCGCCGCCGCACCGAGCGGCAGGTCGCCGATACGCGGCAATATGCGATCGCGGGATTTGCCCGCGACATGCTCACGGCCGGCGACAACCTCGCCCGCGCGCTCGAATCCGTGCCGGACGACGTGCGAAAGAACGAGGGCGTGAAGACCTTTGTCGAAGGCGTCGAGATGACGGAGCGCGACCTGCTCAACACGCTCGAGCGGCACGGCGTCAAGAAGCTCGACCCGCTCGGCCAGAAATTCGATCCCAACCTGCACCAGGCGATCTTCGAGGTTCCGACCGACGACCAGCCGGCGGGTACCGTCGTCCAGGTCATGCAGTCGGGCTATGTCATCGGCGAGCGCGTGCTGCGCCCGGCCATGGTCGGCGTTGCCAAGGGCGCTCCCAAGGCGCGCGACACCGCCGACGCCCCGCCCGCCTCCGGCCAGAGCGGCTGACGCATAATGGGCCTGGATCCATGGTTGCTCCAGGCCCTCGACTCTGCCGGGGTCGTCGTGTTCGCGGCCTCCGGCGCCCTCGCCGCATCGCGCAAGGAACTGGACGTCGTCGGCTTCGTGTTCCTGGCGGCGATTACCGGCGTCGGCGGCGGCACGCTGCGCGACGTCGTACTCGGCCATACGCCGGTCTTCTGGATCGCGACGCCGCAGCCGGTGATCCTCTGCACCATCACCGCGCTCGCGGTGTTCTTCGTCGCGCCGCATATCGAGCACCGCTATCGCTGGCTGCTCTGGGCCGATGCGATCGGCATCTCCGGCTATTGCGTGATGGGCGCCTCGCGCGGCCTCGACGCCGGCGCCAGCCCGTTCGCGGCGATCATCCTCGGCGTCATGTCGGCGACCTTCGGCGGCATCATCCGCGACATCGTCGCCGGAGAGCCCTCGGTGGTGATGCGCCGCGAAATCTACGTCACCGCGACGCTCGCCGGCGCGACGCTGTTCGTCGTCGCCAGCCGGTTCGGTGTGCCCTATTGGCCGGCGGCGGTGCTCGGTTCCGCGGCCGCCTTCCTCGTGCGCGCCGGAGCGCTCACCTTCGGCTGGACCATGCCGAGCTACCGCTCCCGGCCCGGCCGCGACATCCCGTCCGACTGAGCGTCATGCCGGGCTTTACGCGGCGTAGCGCGTTGCTTCGGCGCCGTAGTGATTGACGTAGCGGGCATTGATGCTGCAAACCGGCAGCACGATCATCACGTCGGTTGTGCCGAACTGGCGGTCGACCACCGCGCCGTCCCCGACAAAGGCGCCGATGCGGAGATAGCCCTTCATCAGCGGCGGCATCGCCTGCAGCGCGGCTTTCGCATCGAGCGTCTCGGCCGGCAGCCGGTCCATCGCGACGCGGCGGCCCGGCAGCGCGCCGACCCGCCAGTCCTCGGGCGCGCGCGCATGGTGATGCAGGAAGGCGAGCGGCAGCGCGAGGCGGTCCGGATCGGTCCCCTCCAGCGAGGCGCAGCCGATCATGACGTCGATGCGGTGGCTGAGCACATAGCTCCAGATGCCGTGCCAGAGCAGCTCGACGGTGCGCTTGCTGCGATAGGGCGCGAGCACGCAGGACCGCCCGAGCTC
>Ga0209933_1001980_pt1 | contig 13970 bp, 10 predicted proteins | sample ThiBiot_300_biof_FD_183944 | JGI IMG/M metagenome (GOLD analysis project Ga0209933, IMG submission 183944) | Wastewater bioreactor microbial communities from Cape Town, South Africa - Thiocy_cont_300_biof (SPAdes) | ecosystem: Engineered > Bioremediation > Thiocyanate > Unclassified | place...
AAACCCATCTATGTTTCGCCGGCTTGCGGTTATAAGATTAATTACGAGAATCTGAATGCAGAGCTTTTGGAAAGTAATCCTGTACAAAATGTTGAATCCAATCATACCTCATTAACTGATGAAAGTAGAATCAATTTTTATCTGCGCTTTTAGTGTGTTTTCTATTTTTGGATTTGCCCAGCAAAAACAAGACGAGAAAAAACAGGATTCTGTAAAATGGAAATATACACCCAACTTTACTGTTGGAGTGGATGCTCTCAACTTGGGATCAGGTTTTTTCGGTGATAGAAAACTATATCAGGGATTTATTTCCAGTAGGATCAATAAAAAAGTCCATGCCATTATCGATTTGGGCTATGATAAAAATGTCTATCAGAAAAACGGTTACGATGCCAAAGCAGACGGATTATTCGCTAAGATTGGAGGGTTTTATATGTTGACAATGGATCCGGAGAACCAGCTTAATGGTTTCTATGCTGGAGCCAAATTAGCCGCAAGTTTTTATTCCCAGGAATATATGGCAATTCCTGTAAAAGGACAATATTCCGAAGGAGTGACAGTTGCCTTTGATCCATCAACTCAAAGCAGTTATTGGATAGAAGCGTCCTTGGGTGCAAGGGTTCAGGTTTTTGAAAGCAATTTCTTTCTCGATGTTAACGTGCAGCCAAGATATCTGGCCTACACCACGAAACAGGAAGAGATTACGCCAATGATTGTTCCTGGTTTCGGAAGAAGTTCGGGGAATTTCAATATGGGGTTCAGCTGGAGCTTAGCATATAAATTTTAATTTTCAGGAGCTTAATCCCGCTTTCCGCTCATACTCCTCGTGCCAATACTTGCCAGCAGCAGAAACCCGGCAGCTTTCCGGTCCAACTGCGGGGTAACCGCTACAATCGGGGCTAGTTTGCAATTCTATACCAATTCTATATTAATACAAAAAGCCTTGTCGGAGTCGATCCGGCAAGGCTTTTTAATTTGATAGATGTCCTATTAATTAATTTTAATACTGAATGGATTTTCCATCACCACAGCAGATTTGGTATCAGGGTCTGTGATATGCTGGAAAATTTTGAAATTTTCTTTTCCAAGCTTATTTTTGATCAGTCTTGTTGAGAAATCTTCCTCAGTTTCAGAAGAAAATATCTGCTCAAATTTTGAAACTTTGGAAGGATAGGAAGATACATTATAAGTTTTAAGATTTGCAGATTTAGCCGCAAACTTGATGGCATCTTGCAACGATCCCAATTCATCAACCAGACCGATTTGTTTTGCTCTCACACCGGACCATACTCTTCCGCCACCGATCGCGTCAATCTCTTCAAAAGATTTTTTTCTGTTTTGTGTTACAAAATGTACGAAACGCTGGTAAGTAGATTCCACGCTTCTTGTCATAATATTCAATGTTCCCGGACTCAAACCATTAATAGCCGAGATCATATTAGAATTGGCATTAGTAGAGACCACATCGCTTCTGATCCCATTTTTCTCTGCCAGATCCTTGAAATATGGAATGACTCCAAAAACACCAATTGATCCCGTTAAAGTGTTAGGTTCTGAGAAGATTTTGTCAGCACCCATCGCAATGTAATAACCTCCGGAAGCAGCGTAATCACCAAAAGAAACTATAACAGGTTTTTTACGTTTTAGTTGTTGCATTTCAAAAAGAATCTCATCAGATGCATTGGCGCTTCCTCCCGGAGAATTGATTCTGAAAACGACAGCTTTCACATCATCATCTTTTTGAAGCTTTTTAATTTCTTTTATAAAGCTATCAGAGTAGATCCCATCGTAACCTTTACCATTATAAATAGCTCCGGATGCATACAGGATCGCAATCTTTTTACCGTCATGATCCTGATCAACAGATTCCGAATATTTAGCAAAAGATATTTTATTCAGTTTTTTGTCCTTATCGATGTTCAGTTTTTTCTTGATGATATTATCGTACTCAGATTTCTGAATCAGTTGATCTGCCAATTTATATTGCAGGCTAAGATTCGGAAGATAACTGTATAAGCTGTCAGTGATCGTATTAAGTTCAGCTAAAGGGATTTTCCTTGAACCAGAAATTTTAGTCGAAGTATTGGACCAGATGTCATTTAACAAAGTCGAAAGCTGTTCTTTATTTTCAGGTGAGATTTCATCCCTTAAAAAAGGTTCAACCGCTGCTTTGAATTTCCCGTGACGTATTACCTGGATTCCGATTCCGTATTTTTCAGCAAAGTTTTTGAAAAACGTTACTTCTGTAGAAAGTCCTTTCAATTCAATTAGGCCGGCTGGATTCAGATAATATTTATCCGCTACCGAACCCAGGTAATAAGCACCTTGAGAAACGGTATTCCCATAAGCATATACAAATTTTCCACTTTTTTTAAAATCATTTAAGGCATTTCTGATATCATCCAACTGAGTGATCCCGGCGTTGATATTATCCATTTCCAAACTGATTCCTTTGATTTTATTATCTGTCTTTGCATTATTTATAGCCTGCAAAACATCATAAAGCAAGACAGCCTTTTGATCATTTTTGAAGGAAAAAATATCTTCCTGATCTTCGGAAGGACTGTCAATGATTTTTGTCTTGAGATCTAAAGTTAATACCGAATCAGATTTTACATCAGTTCCTCCGGAAACTGAAGATAAAATGAGAAATGCGATAAAAAACAAGAAAAATCCTGCAATGACAATAAAAATTGCAGTTAAATTTGCTAAAACTATTTTGAAAAAACTTTTCATCTAAATAAATTATTTATTCTATATGTCGTACAATGATGTTATTTTGTTACTTGGAAGTAATATAAATAATCCCCAAAAAAATATTGAAATAGCCCTTGAAAATATAGAATCTAAGGTAGGTACAATATTAACAAAATCTGAATTAATATTAACAAAACCTGTAGAATTTGAAAGTTCTAATATTTTTTGTAATATTGCAGTTAAATTAAAAACACAATCTTCACCTATAAAACTACTTTCTGAAGTTAAAGCTATTGAGAAAATGATGGGTCGCGTAAACGATTCTTCAGCTATTGGAGCTTATCAGGATAGAATTATAGATATTGATATAATATTATATAACAATATAAAGTTTAGTTCTAAGAAGTTAATAATTCCTCATCAAAAAAATCTTTACGACAGAGATTTTGCAAAGGAACTCATTAATAAAGTGAAATAAATTTTTATAACACAGATGACTATGAAGAAAAAAATTTTACTATTCTTCCTATTACCAGTTCTTGGTCTATCCCAGACCAAAGAGGAAAGCAGTAAGCCAGAAACACAACCGTTTAACAACAAAAGCCGACTTTTTAAAGATTGGTCTGTTTCTGTTGGCGGAGGGGCAGCCTTTATGACAAACGCAGATCTAACTTCCTTTTATGATGGAAAAATCAACTGGGGTTGGAACGGTTATGTAAGTTTGGACAAACAAATTAGCCACACATTTGGATTGTCATTGATGTATACACGTGGTCAGACCAATCAGAAAGCATATTTGAATGATGCGGCAGGAGTAGGACACGGCTATACAAAATTTGACCAGATCGCACTATTGGGTGATATTAATTTTTCTAATCTGATGAGAAGAGTTGATAACAGATCAAGATTCAAGTGGGCTTTGCACGGTTATGCGGGAATTGGACTTACAGGTTACAAAACGTTTTTACAAGATAATAATGTATTGAGTAAGTGGCCATTGTACATAGAGCAAAAAATGGATATTGGTAGCTTTAGTTATATAGGTGGTGTAGGGTTAAAGTATAATATTTCCCGATTGCTTGATATTGAGCTGAGAGCATTATACCTTATCAGTGGTGATGAAGAATTTGATGGCGGCGGATGGTCCAGAAATGCAGCTCCGGGATATAATTTAATTAATGATACATATTCTGATAATGCATGGTTATTCAATTTAGGATTATCATTTAAATTAGGTAAGCATCAAGATCATCTTCGTTGGGTAGATCCATTGCAGGATGCTTATACAAAAGCGGCTAATCTGGAAGAGCAGTTCAAAGATTTCAAAGTTTGTGAAAAAGGAGATCAGGATAATGATGGCGTTTGTGATGATTGGGATAGACAGCTAGATACTCCTGCAGGTGCCAGAGTTGACGGTGCGGGTGTTGCTTTGGACACTGATTTGGATGGAGTTATAGATTTGAATGACAAATGTGTAACTGTGCCAGGACCTATACAAAATAATGGATGTCCGGTAGAAGCTACCCCTCAGGTATTACCAGTCAAAGAAATAGCAATTGATGAAATTAATAAGTATTTCAATGGAATTGAGTTTGAACTGAACAAGGATGTAATAAGACCAAAATCCTACCCGGATCTTGATAAGGCTGCTGATATAATAAAAACATTAGGAGGAGATAGTCAATTTATTGTTGTTGGTGCTACTGACAGTAGAGGATCGGCACAATATAATAAAAAATTATCCCAAGCTAGAGCAAATGCAGTTTTAAATTATTTGATAAATAAAGGTGTTTCTCCGAATGTGCTATTGGCAGAAGGAAGAGGAAAAGAAGATCTTAAATATACAGAATGTGACCCTGCAACAAAATGCCCGGAGTGGAAAAATGAAGCTAATAGAAGGGTATATTTTGTGGCAAAATAAATAAACTAGAAAAAACATTAAAAAATATGAAACAAAATTTATTATCATTAGTAGCAGTAGGATTATTGTTGCCTATGAGTTTGGCAGGCCAGGAAGTATCGTCAGATGCTAACTCTGGTTCTCAAAATGTTTCTCCATTTACTCAGGCGTCAAAAAGATTCAATGATTGGTCTATATCAGTTGGTGCGGGTGTGCCTATGATACAATCGGCTGATATGACATCGATTAAAAATGGGAATGGTAAAAACCTTTTTGGATATTCTGCTTACATTAGTGTCGATAAAGCAATTACTCACGCATTTGGTCTTAATTTACAGTATGACAGAGGAGAAACAAGACAAGGTCAGATTAATACGAAAGATCATAAGCCTTTACCTGGTAATTATCCGGCTGGTAGAACACAATATGACGCAATCTCTATCTTAGGAGATGTTAATTTTTCTAATCTTTTGAGAAGAGTAGATAATAAGCCTTTACCTGGTAATTATCCGGCTGGTAGAACACAATATGACGCAATCTCTATCTTAGGAGATGTTAATTTTTCTAATCTTTTGAGAAGAGTAGATAATAAGTCACCTTTCAGATGGGCACTTCATGGTTATGCGGGTATTGGTACTTTAGCGTATAGATCTTACAGGCAAGATCCAGGTCCTGTTTATAACCAAACTCTCAATTATGAAGCTAAACCCTTCAAGCTAGGATCTCTTTTTGGACAAGCCGGAGCTGGACTCAAATTCAAAGTCAATAATAGAATTGATATAGAAGGTAGAGTGATGTATGTTGTAACTGGTGACGATGAGTTTGATGGGGCTGGAATTGGACAGAATGGCTATAATCTAATCGAAGATCAAATTTCAGATAATTTCTTTAATACTACTTTAGGAGTTACTTTCAAACTTGGTAAGCACGAATCTCATTTGATGTGGCATGATCCACTTCAGGAGATTTACTATAAGTTAGATGTTCTTAACGACAAAACTCAGGATATCGAAGTTTGCAAAAAAGGAGATGTTGATAATGACGGTGTTTGTGATGATTGGGACAGACAATTGGATACACCGGCTGGAGCAAGAGTTGATGGAGCTGGTGTTGCTTTGGATGTTGATTTGGATGGAGTAATTGATCTTTATGATAAGTGTGTAACGGTTCCAGGACCGGTAGAAAATCAAGGTTGTCCTTACCCTTCAAACTCGACTACAGGTATTGTTACGGATGAAGACAGAATGATAAAAGGTATTGAATTCGATTTGGATTCTGATAGGATTTTGCCTTCTAATTCTCCAATTCTGGCACAGGCTATCAGTTATATTAATGCATCTAATTCCAGCTTTAAGGTTATTGGAGGTACAGATACAAGAGGTACAGAAAAGTATAATCAAGGTCTTTCAGAAAGAAGAGCTAAGAATGTTAAAAATTATCTGATACAAAATGGTGCGGATAAAAGTAAACTTGAAGCACTCGGTAGAGGAGAAAAAAATCTTCTTTATCCGGAATGTGATCCTGCTGAAAAATGCCCTGAATGGAAAAACAGAGCGAACAGAAGAGTTTATTTTGAAGCTAAATAAAATATAAAAACAATATTATGAAAACCGCAGTAAATGCGGTTTTTTTATTTTCAGGAATTGATTAAATTTACAAATGCTTTCTTCCACAGAATCACAAGACAGATTAATTCATAAAACACTCAAACAATTTTGGGGCTTTGATGAGTTTCGTTCTTCTCAGAAAAACATTATTCTTTCTATTGTTAATGGTAGAGATACATTAGCATTGTTGCCGACAGGTGGTGGAAAGTCACTTTGTTATCAATTGCCTGCCCTTGTTTTGGAAGGAACTTGTCTGGTTGTTTCTCCACTTTTAGCATTGATGAGAGACCAAATAGATGCTTTACAATCTGTAGGAATCGAAGCAGAATTGTTAAGCTCAGAATTAGACGAATTTGAAGAAGAATCTGTTTACAATAGATGCAAAGAAGGATTTATAAAAATTCTTTATATCTCACCGGAAAGATTACAAAATCAATTATTCTTAAGAAATATTCAGGAGATTGAGGTTTCATTCATTGCGGTGGATGAAGCACATTGTATCTCAGAATGGGGTTCGGATTTTCGTCCAAGTTACCAGAACATCAAAAAGTTTCGGCACGAATTCAAGAATGTTCCTTGTCTTGCCTTGACAGCTACTGCAACCAATCATGTTGTCGAGGAGATTATAAGCAAATTAGGGCTTCATCAACCTCAGGTTTACAAACAAAGTTTCAAAAGAGATAATCTCAATATTATTGTTGAAAATATCTCCAATAAGTATAACAGGATTTTAGAATTTCTTAGACAAAATCTCTCTTCCGGAATCATCTATACAAGAACGAGAAGAGAAGCAGAGGAATTAACTTACTACCTTAAAAATAACAAATTCCAAAACGCAGATTTTTTTCATGCCGGATTATCTTCAAGTGAAAAAGAAAAACTTCAAAAAAAATGGATTAGCAGCCAATTTCATGTTTTGATCTCCACCAACGCTTTCGGGATGGGAATTGACAAAGACAATGTGCGATTTGTAATCCATTTGTCGCCTTCTTCCACGATTGAAAATTATTACCAGGAAATTGGCCGAGCCGGACGAAACGGAGAAGAGGCGTTAGCACTACTGCTTTGGAACGAACAGGAATTAACTAACATCGATAATACTTTCAAAAATCAGATTCCTAACAAAACGGAATATGAAAAAATATTGACTTATCTCTATTCAATTTTTCAAATTGGAGATAGCGATTGGCCGGAAAAAACATTTCAGCTTGACCTTAACAAAATCAAGAATCTGACGAAATTGTCCACTGCGAAAATCAAAAATATTTTGACATTTTTGAACAATCAGGAATTAATTTATTATAAAAATAATATCTCTGCCTCCACGATTCAGAGTTTTGTTCAGTCAGATGAATTGGAGCAATTACCACCAAGCGATGCTTATTTTATGGAATTGTTGTTTAGAAATTTGCCCGGATTGTCGATTCACAAAGTGCATTTCAGTGATGCAGCATTTTGCAAAAAAAATGAAATGGATCTTCAGAATTTCAAACAAAAACTATTGCAATTACAGAAAGCGGGACATCTGGAATATATCGATGGAAGTCTTCATTCCATTAAGTTTTTGAAACCTCGGAATGACCGGCATTTGTTCGGAGAATACTGGTCGCTTTTCCATAATATTCAGAAAAATAAACTCCGAAAATGGGAAGAGAACAAATTCTATATCCAGGATTCTGATTTCTGTAAAATGAAATTGATTCTCAGCTATTTTGGAGAACGAGATGCAGAAAATTGCGGTAAATGTTCGGTTTGCAGAAAGAGAACCAACTCCAAGAGAACCTTATCTTCCGATATCTCTCAGCAATTGTCGAACCGACCAATGTCTTTGGAAGAGATGGCTGCTAATCTCAATTTTTACTCTAAAGAATCTATTTCAGAAACCTTGATTTTCCTTTTGGACATTGGAAAAGTCAAAATGTTGAACTATAAAACTTATATGTTAAATAGTTGAAGCATTAAATAATAACCAAAAAAGTTACAAAAGAAATTATTAAATAAAATTCTATTAAGAGTAAAAAGAAATAATGATTGCTTTTTTCTTCTTTAAAAAAGAATAGTGAATGTGACTTTTGTTGTTGAGAAAAACATACAAATATTCAGTTTTAATAAATCATCAATTATAAAAATCAATGCAGACGAAATCTCTTAATGTCGTTTTTTTCGGAACTCCCGATTTTGCAAAAGCTTCTTTGGAAGCGATATTCAAATCTCATCACAAGGTTGTCGGTGTTGTAACAGCGGCTGACAAAGCAAGTGGAAGAGGAATGAAACTCACACCTTCGCCGGTGAAAGTTTTTGCAGAAGAAAATAATCTCAACCTTTTCCAGCCGGAAAAGCTTCGAAATCCTGAATTCTTAGAATCCATCCGAAACCTAAACGCAGATGTTTTTGTAGTGGTAGCTTTCAGAATGATGCCTCAGGTTTTGTTTTCAATTCCGAAATTGGGTACATTCAATCTGCACGGTTCGTTGCTGCCGGATTATCGTGGTGCGGCACCAATTAATTATGCCGTCATTAATGGGGAAACCAAATCTGGGGTGACAACGTTTTTCATCAATGAAAAAATAGATGAAGGTAATATTCTGCTTCAGGCTGAAACTGAAATTTTACCGGAAGACAACGCCGGAACTTTGCATGATAAATTAATGGTCGTCGGTGCGGATTTGGTGATTAAAACTTTGGACGGATTAGCTGAAAATTCCATCACGGAGAAACCTCAGCCTGAAAAAGAAAATCCAAAAACAGCTTACAAAATCTTTAAAGAAAATCTAAGAATCGATTGGAATCAAGGTTCTGAAACGATTCATAATTTCGTGAGAGGAATGTCGCCTTATCCAACAGCTTTCACCATTCTGAAAATCGGAGACGAAGAAAAATCACTGAAAATCTTCAAAGGACATTTTGAATTAGAATCCCATTCGAGAGAAGCCGGGGATTTTGATATTTCAAAAAACGAGTTCAAATTCTACACAAAAGACGGCATCTATTATCCGGAAGATGTTCAGATTCAGGGCAAAAAAAGAATGCCTGTTAAAGATTTCCTTAATGGAATTCAGAATTTTGAGGATTATAAAGCTTAGACTTTAGATAATAGACGAATAGATAACAGATTCTAAAAAATGAATAACAACAAAGTCAAGATTTTAAAAATAGAAATCTTATCCGATAATTGGTACACGCTTAACAAAGTCACTTTTGAATATCAAAAGAATAACGGAACGCTGGAAACCCAAAGCAGAGAAGCTTATGACCGCGGAAATGGTGCAACAATTTTACTTTATAACAAAGAATCAGAAACCGTAATTCTGACGAAACAATTTCGTTTACCAACTTACATCAATGGCAACGAAGACGGAATGATGATAGAAGCTTGCGCCGGACTTTTGGACAAAGATAACCCGGAAGATTGCATCAAAAGGGAAACGGAAGAGGAATTGGGTTATGAGATTTCGGATGTCAAAAAAGTGTTTGAGGTTTATATGTCGCCGGGTTCGGTAACGGAAATTCTTTATTTTTTCATCGCAGAATATTCCAAATCGATGAAAATCAATGATGGAGGCGGATTAGAAGAAGAACAGGAAGAAATAGAAGTTCTTGAACTCGATATCAATAAAGCGCTTGAAATGATTGACTTGGGCGAAATCAAAGATGCAAAAACGATTATGCTCCTCCAGCACGTAAGACTAAAAGGTATTTTATAGATTTAAAATCAATTCAATTATAAAAAAATTTAAAATGAAAAAATTATTTTTCGGATTATTATTGTCGTCTAACCTTTTCTTTTCCCAGGATTTGAAAGTGATGACTTACAACATCCGGCTGTCTTTGGAAAGTGACAAGGAAAATTCTTGGGACAATAGAAAAAACGATGCTTTGGCATTGATGTCATATTACCATCCGGATTATTTCGGTGTTCAGGAAGCGGTTCCTCAGCAAATGACGGACATCAAAACCAGCCTGAAAGATTATGATTACGTGGGCGTTGGAAGAGATGATGGTAAAAATCAAGGTGAATATTCTGCGATTTTCTATGATAAAACTAAACTGGAAGTCACTAAATCCGGAACATTTTGGTTGAGCGAAACGCCGGAAAAACCTTCCAAAGGCTGGGACGCGGCGTACAATAGAGTTTGTACTTATGCATTTTTTAAAATCAAGAAAACAGGTAAGCAATTCCTTGCGATGAACCTGCATTTTGACCACGTTGGCGATGTTGCTAGGGTGAATTCTGCAAAACTGATTCTTGAAAAAATCAAAGAACTCAACCCGAAAAATCTGCCATTAACTTTAACTGGAGATTTTAATTTAACAGATGATTCTGAACCAATAAAAATTATTTCGAAGTCTTTGGATAATGCTTATTACCACTCGAAAATGCCACATTATGGACCAAAAGGAACGTTTACAGCGTTTGATGTCAACACTGTTCCGAAAGAGAGAATAGATTATATTTTTGTGAAAGGTTTTGATGTGTTGTCCAACAGAACCATCAATGACAGGCGAGAAAATTTGCTATATCCATCTGACCATTTTCCGATCTTGGCAGAGATTAAGTTTAAGAAATAGCAAATAAAAAATCCTCTTGTGAAAGAGGATTTTTTTGGATAATTAAAACGTGAGCTTGTCATTCCGTAGGAATCTAAACATACTGTTATCAATTCTAATACAGATTCTTTTGGAATGACAAAATATTATTTTTCCCAAACAATTTTCTTCGTTATCACATCGCTGGAATTAGTCCCGACCATTATTTCAAATTCACCAGCTTCCCAATCGTAATTCAGTTCGTCATCGTAGAATTTCAAATCTTCCGGCGTCAATTTGAAAGTAACGGTTTTATTTTCACCTTTCTTCAGGAATATTTTTTGGAAACCTTTCAGTTCTTTGATTGGACGAACTACTTTTCCAAATAGGTCACGAATGTAAAGCTGAACGACTTCTTCACCATCAAAATTGCCTGTGTTGGCAACATTAACATTGATGGTTAAAGTTTGACTGCCTTTAAGATTATCAGAACTTAGATTAAAGTTTGAATATTTGAAATCCGTATAACTCAATCCAAAACCAAAAGGGAATTTCGGGTCGTTGTCCAAATCGATATAAGCCGAGACATAATTTCTTTCAGTGGATTTTTCGGCTGGTCTTCCAGTGTTGTAATGGTTATAATAAATTGGGATTTGTCCTTCTGTTCTTGGGAAAGTCATTGGAAGTTTTCCACCAGGATTTACATTTCCGAATAGGATATCGGCGATAGAATTTCCGGCTTCTGTTCCTAACCACCAACTGTAAACGATTGTCGAAATATTATCCGCCGCCCAGTCAAAAACCAAAGGTCTTCCTGCATTAATCAAAAGAACGATTGGTTTTCCTGTTTTAGCAATTTCTTTTAGTAATTCTTCCTGAACACCAGAAAAATGAATATTGCTTCGGCTTTTCGCTTCACCACTCATTGCATGTCCTTCGCCAAGCGTCATTATCACAACGTCTGCTTTTTTAGCTGTTTCGATGGCTTCTGCAAACATCGATTTGTCTTGGTCATTTTCATTGCAACCTTTGGCATAAAGTAAAGTTGAATTTTTGTCTAATTGATTTTTGATACCGTCAAATTGAGTCACGATTCTTTGTGCATCATCTTTGAAAGGAACTGACCAGAATCCGTGCATCGCAACCGCTTCTTTTCCGAAAGGACCAATCAATGCAACCGTTTTTGTAGATTTTGAAAGCGGAAGGATTTTCTTCTCGTTCTTTAATAGAACCACACTTTTTGCTCCAAACTCTCTCCCGAATTTTCTGTTCTCAAGATTGTTGGTTTGTTGTTTTTGCCTGTCGTTATTTGAAAATCTGTAAGGATCATCAAACAATCCTAATTCAAATTTTTTAATCAAAATCCTTCTTACGGCATCATCCACGAACTTGATGTCCACTTTTCCTTCTTTTACGAGTTTTGGAAGTTGTTCCATATAGATTCGGCTTTCCATATCCATATCACTTCCTGCAAGAATGGCTTTTTCTCCGGCTTCAGCATTGTCTTTGGCATAGCCGTGCTTTATCATTTCGCCGATACTTCCCCAATCGGAAACCACAAAACCTTTGAAGTTCCATTTCCCTTTTAATAAATCTCGTAAAATATATTTGTTAGCCGTTGCAGGAATGCCATTAATGTCATTAAATGAATTCATAAAGGTTGCAACGCCAGCCTCAGCAGCTGCTTTGAAAGGCGGCAAATAAGTTTCGTTAAGCTGTCTCAAGCTCATATCTACTGAATTGTAATCTCTTCCGCCAACAGCAGCACCATAAGCCGCAAAATGTTTTGCACAAGCCATTATCGCATCAATATTTCCTAAACCTTTACCTTGGAAACCTTTAATTCTTGCCAATCCGATTTTTGTTCCGAGGTAAGTATCTTCACCGGAGCCTTCCATTACACGTCCCCATCTTGGGTCTCTTGCAATATCCACCATTGGTGCAAATGTCCATTGGATGCCATAAGCAGATGCTTCTATTGCTGCGATCCTTTCAGATTTTTCTATCATTTCCAAATCCCAGCTTGCTGCCTGGCCAAGATTGATAGGAAAAGTTGTTCTGAATCCATGAATCACATCTTGTCCGAAAATCAACGGAATTTTCAGTCTTGATTCTAATGCTAATTTTTGAAAAGCTCTTGTTTCTTCTGCTCCGGTCACATTCAGCATAGAGCCGACTTTTCCTTGCTTTATTTCTTCTAAAACTTTTTTGGAATTAGAGTTCTGTGGTCCGGTTGCATATTCGAAACCGCTATATTGAACCAGTTGACCTGCTTTTTCTTCCAGAGTCATTTTGGAAATCAGTTCATTGACTTTTTGCTCTATGCTTTTTTGTGCAGGAATGCTAATCGCGAAGATCAGAAACAGGAAGGAAAGGAAATGTTTTTTCATTAGAAAGCTTTTTGTCTCTTTTTGAGAAATTAATATCGTAAAAATAATATTTAATTTCAATATTAATAATATTTAAAACAAAAAAGCCGTTTTCGCAATCTGCAAAAACAGCTGTAAATAATTAAATAGTTAGTTAATAAACTCTTAGACCAGATCTTGCGCCTGTGGATGTAAGCACAGATTGAGTTCTGGCTTTTTGCCCTGCAGAGAACATAAACATTGCAGCATCATCCACATAATCCATATAGTTCATAAACATAACAGATCTGGAAGTTCCGCTACAAGTATTGTATAAAGGGTAAGCAGGTTTTCCGTAATTAGCTCCTGTTTGAGTTGGTGTATCTGCTACCAGATCATTTCCACAAGATGCATCTCCCCATATATGTCTCAGGTTAAGATAATGTCCGACTTCGTGAGTGGCTGTCCTTCCTAAGTTATAAGGTGCAGTTGCCCCTGTTTTACCAAAATAAGGAGCCGCAATTACTACACCATCATTCCAAAGTCCTGCAGATTCCGGAAAAGTAGCATAACCAAGAATTCCTCCCATATTCCCAACAACCCAAAGATTGAAGTAGCTGCCTGGGCTTGTTGCATCAATTCCGCCTGTAGAAGATTTTTTCATGGCGTCATTGGTTCCCCATTTTGTTTTAGTTGTAGCTTTTCTTACGGTTTTAATTAGGTGAAATCTTACCTGCGTATCACCGGCTTTAACACCGGAAAATTCAGTTGGGATTTTAGAGGCATCTGTGTTGGTTCCGCTAAAATCAGCATTAAGAATAGCAATTTGTTCTGCAATTCTGGCATCAGAAATATTTTCAGCAGAAGTTTTATACAGTACATTGACTACAA
>Ga0209933_1001990_pt1 | contig 13864 bp, 20 predicted proteins | sample ThiBiot_300_biof_FD_183944 | JGI IMG/M metagenome (GOLD analysis project Ga0209933, IMG submission 183944) | Wastewater bioreactor microbial communities from Cape Town, South Africa - Thiocy_cont_300_biof (SPAdes) | ecosystem: Engineered > Bioremediation > Thiocyanate > Unclassified | place...
GTCGCTAGGCCGATCGATTGCCGATCCCCCTTGAACCAGCCCTTGACGTGCTGCGGGGTGGCCGGAGTGTCCTGGTAATTCTCCCACGTCCAGGCTGTGGGCTTGGTGGGGTCTTTGGGGTCCGAGACTGCGATGTCGGCCAGCGGACGCTTGGAACCGTCCTCAACCGGCGCAACCGGCGAGAAACCAAGTTCCAGTGCGAGAAGCGCCGTTTCCCTTGCTGTTCGTTGCGAAGGATGGATGTCAATCAACCGCTCGACTTGCTCTTGAGCGGTTAATGCCGTAGTATTTCCCATGTGCGGTCGCCTGTGAGCTAGGTGGCCACGCTCGCCTCTCCCGGGGGCAAAACCGAGGAGACGGAAATACGAAGGCCATCGACTTTGGCGAGTCGGTGGCCTTCACTTTGCGCGGTTGTCAAAGAACGAAATAAGCCTACCAACGTCGGCAGGCTTACGGAATGGGTCAGTTAGACGCTGGGCGATGTGGCTTCAGCGACGCCCTCTAGCGCCTGGCGAACATCCTCGACCGAGTACTTTGGGGGAAAGTGCGGCTTGCGGTTGACGCGGACCAGGCCGAGAAGAACCAACCTCGTGACCTTGGACCGGCTGCAATTGAATCGTCTCGCCACCACGGAAAGCGGCTCAAATTCTGGCATGATCATTCTCCCGGATGGTAATCCCGTCGCCTCGTCTTGGTCGATCCCTTCAACAGCCCCGTTGTCCACATTGCCCTCTATAAGCATTATGGGAAGAAAATTTCATATTGATCCACTTTGATATATTGCTTTGTGCCGCAACCTGTTCAAACACAAAAACTTCTGCGATGAAATTTTCTTCGGATTTGTAAGGGTGATCTCGGCGAGTTTAGCTCGGACCGCTTGCCCCGTTTTACCTGGTTCCTTCAATGGCTTTGCTGTCCACATTGCCCTCTATAAGCATTATGGTTAGGAAATCTCATAGTGGAACACGTTTATGGGTTATTTTGTCGTGATATCTGAACGTAAACCCACATGTGAACGCCGGTTACGTCTTGGACGTTTTTGGGGAAAATGTCCGCAAGTTTTTCCACGTTCACATGACGATAAAACGGCAATTCGCATGCAATCATGTGAACGCATGCCGTTACTTCTTAGCCTGTGCCTTGTCTGCTTCCGCCTGGGCCTTGTCCCGCTTGGTCCGCTCCTCACGCTCCATCTTCGCCAGCGCAGGCTCAAGGATCTCGGCCATTAACTCGGCTTGTGTGACACCTCGGTAGGCCGCGACGATCCGCGCTGATTCACACACCTTCGATGAGAGCTTAATGCTGCTCATCGGGATCTTTTTCTTCGTGTTGCCCTCAGTGCTCACGGTGGTTCCCTCGATTGCCAGCATTGCGATTGTCTCCAAGAAGAATCGTAGCAGGCCATGACAGCGGCCACAATCTACTATACGCCCGGCCAGAAACAAAAGCAATCTAGAAAATTCTACGAGTAGACTATTGACTTGATTCTACGAGTAGACTAACATCCTGACATGGAACGACGAATGGCGTCGAACCAATAAAAACGGCCCCCGAAAGTGCTGACACACTCGCGGGAGCCTGACTCGAAATCCTTCTGACAAAGGACGCCGAGCTATGCTGAGTCTTACCCTTCTCCAGCACGCCGACAAGGCCATCTCTCAACTTCGCAACGTGGCCGACCTTCACACCCGCCTTTTGGTCGAGGATGTCGTCACGGTCATTACCGCTGCCCGCGTGGAGCTTCAAGCGGCCGGCCGGATCGACTACACGCCGGGCGCTCCCCTGCCCTCGCTGGCCGATGCTGACGACCGCACAGACTCGTGGGACTCGCCCGAATGGGATGCCCACTACTGGACGCCGAGCGACGAAGCCGAGCCGTTCGAGGCCGAAGCCGCTGACCTTGCCTGGCTCGATGAGCAGGTGAGCCCGAACGACGTGGCCGAGGCGCGTGCCTACCTCGCGGAGCTTGACGAGCTGGATGAGCTTCATGCCCACGAGGCCCACCTCGAGGAAGCGTACTCGGCTCAGTTCCGTGGCTTGCTCGCCTGAACCACATCACACGTCGCGGGCCGGGATGGTTCTCGGCCCGTCCTACCTACACGCACTTCATTGACGAGAAGGGACCCAAAGATGGGAAAGCAGCAGATCGCGAAGTTTCGCAAGCCGACCAACGCGCATGAAATGGCCCGCGTGATCCAACTATTCTTGGTGGATCAGTGGGACCCATGCATCAGTGGGGGCGTCGGCAAGACGGGCGGCGACATGGATATCGATCTCGGCGACGACGTGGAGGAGAGCATCAACATCACGGTTATCTCGCATGAGGAGAGCGTACTCCGGGACTTCTCCAAGACGGTCACCTTGGATGAATTCCACATGCTGAGCGAAATCCGCCGTGGCGATGCCCGCGTGGTTCGCGTCCACAAGAAAGGCGGTGTCGCATGCGTACCAAAAGCCTGACGCCCGCCGCGATCCTGGCCCGCTACCTGACCGCGTTCGAGCGATCGACCAAACTTACCTACCGGGCCTCGGACGCCCATCTAAACCGCGTGTGTGCTCCGCTCCAGAAGGCCGAGCAGCAGTTGCGGCGGATGATCCTCGATCGATGCGGCGAGCCCGCTCTTGGCCAGGCCGTGGCGGTCAAGATCGGCAATCACCTCGTGATGCTCAGTCAGCCGCTTGATACCCCCGGTGACCACCACTTCACCGTTCTGCCTTGCGCCGCGATCGCGAAACCGTGACGAAACTGTCTACCTCCGTAAACTTCCCACACCACCCTGACGTACGCCAGGCATCTGGCGTACGTCCTCATCTCGGAGATCACGACCATGCAGTTAACCGTGAGTGAAGAATCGTATCTCGCTGGCCTACCCCTCGACCGCCAGCTGACCGGCGAGAAGCGGCGGGTATTCCAGATGGACGCACTCGTCCGCCTGGCCTTGGACCAGGTCAAGGACGACATCTTGCGATTGACAGACGGCTCGAACGGACGGATGCCCCGCCGGGTCCTGCCGATACTCCAGGCCGTCCAGCGGCCACGTGCAGAGCGATGGTCACTGTGTCCTGACTGCGAGGGTGCGGGCACAATCCAGGTCGGCATGAACTCACTGGCCTGCTCACGTTGTTCCGAGGCGGGATACGTGGTTGTTTTGTGATCGCCAGCCGCGAACCCTGACCTGCGATAGAATTGACTGGAACCATCACTTAGGAGACCGATACCGATGGGGAAGCAGTTCAGCCCCGAGGCGTTTGCCGACCATGTCATCGCACACCTTGCATCCGTCATTGATTTCAGCAAGCGAGACTACGCCAAAAAGCAGGGCGAACGAGCGAGTGTGCTCACCACCAATATTCGCAAGCTGAAAACGCACAAGGATGAAATCAGCCCCCGCGCAAGCCAGGCGCTGGCCGACACCATCGACGAATTGATCGGCAAGCTGAACCGGATCAAGGGTGAGTTCGCAAGGTCGGTCACGATCGATTGCACGTTCAAAGAGATCCGAGAGCACGCCCCAGCTAGCGAGAGTCCCGCCGTCACAGAATCGGTCGATCCATTCACCACCGCCGTCTACGTAGTCTAATCCCCCCCCCCTGCCCTGCCCCGCGAAATGGGGTGGGGCTTCTCTTTGCGCCTACACATAGCGAATCGCCGATAAGATTACAACCGGCACATGCTACCCATCACGCCCACTATCGGGATTTAGGCGGCAATTTCGTCGTCAAGGTCTAACGGGCTTGCCTCATCTAGCCGATCCTTAATCTCAGTGCGGACAGCGTTCTTTCGCTTGTCCACCACGATAATCCCTTGAACGGCATCTCTGATGGCTTCGACCGCGAACGCGGAGCGGTCCATGCCCCGCAAAGCCGCCGCTGCGGCCCAACGGGCATGCAAACCCACGTCGATGGAGATGGAAGCCTTCACGAGTTTGCTTCCCGGAGCAGCTGCGGACTTGCGCCGGCGGGGGGCTGGGGTAGACACGGCCAATCCTCCAGTACGTGAGTGAGAAGACGCGGGGAGTCATGACCTCCGCGTCTTCTCTATTTCGAACCGGAGCATCGGAGCACTTGAGCGAGGCGGGTATAAAGCACAGATTTGTACTTCATTCGGCCACCATCCCCAATGCCATTAGGCTCACCGTCTGGTCCCCGTTAGCTCGTGGCTACAGGAAGCCACGAAACGCATGTCGGGGCCTCGAAAATGGCCGTTTTGGTCGCATTAGGCTCATCGTCCAGTTGCGGCCTCGACCGACCACGCGGGGAGCAGGTTAATTTTGAGTCACAAGTGACTCGGTTCCAGCCTCGCGCGCACGCGCGAGATGTCAGAGTAAGGGGAGTAACACAGAACTCTGTGTTACTCCAGTTCCAGCCTCGCGCGCACGCGCGAGATGTCAGTTCTCGGTTTCACGACCATGGTCGTGAAACTCTCCAGTTCCAGCCTCGCGCGCACGCGCGAGATGTCAGAGCTTGATGGTAGCTTGACGGTAGTTTGATGCCCGCGTCATAGTCGCGATTGCTTATGCGTTCCATGCTCGCATAATCGGCATGACCGGACCCGAGATTTCCGGGATTCCCTAAAGAATGCTTGTATGCAACATAATACCCGTTATCGGACTCATTGATGCGAGCATAATTGTAAAGATTACAAGACTCTGGCCGGCGACGACGGGACCGACCAGAGCGACCGCCGCACACGCGGCGGCTGGGCTGGATCAAAACGACATGCACAATTGTGCATAAGCCAGCCAACGAATGGCAGGCTGCAACACGACGGCCAGGCGGCGCATGGAGACCACCGCCCGGCGCGTCGAGCCCCGGAGACTTACTTCGGTAGCGGCCTGAGGCCGAATGCCTGATGGGTCACATTCGCGGCCCCTGCCGCCTTTGCGGCCTGGAACCGCTCGCCGGCAGCAATAAGATCAGGGGTCCGACCGACGTTCGTGTAGTAATCCGCCTGCTGCTGTTGCCGCTGGGCTTCAACCGCCTTCTGGTACTCGAAGGCGGTCCGGTGGTCGGGGATGAAGCTGCCCATACCAAGGGTCGCCCCGGAGGGGATGCCCCGCATCGCCTTGTAGTGCTCGGGCGAGCCAGGCGGGTAAAGCGTCGGCCCCGGAGGTTGCTGGGCCTGCTGTTGAGTCGCGTGGGCCTTCTGTGCGGCCTCAATCTCCGCAGGCGTGGCTACGGAGCCACGGAGGTCGCCAGCAAGGGCTTCGTTGATGACGTTTTCTGCCGGCCTTCCAGTGCCCCGCTCAGTCACGATGTGGTGGCCGTTGACCACGCGCGTTTCAAGTCGCTGGCTGACGATATTGCGGACGGTGCCCTTGAGCGACTCCCCGTCCGGCGTGACCTTGAACACGCGGCCCTCGGTCGCTTTATCGAACACGGCGCTGATGGGATCAAATTCTGTGGACATTCCGTTGTCTCCGGGTTAGATTATGTTCATGTATGAGAATACGATTGTTTGATTGCCGTGGGCCGAGTCGACCAGGGTATGGACGTTGACATGGGCATCGCGTCGGCCCTCGACATCGAGGGGGTAGTGGCTCTTGATAACGCCATAGCCCTGCTCAAGAGCGAGCGCGGCCCGTGCGGGGTTGTCTGCCAGCTCGGGAGCGAACCGCAGATCGTCGGTTAGGACGGCGTCCTTGAGCGAGCCGGTCAGCCCGAAGTCCCCAGCCTGGTGGCGGTCGAGGAACGCGCGGACGCTCTCCAGGCTGAAGCCTGGCCAAATCCGCAAAGAACGCCGCACCGCCCCAAGGTTGAACTCGCCCGCCGCGACGACATCCTTGGCTGACTTCTTGAATGTCCCCTCAATCAGTTTCGCCAGATATTCGTGACCATTGGCACGGTGCTGATCGATCTCAACATCCAGGCTGGTTCGCTGCTCGACATCGGTGAGCCCGCCGCTGTTGACTCTTTGCCAAAACGCGGCGGCATCGTTGATGGACGGGATGGTTACCAACGTGGAAAAGTAACTGTCAACAACCGGCTTGCCGGACCGATTGCGATCTGACCGCCACTGTTCGTATCTAGTCTGTGTGTCTTCGTGTCCGGTGCTATTCCTGGGCCGAGACTGGTCATTGGGATCAAATTGTGTGACTTCGACGATGCGAAGAACCCCGTCTGAGGCTCGATAGTAAAGTTTGCCGCCGATCTCGCGGAGCCGGTTCGCGGCCTTAGCTCTCTGGACCGCTTCTTGAATTGTATTCACTGATGTATTCTCCGGGGTGGGGGGGGGTTGGATCAAGAGAAGACGCGCTTCTGGACGACACGGCCAGCGGCGGGTTCGTTAACCCACGTGATGGGGGTCGAGTCGCTGTTGATCGCGGCCCGCACGTCGGTCGCCGCCTGCGTGATGATCGCCAAGGCGTCTCGCAAGTCGTCGATCCGAGCGAGGATGTCGGCCTTAGACACAGGGTTGCCGCTGTAGTAGGCACTCGCCGAATCGACGATCGACTTCCAGAGCGGCAAGCCGCCATGCTGGCTTACGTACAGAGCCGTTGCCGCTGATACCGAGGTGGATTCCTCGATCACCGCATCGGGGACCGTGCTGGCCCCCTGTGACCTCATGGTCGCGAACGAAATCGCAGAACTCTCAACGGTTGCTGCCATGCAAATATCTCCGTCTTGGAGGTAGGTGGCCCCTCGACATCGAGAGGCCGGAAGTGAATCAGGGGGTGCGGGTGACTGGATTCGGCGGTGGGGCCGAGAGCGTCTTAGGCGTGGCGGCGGCCTTAGCGGTGGCCTCGGTGGCTGTAGCCGTGCGCCGCATGAGCTGGACCAGCTCGTCCGACGCAGAACCCCGCGAGACACTCGGCGAGAGGCTGTCCAGGTTCCTGATCGCCCCGTAGTCGTCGATCGATGCCGCCGCGTCGAGGACGTTCGTAATTGATTGGCGACTGCTCCAGCACCGAGAACTGACGCCCGACCCGCTGCATCGCTTGATCGGCGGTGAGTTTCTCTGTCGCATTGGCCAGGACGCCGCCACCAAGCTGGGCGATTTCCGAGGCCGGGATATTGCGAGACGAGGCGAACATCGCGAGTTGCTGCTGATACTTGGTCGCTTCGTCCGCGCTCGTTAGCTTCATGCCGTCGCCGCTAATGTACTGCTGCGCGAACGCTTGGAAAGTGTCCTGGAATTGCGTCCAGGCCATCGGCGCCATCGCCGCCCCAACGGCAAGATTAGCCTGTTCGACGTTGAAGCTCGCCCGATTGGCCCGGCCCGACATGGCGGCAAGCCCCTGTTGGGCCGCGTTGTACTCTGTGAACGCCTTGACCGATCGCGTGATCTCCTCACTGATCGATCTCAACGACGCGATCGCGGCGGCACTGAGCGCCGCCGCGCCAGAGGTCAGCGAGACGCCGAAGATCTTGCCAAGGTTCAGGGCGTGCTCCTCGACCGGCTTGACCGCTTCCGCCGCCTGGTTCATGCCGGTTTTGATTGCCGCCGTCGCGGACTCAGCTTGCTTTTTGAGGTCGGCAAGCTGCTGAAGCGCCTTCGCATAATCAAACTCTATTGGGATCACAAGATCCGGCTTATTGCCTGTGCTCATATCGCCTCCGTGGTGATTGTGAACGTCGTCGGGAATTCTGTTTCGAGGTATCGTGTGTGGATACGCTTATGTAACTCGTGGGCCTGCTCCGTCTCAATGGGCTGGGTCCGGTCGGCCCGCGCCTCTTGATAGATCAGGCCAAGGTTGAGCACGTCGCGGATGTACTGGCGGATAAACCAGTCGGGGGCACCTTCGCTTCGGGCTGCCGTGATCCACGGTCGCCAGTACTCCCGCAAACGCTCGATTGACTCGTCCTCGATGTCCGTCAGGGTCATCGCACTCGTCTCCAGTGTCTTGTGGCCATCTTTGCCTTGGCCCGCCCGATCGCCGGGCCGATGCCCTCGGGATGGGCCAGAAGCCTCACGCAGAAGGCCGTTGGCATCGCCTGGACCAAAACGTCGTAAGGGTCAATCGGCTCGCCTACGGGCATGCTGGGGGCCTTGCTGGCGACGCCGTCACCAAAGCAAGTCATCGTGCATCCCCCTTCGTGGCGAGCCGCTCCCCGATCTCGGTATGGAACCCTGTCATCGCGACCAGCCTGGCTTTCAGGTCCGTTACGTCGCCGTCGAGCCGATCCGCCTCAAGAAGGGCGCGCTCTGTCGCGGCGTCGATCGCTGGCTTTGGCGAGCGGCCTAGCAGGGCCGACGCTTCACTGGCTTTGTTGAGCCGCAGCCTGTGCCGCCGGATCAAATCAGCGTGTGCTTGTATCATGCTTCTCCTCATCGATCAGTTGTGCGATCAGGTCGTGAAGCCCGGCCATCGTGATTTCGTGGGCATAGTCGCGGATCGTCTTGACCCGCCTCGGGCGCTTCACGCTGATGACGGCCTTGGGCTCGTGGTGGACCTGTCTGGCGCGGTTCACCTTCCGCTTGCTGTTCGTCCGTGTCGGCATCCTGCCGTCTCCCTGGCGTTCGTCCTGATCGGCTCATCAGAAAAGCCTTCGAGCATCGATAAACATAGCGTTATCCCGCCAATCTGGCTTTAGACCCTCTGGCCACTGGTTTGTGCAGGCACCGCGAAGAGCGTCCATGAGGTCCTCATGCGGATGGTTGGGGTCTTGACATCGAGGGTGGATGAGGATGTCGGGCTCGCGGCTCGCTGGTCCCAGCAAGATCGAGATCAGCGTGAGGCCGTCCAGAACGCCCTTTCGGGGCCAGTGACTTACCTTGTCGCCCCAATGTCGCCGATATTCGTTCGTGGCCGCGTGGCCGACGCCTGTCTCAGTGTTCGCCCCGAAGGGATCGAGCACAATCTCGTCAAGCTTGCTGGGTGTCACGTACCGACTGCCGATGCCTGCGTAGTTCGAGTACGTGGATCGGAGTTGAGGCCGTCCTTGATAGTTCTGGGTCAGCGAATCGAACTCGCGAGAGATGCCTAGCACCGCCTCTTCGACGTGCGGCCCTTCGATCAGGAACTCGCCAAAGACCCGGATTTGTGACCGCTTGTCGCTGATCTTGAAGACCTGGTAGAACACCGCCGCCGTCGTGAGGGAGGTCCCGCAGTCAACGGCGATCGCGGATTGCCGCCCTGGGTCATACTCAGCCAGTTCGCTCACGTGGCGATGCGGGTTGAAGTGTGTGAACCATTGCGCTTCCGAATAATCAATTAATTCTCCGTTGATTTCAGCGGCTTCAAGGGGCGTGCCCGCGTACCTCGTGAGGATCTCGTCGAAGAATTCCGGCGCGAGGTGCTTCCGATTGTCGAAGCTAGTCGATCGCAAGACCCGGACGTTGGGGTCATCAACCAGAGCGCGAATCAAGTCCGTCGTCTTGGGCGTCGTCGTCAGGACGCACTGTGGGCTTGCCCCGACTCTGAGGGCAAGCAGGGTCATATCGAGCGTTCGCTTCTGATGCTTCCATGCACATATCTCATCACCCCAAACCTTCGCCAGATTGCTCCCCCGGATGCGGTCGGGTTCGGTGCTCGCGAAGCACAATGCCCGCGTACCATTCGGCCAGACCACGGCCCGCTGAGACGGCACCCACTTCGGCGTGAAGTCCGGCGGACTCACGTTGAGGATGCCAGACTCGCCCAGAATCATCGTGTCGCGATAGTCTGCCTCGGTGGCACCGATCAGGCCGATCGTGCCGCCGGGCTTCTGCTTGGCCCAGTGCACGACCATCTGAGCACCGGTCAGGGTCTTACCGGACCCCCGGCCCCCGAGCGACAAGACGATCCGCTTGGCATCCTCTGGCCACCGCTGGTTGGGCCGGGCGCGGTGGTGCTCAGTGCATTCGCCTGGCGGTAGGTTGCAGGGACATGTGGAGCCGAACCAGTCCCATCGGGCTGAGTCGTCGTCCACTTCGGGATGCTCGATCTGCTGCTGTATGGCATCGAGGTAGGCGTTCATAGCCTTGTAATTCATCCGACGCCCCGCTGCTTGAGCTGGTTCTGGATCTCGGCGAGCTTGCTCTCGAAGTAGCCAATCTCTCGGTATCGCGGGAACTCAGCCAGAATCCTCGATGCCGCCTGGTAGCGGGTCGCCTCTCCACACGACGGGTCGAGCAACTCGAACAACGTCTGCACCGCCTTGGGGATGCTGGACGCCAGGATGCTCATCGCCTCGGTCGTGACCGCCGCAACAAGCTCGTGATACCGCGCTCGATATTCGGGAGTCGCCTCCCACTTCCGGGCCGTCCGAGGGTCAACCCCGGCTAGCACCGAGGCTTCCTTTTTCGACTTTCCCGATAGGATTGCAGAGATGTAGACTTCTTGCTTCGGCGGCAACTTACTGGGCATCTTGCCCCCCTTCCTTGGTGGCATTTGCGGAACTTCGCGTGCAATTTCGGCATCATCCATCGGCTTCACGCTTTGCTTCGTGCTCGGCCTGAAGCTTCTCCACGAAGCCCCCGATCGCCCGATAGCAGCTATAGCAAAGATCGCTCGTCTTGAGCCCGGCACGCGGGTCAGGATGCCCCTTGGGCGGGGCTGGTTGGGTCGTGAGGATGTACCTGTCGTGGTACGGGTTGTCGGGCGATACGTCCGTTCCGCAGACGTCGCACTCGAAAACTTCACGCTTCATCGCGGTCTCCTTGGTGTGTGAAACCCCGGCCCGATCACTGACCGGGGGCTCGATCCTGGCGGTCCCAATCGCCAGGCCCAGAACGACGCCCGCCCGGCGTCCTCTGCTACGTCGATGTGTACAAGCCGAGCTACGGCTGTTGCTCCGTAGCCCGGCCCAGCCCGCCGAGAGGATGACGGCGGGTGGTTCAGGGATGTGAGTTAATTAGCGGTGGCTTTCTTGGCGTCGATTTTCACAAGCCATTCAGGCAGGTATCGAGGCACGCTGCCGTGGAACCAACGTTCGGTTTTGCGGCCCCCTGTGCTCTTGTCTGTAACCTTGCGAGCCGTGCCCTGTGATTCCATGACCTGCAAAAGCTCGCTGATCTGTTGAGCCGTCCGCTTCTTGCCGAACACGCCACGGTTGATCTCAGTGCGGGACAAGCCACGCCGCGCATCCTTGAGTGCGGCCTCTAGTTTCTGGTAGTCGCCTGGCGGGGCAGCGCCGATGACAGGGGCAGACGCGAAAGCTCTCACAAGGTCCGCACAAGCCGGGCATAATTCGTAGGCTTTAAAGGCAGTCTCTTGGTACGGGCTATAACCGCTGTGGCATCGCATGAACCTCACAGCGTTGATCCGCCCGTCATTGCCGGGCTTCATCTCGGCCTTGCACCTGTCGCATGTCAGGATCGTCTTACTCGCCATCGGTTGCACTCCTCGACGATGTGATTTGATGGGCTCCGAGGCGGGCGACCTTTTGCCCCGGAGCCCGTACGCGCCGCCAAACGCGCCACCCACTAGGATGGGTCATGGTGTTATCTAGACCACCTAATCGGCCTATTGTGAAACCAGAAGGTCGTAAGTCGTCACCTGTGACGATCAGGTCGTCACCCCGCAATGTGTTGCCAGATAATGAGTTGTGGGCTGTGTGACGACTGTGACGACTTAAAGCCTATTGTTATTCCCCCCGGGGTTGTTTTTACCACCCATTGCTAGGGGTGGTAGTCTATCCCCGGGTAAAGTTTGTTTGAAACAAGTCGTCACCTCGTCACCACAATCTGCAACTCGCTGTATTTCAACGGTTTAAGTGATGACGACTTGGTCGTCACGGGGTCGTCACAAGGCTGTCATGTCGTCACCAGTCAGGCCGATTAAGGGGGGTGATCTTTGCTTCGAGATCAGTGCCGACCCACACCCAACCCCTTGAATCGCGGGATCTTTTGTAGGTCAGCCCGGGTACGCCACGCGCTTGAAGTAGTGATGTCGCGGTTGGCACCTTAAGCGGCTTCTTTTCGTAGGCTGACAGCCACTCGGCTGCCACCTCGCTGGGGATGAAGATTTTCTCTTCATCGGGCCTGTGGCGTCTGGCGATCAATTCGCGAGCGAAGTGATTGCGTATCTCGGCGGCCTCATTGTCGTCGTCGTCGATCAGTTCACACCGTCGCTTGATCGTATCTTGGCAACGGTCGATCTCATCACAATGAGCCAGCACACTTTGCTCCCACGACGCCCACCTAGTCGCGGCGACGATTGGTTCTGGCTTCGAGAGTAGAATGCTGCCGATCGATGCGATGAGTTGCCATCGGTTGGCGTCAATGAAGGCCCGTACTTCATCCTCCCATTCTGGTCGATATTTTGGACGACCGAGACGAACAGGGATGACTCGCACGGCGAGATCCTTTGAGAGCTGCGCGCTGTTGACCGTGATGAAGCATGTTGTCGTGTTGGGAACGCGACCTTCACCGCGATAGAGCCGACGCCCGGAAATCGTGGTGCCAGTGACAAAGCCCTCTAGGTCGGCCCAACTGAACCGTAGTGACTTGAGGTTGTCGATCAACACAACCCTCTGGCCTCCATCGTCGCTCAAGTACCGCGTGATGAAAGTGCCAAAGTCCTCACTTGGGCGAAGCTCAATGTGGCCACTGAGCAGGTAGCCGATCAGCGTGGCAACGGTGGTTTTGCCAACCCCCCGGCCTTGCATTTTCTCGTCGTCCTCTGGCCCCTCAATCAAGAAGGCCGGCCTACGCCCCGGCTCTCCACCCCAGAGCGGCGTCATCACTGCCGCGCGAAGAAGCTCGCGGTCAGTCAGCGACTCTGGTGTGAAGAAGCTAATGAACTGGTCGAGAAGATCGGGGCCGCTCGATGTGACTGCCGGGGGGTGGATATAAAGCGTTCTTGGGCGTTCCGGGTAATGAGGCAATCGCTCCATCGAGTCATAGGCATCGAATCCGCCCCGCATTGGCATGCGGCATGACTCGAAAAACCGCTCCTGGCTCATCATCGTCGGGCCTACTTCCCACTCGATGTCGGCTTGGTGGTGTAGGAACCCAAACAGCCTTGTGGCGCTACCAAGAATGATCGGTCGATCCTCGGAATCCTTTGCCACTAAGTCTGTGCCAACAACCTTTGGCCACCCCTTCGTGATGTTGATGACCGACTGGATCACCTGCGTTGGCGACTTAGCCACCTTGACCGGCATTGGGTCGCCCAGCACGTTCGGCTGGATCTCTTGCGAGAAGTTTGTGATGCATGACGCCCCCCCCTCGCTCGGCCTGACGACCTTCAATTTCGGCGGCGAGTCCCCACGCCCCTTGCTTCGCGCGGCCTTACCCTCTGGTGGTGGTGCGTTACGGAGCCAGCCCCGCTGAGCCTCTTTCGCGAAAGCATCATTAATCTTGTGCCGTAGTTCCTTTTCGCTCCACGGCGGTTCACATCGCTGATTCCACGACTGAAGCGCGGCGTAGGTCTGATCGGGAGTGAGATCGAAGCCAGGGCCGACACGGCAAGCTGCGTAGAACGCCTTGTCGTGGCCGCTCTGCCCGCTGATCGCTGGTTCAATCTTTTCGACGTAAGCGACGACTCGTTTTTCAAAATTGGCGTCTGTGCGGCCCCTGTCGCTCGTTGGCCTTGGTCTGGGTGATTGGGGCTCCGGCGTCTCGTCGAACGTCCTGGCGAAGTCCAGGAGGGCTTGCCGCTCGTCCGGCGTGAGGCAGGCGATATCCTCAAGACCGCCAGACCGCAGCGTGTACGCCCCCCCGCTGGGATGCACTGGCCCCCGGCTCGGCGCGATGATGACGAAGCCGCCAACACCCCGCGTCTCGATGAGCGTTTTCTTCGCCGCATCGCGGGCAAGCTTTTGATTCCCGTCTGGGTTGTCGCTCCTGAGCAGCCAGTGGATTCCACCGCTCGGGGTCGTCTCTTCGTAGCCGCCGCGAACTCGCGAGACCAGCTCACCAAGGCCCACGTCTTCGGCCTCGGTGATGAATCGGTTGAATGCTTCCGCGTCGTCGAACTCAAGGCATTCTAGACCGCCG
>Ga0209933_1001993_pt1 | contig 13806 bp, 12 predicted proteins | sample ThiBiot_300_biof_FD_183944 | JGI IMG/M metagenome (GOLD analysis project Ga0209933, IMG submission 183944) | Wastewater bioreactor microbial communities from Cape Town, South Africa - Thiocy_cont_300_biof (SPAdes) | ecosystem: Engineered > Bioremediation > Thiocyanate > Unclassified | place...
CGCGGCTCTCGGCGACCGAATGGGTCGAGGGCGGCTTCGGCATCGACGAGGCGGTCGAGGTGGCGCGGGCGCTGAAGGAGGCGGGCGTCGTCTATATCTGCGCCTCGTCCGGCGGCAATGTGCACAACGCCCGCATCCCGGCCGGGCCGCTTTATCAGACGCATCTCGCCGAGGCGATCCAGCACGGCTCCGGTATTCCGACCCGCGCCGTCGGCCTCATCACCACGCCGGCCGAGGCCGAGGCGATCGTCGCCGAGGGCAGGGCCGACATGGTGGCGCTCGCCCGGGCGATCCTCGCCGATCCGCGCTGGCCCTGGCGCGCCGCGGCCGAGCTCGGCGCCAGCCTGAAGCTGGTGCCGCAATATGACCGAAGCCTGCCAACCATGCGGCATTGGGTGGCGCCCAAGGCAGATCCGGCCAAGGCCGCGGATCCGGCCAAGAGCGCGGCCTGAGCTATTGCAGCAGGCCGGTCGGCGTCTGGTCCGACGGGTTCTCGATCTCGTCCGGAGCGCCGACCGCCGCCTGCGGCACCGGCACGCTGGCCGGCCGGCTCGCCGCCAGCACGGCGTCTGGCCGCTCGCCGGGCGGGGCGCCGATGAGCACCTCGCGGCAGGCCGCCGGCAGGTCGGACAGCATGATCGGCTTAGGCGGCGGCGCCGGCTTCACCGGCTTCGTCGGCTTGACGGGCTTCGGCGGCTGCAGCCAGGCATCGAGCTCGGCACCGCAGCCATCGCCGGGCGGCGGCGCCTTCTGCGGCACGCAGCTCGCCATGTCGGCCGGACAGTCTAGGCGGACATGGAAATGGAAGGTGTGGCCCCACCAGGGCCGCACCTTGCCGAGCCAGCCGCGATCCGCGCCGGCGCTGACGCAGAGCTGCTTCTTGATCGCGGCATTGACGAAGATGCGCGCCACCGAGGGATCGAGCGCGGCGCGGCGGATGAGCTTGAACTGGCCGCTCGTCCAGTTGGAGGCGTTGATGACGCGCGCCTTCTGGTTGACCATCTCCTTGGGGACCATGGTCTCGCGCTCGTCATAGCTGAGCGTCTTCTTCGGCATCGGCGTGAGCCAGATATCGACATCGAGGCCGATCTGGTGGCTGGCATGGCCGGTCAGCGCCGGACCGCCGCGCGGCTGGCCCATGTCGCCAACGAGCAGTCCCGGCCAGCCATCCAGCCGCTTGGCGTCGCTGGCGAGCCGCTCGGTGAAGCTCACCAGCTCTGGCGTGCCCCAGTTGCGGTTGCGCGAGAGGCGCATCGCCTGCCAGTCGGGACCGTTCACCGGCAGCGCCACCGCGCCGGCGAGGCAGCCCTTGGCATAGGAACCGATCGAACGGGCCTCCATCGGGATCGGCGTGTTGACCTTGCTGAACAGCACCTTGGCCGGCGTCGTGTCGAGACCATCGGCGCCGAAGGCGAGTCCGGCCGAGAGCGGCAGCAGCGCCGCGGAGAGAAGCGTTGCGGCAAGCCGGCCGAAGCGTCCCCGCGGAGCGGGCGCGACGCGCGGCGAAGCGGGCGATCCGGCAGCCATGCTGGCGCCTCCTCGTTTATCCAGTTGCGGGCATTCTGGCCGGCTTTCGTTAAGGATCTGTCAGCCAATTGCGGCCAAGCGCGGGCAGGGCGCCGGCAGGACCTTGCCGAGGAAAGTTCGAGGGCGCGTTCTGGACGATTATTCCAGCGGCGGCGGTGATCCGATTCTGCCACGGCGGATTCATGCTCGTGATCGCGCGATCAGGGGTAAATCATGCTCGGACCGGCCGATAAACCGCGATTGACCGGGCCGATACCGGCGCGATAATCGGCGCCAAGGATCGTCCGACGGCCGCTCGCGCCGCGGGACAGGCAAGGAGCAACGGAAAATGGCACTCAATCTCGGCGACGTGGTTCCGGATTTCGAGGCGGACACCACCGAAGGCCGCATCTCGTTCCACAAGTGGCTCGGCGACAGCTGGGGCGTGCTGTTCTCGCATCCGAAGAACTTCACCCCGGTCTGCACCACCGAACTCGGCGCCGCGGCCAAGCTGAAGCCGGAATTCGACAAGCGCAACGTCAAGCTGCTCGGCCTCTCGGTCGATGCGCTCGCCAACCACGACAAGTGGGTCGGCGACATCAAGGACGCGACCGGCGCGACGCTCAACTTCCCGCTGATCGCCGATCACGACAAGGTTGTCGCCAATCTCTACGGCATGATCCATCCGAACGCCTCCGACACAACGACGGTGCGCTCGGTGTTCGTGATCGGGCCGGACAAGAAGCTGAAGCTCTCGCTGACCTATCCAGCCTCGACCGGCCGCAACTTCGACGAGATCCTGCGCGTCATCGACAGCCTGCAGCTCACCGCCAAGTTCTCGGTCGCGACCCCCGCCGACTGGAAGAACGGCGACGAGGTGATCATCGTCCCGTCCGTTTCCGACGAAGCGGCGAAGGAGAAGTTCCCCGCCGGCTGGAACGCGGTGAAGCCCTATCTCCGCTACGTCGCGCAGCCGACCGCCGGCAAGCCGAGCTGACGGCAGAACGCTCGAACGGATTGAAACGGCCGCGCGAAATGCGCGGCCGTTTTCGTTTGCGTAGACGCGCATAGGTCGCGGCGACGGAAACCTCCGGCCCATGTCGGCTTGAGGCTGCGCTGGTTCGTCCTTGGCCAGATGGGGAGAAGGTCATCTCCCCGGCGATGGGAGGAGAGAGCCATCATGCTGACACTACCGAAGATCGTCGATCGGCCGGAAATCCCCTATCTGGCCGTGCGGGCCGAGGTGACGCTGCCCTTCGATGACGAGATTCCCGCACTTCTCGGGCGCCTCTTCGGCGCAATGGCGGAGCGCGGCATCGCACCGGCCGGGCCGCTGATTTTCAAGCACAACGTCATCGACATGCCCTGGATCGAGATGGATTTCGCGGTCCCGGTCTCGAAGCCGGAGTCCGGCGGCGGACCGCTCGTCGCCGGCGTCCTGCCGGCCGGCCGCTATGCCGAGATCACCTGGTTCGGACCCTATGACGACCTGATCGATGTCAATGCCGTGTTGATCGGATGGGCCAGGCACTGCGGCCTCGACTTCGACATGCAGAAAGAGCCGGCCGGCGATCGCTTCGCCGGCCGCGTGGAGATCTACCACAACGATCCGGATACCCAGCCGGACCCGGCGAAGCTGGAGACGACCGTCGCCATCAGGCTCCGCGACTGAAGAGGCGCCGTGCAAGGCGGCGGCGCCTTGCCGATCAGGGTGATGGCAGCAAGGCGATGAAGGCGTCCAGCTTTGCCGAGGACGCAGCGATGATCTTTTCAGCCTCAAGGCGGAGTTTGGGGAGATTTTTCGTCGACGCACTGTCGAGTTCGTCGGACGCATTCTTCAGTTCGCAGTCGAGCCTGAGATAGCGGGCCCCGTAGAGCCGCTGCATCTGGTAGGATGTCGTGCTCGACTGGCCCTGCATCAGGATCGAGATGATCGGCGCGCCGCGTGCCGGGTCGATCCAACCGAACGCGCCCCAGTTGCACGCGTCGGAATAGGCGTATGCCCTGTTGTTGCTGCCCGTCCCCAGCGACAGGATGTGCAGGTCCTCGTCATGGTATCCGAGCTTCTTCGCTTCGAGCACGGCGCAGAGCGCCGGATCGTTGGCGAAGACGCCGCCATCGACGAGGGTCTCGTTGCATTCCAGGGTGAAGTTCTGCACCAGCGCCGGCTCGAAATAGGTCGGCGCGGCAGAGGTGGCACGCGCGACCTCGTGGAAGAGATAGTCGTCCGAAGCTTTGCCGTCGCTCGAGCGGCCGTTGGTGAGGAACTTCGCCTTGCGCTCGGTGATGTCATAGGCGGTGATCACCACTTTTGTCAGCGCCTCCGAAAGCATCCGCTCGCCGAGCCGGGCTTTCAGCTTCTTCTCAAGCGGATCGGCGCTGTATCGTTCATCGAAGATCGATCCTGGATTGAGCAGGGTCCGGCGAAGCCGCGCGAAGACGTCGGTCTGGAAGATCTCATGCCCTTCCTGTTCATAAAGGGCGACGAGATCGGACGCCGTGCAGGCCGGCCTGCCGCTTCCGTCCGGATTGGGGCAGGTCAGGCCCGCAGCGATGATGCCGCCGGCCGAGGTTCCCGCGATCACGTCGAAATAATGTGCGATCGGCTTGCTGCGCCCGCTCGCCGCGAGGCGGCGCTCGAGCTCGACGAGGATGACGGCGGGGATCAGGCCCCGGATTCCGCCGCCATCGATGGAAAGGATGAACTTCGCCATGACACGTCCCCCGAAGAGTGTCGCTACCGCAGAGTGCGTTCCCGCAGTAAAACAACTTAAGAGGGATAACAGAGAGCGCTACACCCGGCCCTGCCTCTCGTTGAGCGCGGCATAGACGCCGCCTTTCGCCAGCAGCGCGTCATGCGTGCCCTCTTCGGCGATGCCGTCTTCCGTCAGCACGACGATGCGGTCGGCATGGCGGATGGTGGAGAGGCGGTGGGCGATGACGAGCGTCGTGCGGCCTCGCGAGAGCGCGAACATCGCCTGCTGCACGGCCCGCTCGCTTTCCGTGTCGAGCGCGCTCGTCGCCTCGTCGAAGATCAGGATCGGCGGGTCCTTGAGGAAGGCGCGGGCGATGGTGAGCCGCTGCTTCTGCCCACCCGAGAGGCGCACCCCGCGCTGGCCGATTAGGCTGTCATAGCCCCTGGGCAATGCCATGATGAAGTCATGCGCTTGCGCCGCCTTCGCCGCCGCGACGAGTTCGGCGTCGCTCGCCTCCGGCCGCCCATAGCGGAGATTGTCCGCCACCGTGCCGCCGAAGAGATAGACATCCTGCTGCACGATGCCGATCGCCGCCCGCAGCGAGGCGAGCGTCACCGCGGCGATGTCGGTGCCGTCAATGAGGATGCGACCCGCTTGCGGCTCGTAGAAGCGGGGAATGAGCGCCGCGATCGTACTCTTGCCGACGCCGGAGGGGCCGACCAGCGCGACGAATTCGCCGGGCGTGATGGCGAGCGAGAAATCGCGGAGCACCGGCTTCGCCGCCTCGCCATAGCCGAAGGTGACGCGCTCGAAGCGGATAGAGCCTTGCGGACGGGGCAGGGCGGCGGCGTGCGGCGCATCGGTGATCGCCGGCGCGATGTCGAGCAGCGCCGCGGCGCGGCGGAAACCCGTATAACCCTCCTGCCAGAGGCGGACGAAATTCGCCAGCCGGTCGATCGGATCGACCAGCACGGCGATGACCAGCAGGAAGGTGAGCAGCCCGGCGACGTCCAGCGCACCCGCCGCCACCCGCGCCGCGCCAAGCACGATGACGAGGACCGTGACGAGCTGCGCGAAGGTCGCGGTGCCGACCGAGAACCAGGCCTCGGCGCGGTAGCCCTCGCTGCGGCTCCTGAGGAAACGGGCATTCTCGGCGGCGAAGCGGCGCGATTCCGCTGCCTCCGCGCCGAAGGACTGCACGACGCGGATGCCGGACAGGGCATCCTCCGCCGCCTCGTTGACGCCGGCGATGTGCTCCTTGCTCGCCTCCAGCGCCCGCGCCATGCGGGCGTTGAAGTGGAGCGCATAGAGGATCGCGAAGGGCGTCAGCGCAAAGACGACCAGCGAGAGAACCGGATCCAGCCAGGCGATGATGGCGAGCGCGCCGCAGAACTTCATCAGCCCGATCGCCGAGTCCTCGGGGCCGTGATGGAAGAGCTCGCCGAGCCAGAGCGAGTCGTTGGTGATCCGGCTCATCAGTTCGCCGGTGCGCGTGCGGTCATGAAAGGAGAAGGAGAGTTTCTGGCAGTGATCGAACAGCTGCTGGCGCACCCGGCACTCGATCCTGGCGCCCATGACATGGCCGAAATAGTCGACGAAGAAGATGGCACCGACCTGCACCGCGAGGAGGGCGAGCATGATCGCCCCGGCGCGCAGGATATCGGGGAGGATATCGCCGCTCGCGCCGGTCTCGGCGAGGCGCGATGTGACGTGATGGGCGAGCAGCGGCAGCGCCAGCGCCGTGCCGGCGACCAGCATGGCCGCAGCGAGGTCTGCGAGGAGCAGCGGCCAGTGCGGCCGGTAATAGGCTATCAGCCGCCCGAGCAGCCGGAAGCGACCGCCATCAGGCCGGCGGAGCGGATCGAGGACGGAACGGAGACGGGCGGAAAGGTCAGGTCGTGCGGCGCGGCGTTCGTTGGCCGTGCGTTTGGCGGAAGGCATGAGGCGTCAGGTCCTGCTGAGGGAGGGCTCCTTTCGTGCGGGACTGAGACGCTTTCATCATTTCCTCCAAAGATCGGCCGGACAGGCTGATGCGTGTCGCGGCAGTGGTCAGGATGGGCGCGCGAGCGGCCGGCCGCAAGCCGCCGGAAGGCGGCGGCCTGCGGTCTCAGCACGGCTGTTGCCGATCGGCCACCTCTCTCAGGCGGAGAAATAGACCGCGCTGTCGAGTTCCTCGAGCAGACCGGCATGCCTCGGCTGCCAGCCGAGCGCGGCGCGGGTCGCCGTGCTCGAGGTCGGGTTGTCGATCGCCGCGAAATGCGAGAACCAGCCGAAATAGGCCGTCGCCGCCTCGCCCGACACGCTCTCGACCGGCAGGCCGAGGCGGCGGCCGATGATAGTCGCGATCTCCCTCATGGGAACGCCCGTCTCGTCGGAGGCGTGATAGCGGCCGGGAAGCCCCTTCTCGATGGCACGGCGATAGAGGTCCGCCGCGTCGAGCCGGTGGACGCCTGGCCAGACATTGGCGCCCGCGCCGATATAGGCCATGCGGCCGTTCCTGCGGGCCCTGTCGATCAGCATCGGCACGAAGCCGTGATCGCCAGCGCCATGAACCGAGGGCGAGAGCCGCACGATCGCGACATTCGTTCCGGCCGCCGCGGCCTCTTCGGCGGCGCGTTCGGTCATCGCTCGCGGCACGACATCCGGCGACGTCCTCACGGTCATCTCCTCCGTGGCGACGCCCGCGCCCGAAACGAGCGCCGTTCCGGACGTGACGATCAGAAGCTTCCCGCTCCCGGCCATGGCCGCGCCCAGCGCGCCGATGACGCGCCTGTCCTGCTCGCAATTCTCGCGGAAGCGGGTGAAGTCATGCGTGAAGCCGCAATGGATGACGCCGTCCGCTGCCGCGGCGGCAGCGGCGAAGCCGTCCGGTTCGGCGAGGTCGCCGCGATGGACGCCGGCACCCATGTCGGCCAGCGCGGCGGCGCCGGCATCGGAGCGGGCAAGACCGGTCACGCCATGGCCGGCGTCGATGAGATTGCGCACAACGGCCGAGCCGACGAAGCCGGTGGCGCCGGTGACGAAGACATGCATGGAGAAGTTCTCTCGGATCAGCGCCGCGATCAGCGCGGCTGCGGTTGGCCCTACCGAGGAAAGCCTAGTCCGCCCGTCGCGGACGCTCTATGCTCGGCTATCCGCCATTTCTTCGAGATCGTCCGGACAATGAGCAGCGATCCGCTCTCAGATGTGCTGCAGCTGCTGAAGCCCGTCAGCTACCTCTCCGCCGGCTTCGATGCCGGCGGCGACTGGTCGGTGGATTTTCCCGATCAGGAGGGGAAGATCAAATGCGGCGCGCTGGTGCGCGGCCGCTGCCATCTGGCTGTCGTGGGTGCCGGGCCGCCGGTCGTGCTCGAGGCGGGCGACTGCTTCGTGCTGCCGACAGGCCGCGCCTTCGCGATGGCGAGCGACCCCGATCTTCCGCCCGTCCCCGCCGCAGCGCTGTTCCCCCCGGCCCGCAATGGCGGCGTCGTGACGGTGAATGGCGGCGGCGACGTCTTCATGGCGTCGAGCCGCTTCGCCCTTGCGGGCGGCCACGCCGCGCTCATCGCCAGCCTGATGCCGCCGCTCATCCATGTCGCAAGCGGGTCGGGGCAGGATATGCTGCGCTTTTCGATCGAGCGCATGGTTGCCGAGTTCGCCGACCAGCGGCCGGGCAGCCTGCTGGTGATCCGCCATCTCGCCCATCTCGTCCTGGTCGAGGCGCTGCGCTCCCATCTGGCAGCGCATCCGCCGGGCGGCACCGGCTGGATGGCCGCGCTCGGCGATCGCCAGATCGGCGCAGCCCTCCGCGCACTTCATGCCGATCCGGGCCGGCGCTGGAGCCTCACGGCGCTCGCCACCGAAGCGGGCATGTCGCGGTCCTCCTTCGCCGAACGCTTCCGCGCGATCGTCGGCCTCGCACCGATGAACTATCTCGCCCGCTGGCGCATGGCGCTCGCCGCCGACCGTCTTGCCGAGGGGCGGGAGAGCGTCGGCGCCATCGCGCTCTCTCTCGGCTACGAATCCGAAAGCGCGTTCTCGACCGCCTTCCGCCGCGTCATGGGCGCCGCCCCGCGCCGCTATGGACGGGCCAAGGATGGCCAGAGCAAGGATACTCCGGCGCCGCGGCTGGCAGCGGAGTGAGCGTGAGGCGGGGTCAGGCGACTGGCGACCGCTCCTTGCGGTAGAGACCCGGCGGCGTGCCATAGGCGCGGCGAAAGGCCTTGGCGAAGGCGCTGACATCGGCATAGCCGAGCTTCTCCGCGATACCCTTCAGCGGCAGATGGCCGTCCTCGACGAATTCCCGCGCGCGGGCGATGCGCACCTGGCGGCAATAGTCGATCGGCGTCTGGCCGGTGGCACTCTGAAACCGCCGCAGGAAGGTGCGCCGTTCCAGCCCGGCCGCGGCCGCCATCGCCGCCAGGGTCACGTCGCGGCCGTCGCGGAGGTGAACATGCTCCTGCGCCTTGCGGATCGCCGGATCGGCATGCGCGCGCAGCGGACTCAAATCTGTGCGCAGCGGCGCGGCATCGGGCAGGGGCTCTTGGGCGCGGCCGGGCAGAGCGAAGCGGGCCGTCTCCGCCTCGATCGCCTCGCCGAGCAACCGTCCGATCAGCAGAAGGCCGACATCGACCCAGGCCATGAAGCCGCCGGCGGTGAGGATGCCGGGATGGGCGATCATGCGCGCCTCGGTATCGACCGAAATCGTCGGGAAGCTCTCGGCAAGCGCCCGCGCGCAGCCCGGATGCGTCGACACGACCCGTCCTTCCAGAAGGCCGGTGGCAGCGACCAGGAACACCCCGGAGCACACCGAGACCAGTTCGACGCCGCGGCGATGCTCGGCCCGCAGGAAACGGCCGATCGCCTCGATCGTCTCCGGTTCCGGAAGATCGGAGAGCGTCGGCGGCACGACGAGCGCGATGGGCTCCGAGCGATCGTCGCGGCCGTGACCGGGATCGACGCCGTCCGGACCCGCCGACCAATGGGTGATGCCCAGCCGGCGGCCCGTGCCGGCGGCTGCGTCGAGATTGGCGGCGATGGTGAGGAGGTCGGTGAGACCGTGGACAGCCGCCAGCTGCACGCCGGGATAGACGAGGATGCCGATCTCGGGATGTCGCGCCGAAGCCGCCATTTTGTCCCTTCCGGACAAGACTTTGACCCTTCCGGTCATACCAGAGGGTGCAGCCGGCGGCCACACTCCTCTCCGTCCGTCGCCCGGGGCGGCGGAACCGGCAACAGGGGAAGTGCGATCATGCTCGAAGAGGATTTCAGCAATGGCGGCGTCAGGATCCATCTGCGCTCATGGATGCCTGAGGCCGCGCCACGCGCCGTCGTCGTGATCTGCCACGGCGTCAATTCCCATGGCGGCCAGCATGGCTGGACGGCCGCCCAGTTCGTCGCCGCCGGCTTCGCGGTGTTCGCGCTCGACCTGCGCGGCCGGGGCCTCTCCGAAGGCGAACGCTACCTCGTCCATGACATCGCCGACTATGTCTCCGATCTCGCGGCGACGATCGCCATCGCCAAGACGCGCCTGCCCGGCCTGCCGGTCTATCTGCTCGGCCACAGCGCCGGCGGCGTCGTCTCCTGCACCTATGCGCTCGACCATCAGGACGAGATCGACGGCCTCGTCTGCGAGAGCTTCGCCTTCCAGGTGCCGGCCCCGGGCTTCGTGCTCTCGGCGATCAAGGGGCTCAGCCATCTCGCGCCGCGGCTCGGCGTGCTGACGCTGCCGATGAAGGACTTCACCCGCGATCCGGCCGCGCTTGCGGCGCTGGAGGCCGACCCGCTGACCAAGGGCGAATCGCAGCCGGCGGCGACGGTGGCGGCGCTGGTGCGCGCCGACGAGCGGCTGCACGACTCGTTCGAGACGATCACGCTGCCCGTGCTGATCATGCATGGCACCGCGGATCGCGCCACGGTCTGTCGCGGCAGCGAGTATTTCCACGCCCATGCCGGCTCAGCCGACAAGACACTCAAGCTCTATGAGGGGCACTATCACGACCTCCTGAACGATCTCGGCAAGGAGGAGGTCATCGCCGACATCCTCGCCTGGATCGAGGCGCGGATGCCGCAGCCGGCGGCGCAACCGCAGGCGGCGACCGGCATCACGGCCTAGAGGCAGGCGGCCCGCTCCTGTGGGCCGCCGTTCACTCTCGGCCGATGTGCCGGCAAAGCGTCAGCCGCGACGCGCGGCCTCGATCGCGGCGATGTCGATCTTCGACATCTCCATCATCGCCTCGAAGGCGCGCTTCGCCTCGGCACCGCCGGCGGCGAGCGCGTCAGTGAGGGCGCGCGGCGTGATCTGCCAGTTGATGCCCCAGCGGTCCTTGCACCAGCCGCAGGCGCTCTCCTTGCCGCCATTCCCGACGATCGCGTTCCAATAGCGGTCGGTCTCCTCCTGGTCGTCGGTGGCGATCTGGAAGGAAAAGGCCTCGCTATGGGTGAAGGCCGGCCCGCCATTGAGGCCGATGCAGGGGATGCCGGCGACCGTGAAGGAGACCACGAGCACGTCTCCCTCCTTGCCCATCGGGTAGTCGCCGGGCGCGCGGTCGACGCCGGTCACGGCGCTGTCCGGAAAGACGCTCGCATAGAAGTTCGCCGCTGCCTCGGCATCCTTGTCGTACCAGATGCAGACCGTGTTCTTTGCCGTCGCCATATCTGCTTTCCTCCTCTGATGCGTCGCACCGGTCAGACCTGCCGGGCTCTCTGACCGAGGACGAACGACGCAAGCCAATGCCGACATCCGGGCGACCGGGAACGCGCCCTCGTGTCGCCGAAACAACGTCGGTCGCCTTATGTTCGATCCTGCTGCCGGGACGCTATCAATCGCCGCGCGGCTGTGTCTATATGCGCAAAGAAGAGAGCGTCGTACACCGTCGGTGACCGATCGGTTTTAACGAACTCTTCATATTCCGGGGTCGCTTATCGAGGATCATTGACGATGCAGGCCCGGAATTCTACTCACGCGACGTCGATCATGACCAAGATCACCTTGATCGAGGGGCGTGAATCGGCCTTCGCGACCTGGCAGGCGGCATTTACGCGCACGGCGGCGATGGCGCCGGGCTTCGCCAGCATCGAGATCCTGCCCGAATTCGCCGGTTCGGCCGAATGGCGCATCATCCAGCGCTTCCGCGACGCCGCTTCTCTCGACGCCTGGCAGCGCTCGCCGGCGCGCGCCGCGCACATCGTCGAGCTCGATGCGCTCCGCGTGCATGGCGAGGCCGGCGACGGCGACGAACTGGCGCCCGATTTCCATTCGCTCTCCTGCGTCACCGAAGTGATCGCCAGCGAGGTCAAGCCGAGCCACGAGGCCGATTTCCAGGCCTGGGCGGCTGATGTGCAGGCGAAGCAGGCGCTCTTCCCGGGCTATATGGGCACGCTTGTCCAGGCGCCGGTATCTGAGGCGCTCCCCTATTGGACGACGCTGGTCCGCTATTCCTCGCAGGAGGAGCTCGAGCGCTGGCTCGCCTCTTCCGAGCGCAGGGCGCTGCTCGATCGATCCGACCCCGAAGTCTCCACATGGAAGAGCCGGCGCTTGAGCCCGTTCTCCGGCTGGTTCCCGACCGAGCCGGACAGGCCGGCTCCCGCGGCCTGGAAGCAGACCATGCTGGTGCTCCTGGTGCTCTTCCCGGTCGTCATGCTGGAGATCCGCTTCCTGAGCCCGCTCCTGGTCGGCCTGCCGGGGCCGGTCGCGACCTTCATCGGCAATGCGATCAGCGTCGCGCTCGTCTCCTGGCCTCTGGTGCGGATAGCGATCGCCGGGCTCGGCTGGTGGCTGACGCCGCCGCCCGAACATCGTGGACGCAACGAGGCGCTCGGCCTCGCCACCGTCCTTCTCCTCTATGCGATCGAGATCGCGATCTTCATGCTGCTCCCCTGAGCGTGGGACAGCGCGACCCCCATAAACGCTCCAAAGACGAGGGAACACAATGAGCGCCACGGACGACAACAAATACATGGCGAGGGCGATCGAGCTCTCGCGCAAGACCTCGCTCGAAGACAGCGCCGGCGGCGCCTTCGGCTGCGTCATCGTCAAGGACGGCAAGATCATCGGCGAGGGCGCCAACCGCGTCGTGGCCGAGAACGATCCGACCTGGCATGGCGAGATCGAGGCGATCCGCAAGGCGTGCAAGGCCGAGGGCAGCTTCAAGCTCGAAGGCGCGACGCTCTATACCAGCGCCGAACCCTGCCCGATGTGCATGGCCGCCACCTATTGGGCCGGCATCAAGCGCGTCTTCTATGCCGCGCAGATCGAGGACGCCCTGGAATACGGCAATTTCGACGACAGCTTCATCTATTCCGAGCTGCGCAAGCCGGTGGAAGACCGTTCGATCGAGATCAAGCAGATCATGCGCCCCGAGGCCGTCGAAGTCTGGAAGCTCTACCAGAAGAAGGCCGACAAGGTTCAGTACTGAGCGGCTCGGCGGGGCTGCGCTAGCAGCCCCGTCCGACTGCCCTCACTCATCCATCTTGAGCGCGGCGATGAAGGCTTCCTGGGGAATGTCGACCTTGCCGAACTGGCGCATCTTCCGCTTGCCCTCCTTCTGCTTGTCGAGGAGCTTGCGCTTGCGGGTGATGTCGCCGCCATAGCACTTGGCCGTCACGTCCTTCCTGAGCGCGCGCACGGTCTCGCGGGCGATGATCTTGCCGCCGATCGCCGCCTGGATCGGGATGACGAAGAGATGCTGCGGGATGAGGTCCTTCAGCTTCTCGCACATCGCGCGTCCGCGCCGCTCGGATTGCGAGCGGTGGACGAGCATGGACAGTGCGTCGACCGGCTCGGCATTGACGAGGATCTGCAGCTTGACGAGGTCGCCTTCCTTGTAGTCCGTCAGCTGGTAGTCGAAGGAGGCATAGCCCTTCGAGACCGACTTCAGGCGGTCATAGAAGTCGAACACCACCTCGTTGAGCGGCAGGTCGTAGGTCGCCATCGCGCGGGTGCCGACATAGGAGAGGTCGACCTGCACGCCGCGCCGCTCCTGGCAGAGCTTCAGGATCGCGCCGAGATATTCGTCGGGCGTCAGGATCGTGGCGCGGATCCACGGCTCGGCGATCGTGTCGATCTTCACGACATCCGGCATGTCGGCCGGATTGTGCAGCTCCATCTCGGAGCCGTCGGTGAGCGTGATCTTGTAGACCACCGAGGGGGCCGTCGCGATGAGGTCGAGATTGAACTCGCGCTCCAGCCGCTCCTGGATGATCTCGAGATGCAGGAGGCCGAGGAAGCCGCAGCGGAAGCCGAAGCCGAGCGCGGCCGAGGTCTCCATTTCAAACGAGAACGACGCGTCGTTGAGGCGCAATTTGCCCATAGCGGCACGCAGCTCCTCGAAATCGGCGGCGTCGGTCGGGAAGAGGCCGCAGAAGACGACCGGCTGCGCCGGACGGAAGCCCGGCAGCGCCTCCGCGGTCGGCTTCTTGTCGTCGGTGATCGTGTCGCCGACGCGGGTGTCGGCCACTTCCTTGATCGATCCGGTGAAGAAGCCGATCTCGCCGGGTCCGAGGCTGTCGACCATGACCATCTTCGGCGTGAAGAAGCCGACGCGCTCGATGTCATAGGCGGCGCCGGCGCGCATCATGCGGATGCGCTGGCCCTTGGAGAGGCGGCCGTCGATGACGCGCACCA
>Ga0209933_1001995_pt1 | contig 13772 bp, 11 predicted proteins | sample ThiBiot_300_biof_FD_183944 | JGI IMG/M metagenome (GOLD analysis project Ga0209933, IMG submission 183944) | Wastewater bioreactor microbial communities from Cape Town, South Africa - Thiocy_cont_300_biof (SPAdes) | ecosystem: Engineered > Bioremediation > Thiocyanate > Unclassified | place...
GGAACGTTCGCGCTCGGGCCATACTTGCGGTCGCCCTTGAAACTTCCGGCGCGATCTTCGACATCGCTTTGCCGCGCCAGCGGATCGTCCGAAATCGCAAGCTCCGTCTCGCGCAGCCGCTTGATCTCGTCGCGCAAGCGCGCGGCCGTTTCGAACTCGAGATCGGCGGCGGCTTCTTTCATGCGCCGCTCCATGTCGGCGACGACGGCCTGCAAATTATGTCCGAGCGATTGCACGGAGTCGCCATCGGCGAGCCCAGCATCGACGGTCACGTGATCTTGCTCGTAGACCGACTGCAGCACGTCGTGAATGTTGCGCTTGATGCTCTCCGGTGTGATGCCGTTGGCTTCGTTCCATGCCATCTGCTTCTCGCGACGGCGGTTCGTCTCCGCGATGGCGCGGTCCATCGAGCCGGTCATTTGATCCGCATACAGAATGACTTTGCCGTCGACGTTGCGCGCGGCGCGTCCGATGGTCTGCACCAGCGACGTTTCGGAGCGCAGAAAACCTTCCTTGTCGGCATCGAGAATGGCGACGAGCGCGCACTCCGGAATGTCGAGACCTTCGCGCAGCAGGTTGATGCCGATCAGCACGTCGAAGGCGCCGAGCCGCAGATCGCGGATGATTTCAATGCGTTCCAGCGTCTCGATATCGGAGTGCATGTAGCGGACGCGTATACCGCTTTCGTGCATGTATTCGGTGAGGTCTTCCGCCATGCGCTTCGTCAGCACAGTGACGAGCGTGCGGTAGCCTTTGCGCGCGACCTGCCGCACTTCGTCGAGCAGATCGTCGACCTGCGTTTTCGCGGATCGAATTTCGACGACCGGATCGATAAGCCCTGTCGGCCGGATGACCTGCTCCGCGAATGCGCCGCCGGTCTGCTCCATTTCCCAGCTCGCGGGCGTCGCCGAGACGAACACCGACTGCGGGCGCATCGCGTCCCACTCTTCAAAGCGAAGCGGGCGATTGTCCATGCACGACGGCAACCGGAATCCGTATTCCGCGAGCGTGGCCTTGCGCCGGAAGTCGCCGCGGAACATGCCGCCGATCTGCGGAACGGTGACGTGGCTCTCGTCGGCAAAAACGAGCGCGTTGTCGGGCAGATATTCAAACAGCGTCGGCGGCGGATCGCCCGGATTGCGCCCCGTGAGATAGCGCGAATAGTTCTCGATGCCGGCGCACGAGCCCGTCGCCTCCATCATCTCCATGTCGAACGTGGTGCGCTGTTCGAGGCGCTGCGCTTCGAGCAGCTTGCCTGCGTCGTACAACTCGTCGAGACGTTGCTTGAGTTCTATCTTGATCGATTTGATCGCCTGCTGCAGCGTTGGCTTCGGCGTGACGTAGTGCGAGTTCGCGTAGAGCTTGACCAGCGCCAGCTCGTCCGTCTTCGCGCCGGTCAGCGGATCGAACTCGACGATGCTTTCGACTTCATCGCCGAACAGCGAGAAGCGCCACGCGCGATCTTCCAAGTGAGCCGGAAAGACTTCGACCGTATCGCCGCGCGCGCGGAATGAGCCGCGCACGAAGTTCTGATCGTTGCGCCGGTAATGCAGTGCGACGAGATCGGCCAGCAATTGGTCGCGCGAGATCTGCTCACCGGCGCGCACGGTGAACGTCATCGCCGTATAGGTCTCGACCGATCCGATACCGTAGATGCACGACACCGACGCGACGATGATGACGTCATCGCGCTCGAGCAGCGAGCGCGTCGCGGCGTGACGCATGCGGTCGATCTGTTCGTTGATCGACGCTTCCTTCTCGATGTACGTGTCGGTGCGCGGGACGTAGGCTTCCGGCTGGTAGTAGTCGTAATAGGAAACGAAATACTCGACGGCGTTGTCCGGAAAGAAACTCTTGAACTCGCCGTAGAGCTGCGCCGCCAGCGTCTTGTTCGGCGCCAGGATCAACGCCGGACGCTGTGTCGCCTGAATGACGTGCGCCATCGTGAACGTCTTGCCCGAGCCGGTGACGCCGAGCAGCACCTGATTGTGCTCGTGCTTCGCGACGCCATCGACAAGTTCGGAGATCGCTTGCGGCTGGTCGCCCCGCGGCTCGTAGTCGGATTCGATTTTAAACCGGATGCCGCCTTCGCTTTTTTCCGGACGCTCCGGACGATGCGGCATGAACATCGGCATGCCGCCGGAGACGATCGGATGCGACGCCATCAAGGGTTGGCGCGAGAGAATTTCTTTCGCGCGTTCGGAGCGTTCGTCCGGCCGTGTCAGCAGTGCGGTCAGACTGTCGGTCAGGCTTTCGCCGCCCATCGGCGGACGCGGCCCCGATGCGCGTAACGCGGGCAAGCTCGGAAGTCCGCTGCTCGTCGTCTTTCCGGAGAAATCGGCCGGCGCGAAATAGGCGTTCGTTTCGGCAAAGCCCGGCGTCCCGGCCGATGTTTCGGCGGGAGGCTGGATCGGCTTACCCGACTTGCCGCGCGAGGATCGCGGTCGGGACGATTTGCCGGAGGGTGTTTTCGGAGAAGATGCCACGCTGCAAATATAGAGACGGGAAGCCGAAGCATAAATGCTGTTTCGGGGCCACAGTGTCACGCCGGGACACGCATTAACGACGGCGGCTTAGATCCGAGCGCGCCTGAGTTACCGGCAAAAGCTCCTTACGGAAGAGTAAGTTCGTCGCCGCTCGGCGGAGTGATAGCCAATCGTTCGCCGATTCCGAAGTTCGACGCACTCGATGCGGGATCGGTCCAGCGGGGCCGGGGCAACCAAGTTGGCCAACAGACGTTTGAACGACTGATAAACGGAGCACACACGATGACTTCTATGAAACTGGTTGCGGCAGCGGCGGCCGCCATGATGGCAATCGGCAGCGGCGTGGCCTTGGCGAAGGACGCGAAAAAGCCCGGCACCCCGGTCGTCCATTCGCCGGAATCGATCCAGTGTTCGAAGGATGCGGACGCGAAGGGCCTGCACGGCAAGGACCGCAAGAAATTCCGCGCCGAGTGCAAAAAGAATCTCGCAAAGCAGAACAAAGACGCCAAGAAGTCCTGATCTGCTGAGCAAGCGAAATTAGGAAACCCCGCCGCTATCGGCGGGGGGTGACGGGCGCCAACCGCGGCATCGGATTTGCGATCGCACGCCAGCTTGCCGAGCTTGGGATCACCGTTCTCGCCGGGGTTCGCAACGACGCCAGCGCCGCCTCGGCCACAGCTGCGTTCGGCAAAATCGGCGTCAATGTCCAACCTGTGATTTTGGACGTCGCGAACGTTGCGGCGTTGCCGTCCGCGTTGAAGGACATCGAGCAGCGCCATGCCCCGATCGACATCCTCGTCAACAACGCAGCAATTCTGATCGACGGGCCGGGCGGCTTCGACGCCAGTCTGTTCGACATGACCGATGAAACATTCCGCCTGACGTGGGAAACGAACGTGCTCGCCCCGGCAGCGATCATCCGAACGCTTCTGCCGGGCATGATCGCGCGCGGATATGGACGGGTGGTCAACGTATCGTCGCTCGCGGGTCAGCTTGCCGGCATGGGTTCCGGCTTTCCGGCCTATCGCATCTCGAAAACGGCATTGAACGCGTTGACGCGCATCGCGGCTGCCGAAGCCGGTCGCGGCGACGTCAAAGTCAATGCTTGCTCGCCGGGCTGGGTCAGAACGGGGATGGGTGGACCGGAAGCCTCGCGCTTGCCTGAGAAAGGCGCTGAGACGCCGGTTTGGCTCGCAACGCTGCCACCAGAGGGGCCGACAGGCGGGTTCTTCGAAGACAAAAAAGCCGTTCCGTGGTGATCGGAACGGCGATTGGTCTGAGTACAGCAGGCTTCGCGACTACAGCGTCCGGCCGCCGCGGCTGCCGACGATCGTCGCGTTCGCGCCGTCGATTTCCATAACGAAGCGGATCGGCCGCTCATGCGGGTTCTTCACGTCGCGAGCGGTCACCAGGACGAAGCGCTCCGGTCCGGCGGATGTATCGATTTCCGTGATCTGAGGCGAGAAGTCGGACACCGACGCCACCGCGAACGTGCGGTTATGGCCGCCGAGCGTCAGCGAGATCTGGTCGCCGACGGCAACTGCCTTGGTGATCGGCGTGCTGTCATCGCGGCGCATGGCGGTCAGCCAGTAGTCTTCCGATCCGGAAATGGGTGTTATCGAAGCGACGTCCTTGGCGGGTGAAGCGGCTTGCGTGAGCGCGGTCGCGAAGCTCTTTCGCAGAACCGTCTCGCTGTTGGCGAAGAAGGACGTCGCGGCGACGACGGCCACGGTCGCGCCAACGGTGAGGCCAAGCCAGAACGGCCGGGTAGGTTGCCTCGTCATGCTCCGCACCTCCAAGAGTCGCGACGATATATAATGCCGCTTTTCGACAGACCGAAACCTACAAACGCGCCAAAACCTACAAACGCGAATGCGGCAATTCAATAGCCTCGTCCGCCGCGCGTTGCGGATAACGCCGCGCGATGCGCCTTTGGCTTGACGTAAACGCGCCGCAAGTGCCTGATAATGCTGAGGTTCAACGCCGTTAGAAGCGACAGCGACAGCCCCAGTAGGACCCAGGCTGTAGTACTGCTGGTTCTGCGAAATACGGCATCCGGATTGTGCGGCGAACTCGTCGTCGCGATCTCGATGATCGGCGCCGGACGATCCTCCGCAATAGCTTTCATCGTGTGCGACGTAATCGTGCGCTCGATCCCGCCCGCAGCAACCGCAAATGGGTAAGCCTTGACCGGCGCGCTCGTTCCGACGGAGGTCAGCATGACAAAAAGCAAGGCCGCTCCGGCCGCATCCCGGAACGGACGGCGCAGGCGATGTCGGCGCCGGGAGGCGCGTGCTTGCGAATTTCGCTTGATCCCGCTGGCAGCCATTGTCCCAAATCCCTCCGCACGAAACCGATTTCGTAATGACGAGCCGTTAAGGCTGAGTTGACCGGTGGTTCTTGGCGGTCATGGGCCAGCAATGTGGCGCTGGCTGGCCGATTTGGTGCTGGTCGATTTCCGGCCGTTTGAGTTGCCGGCAGGCATCACTGGCCCAACAGATGATGTCGTACGCTGGTCCTGCGGCGGTGGCGCAGCCGTATTGTCAAAACGTCGGCTTGCGGTCGCGAATCATTGGACTTAGGGTCCGCGCCGTTCGTTTCGCAGCCGCGAGATGAACGGTCTGCACCTCCTCCGAATGACAGGCGCATCATGGGCTTCATTGCCGACAGTTTGAATCGCATCCAGCCGTCCGCCACCATCGCCGTTTCGACAAAAGCTCGTCAGCTTGCGGCGCAGGGCCGGGACATCATCTCGTTGTCGGCGGGGGAGCCGGATTTCGACACGCCTGACAACATCAAGGAAGCCGCGAAACGCGCGCTCGACGCAGGCAAAACCAAATACACCGACGTTGACGGCATTCCGGAACTGAAGGCCGCGATCGTCGCGAAGTTCAAGCGCGACAACAACCTCGAATACAAGCCGAGCCAGGTCTCCGTCGGAACCGGCGGCAAGCAGGTGCTCTACAACGCGCTTCTCGCGACGCTCAATCCGGGCGACGAAGTCGTCATTCCCGCGCCGTGCTGGGTTTCGTATGCCGACATCGTTCTGCTCGGTGGCGGCACACCCGTTTTCGCACCGACGACGCTGGAAGACGGTTACCGGCTGAAGCCCGAAGCGCTCGAAAAAGCGATCACGCCGAAGACGAAGTGGTTCATCTTCAATTCGCCGTCGAACCCGACGGGCACGGCCTATTCGCACGATGACATCAAAGCCCTGACCGACGTTCTGCTCCGGCACGAGCAGGTCTGGGTTCTGACTGACGATATGTACGAGCATTTGCTCTACGACGGCCTGAAGTTCGCGACGCCCGCAGCCGTCGAGCCGCGCCTCTATGGGCGCACGCTGACGATGAACGGTCTCTCGAAGGCCTATTGCATGACGGGCTGGCGGCTCGGGTATGCGGCGGGTCCGGAACAGCTCATCAACGCGATGCGCAAACTGCAGTCGCAGTCGACGTCCAATCCGTCCTCAATCACGCAATGGGCCGGCGTCGAAGCCTTGAACGGACCGCAGGACTTCATCGCGCACAACAACAAGATCTTCGTCGGGCGCCGCGATCTCGTCGTCAGCATGCTGAACCAGGCGAAGGGCATCAAATGCCCCAACCCGCAGGGCGCGTTCTACGTTTATCCGAGCATCAAGGCTCTGATCGGCAAGACGAGCAAGAGCGGCGTCAAGATTGCCGATGATGAAGCGTTCGTGACGGCGCTTCTGGAGGAAGAGGGCGTCGCGGTCGTCCACGGCGCGGCGTTCGAAGGCTCACCGTCCTTCCGCGTGTCTTACGCGACCTCGACCGAGGCATTGAAAGATGCCTGCACGAGAATCCAGCGCTTCTGCGGAAATCTCAGCTGAACGCTGCCTTCCGCTCGATCGGTTGGACAACCCCGGTGAATCAAAAAGCGCGCAAAAGCATTTGCGCGCTTCACACGTTCGCAGTTGAGGGTATCGCTTAGGCCGTCGCGCCATTACCCGCGAAGCGACCGGTAAACCAGTCCCAGGCGTGCGCGATATGTCCGGTCAGGGGACGACCGTCGATGTCCGGAACGACCGGACGCCAGATCGCGATTGCAGTCGTGGGCTGCGACTTGAACTCGAATACCGTCGGCTCGGCACCGAAGGCATCGGGAAGTTCATCCTCGACCGCCATAACATACCCGGCAGCGTTTGCCGCGGACATCAGTGTCTCGATACTCATAACCCAGCCTCGCATTCCTGAGCCAAATCCCTCTGGCCCTTCCGAATTGTGCGCTCGTACCCCTTAAAACGCGCCAAACGCGGATGAGTTCATGATGAGCCAAGTTTAAAGTTATTCAAGCGATATTTGCAATTTGAGCCTCCGCTTAGCCCTTTGAGCGGAAAGTAGTTTCGGCGGCGCAAAAAACAAATCAGCGGCTCTCGCGTACTACTGCATCGCAATATGAAAGTTTCACGAAACTGTGCGGCGGAGCCCCGTTAAGACGGTTGTGCCGCGCCGCCTTTCGAGCGAGCATGATACCCGCCGTATCCTTCCGAGGTGCGGGGTGCGGCCAAGCGTTGGTCTGCGCCTCGCAATATCGGAGGCAATCATGACGAGTTCAGATGGCCCGAAGGGCAGAAGTGGCGCTCAGGGAGGCAGGGGTGGGGTCCGAGGCGCACGTTGCGTCGCGTTGATCGGACCCTTCGCAAGCGGCAAGACCACTCTTCTCGAAGCAATTCTCGCACGTACCGGCGGCATCTCGCGAGCCGGCTCCATCTCCGCCAAATCAACGGTCGGCGACAACACCCCCGAAGCCCGTGAACACGCAATGAGCGTCGGCGTCAACGTCGCGGACGTATCCTTCCTCGAAGACAAGTTCACCTTCATCGACTGTCCAGGATCGGTTGAATTCGCCCACGAAGGCGCCCTCGCGCTCTCTCCTTCCTCGAAGACAAGTTCACCTTCATCGATTGTCCAGGATCGGTTGAATTCGCCCACGAAGGCGCCCTCGCGCTCCCGGCCTGCGATATGGCGGTCGTGGTGAGCGAAGCCGATCCGAAACGCGTCGCAGCGCTGCAGGTGATCCTGAAGCAGCTGGAAGACGCCAAAATCCCGCATCTCATCTTCCTGAACAAGATCGACTCGTCGCAAACACCGCTGCGCGACATCATTCCGGGCTTGCAGCCCGCGAGTTCGAAACCGCTCGTCCTTCGCCAGATTCCGATCTGGGAAAACGGCATCGCGACCGGCTTCGTCGATCTGGCGTCCGAGCGCGCCTACGTCTATCGCGAGCACGCCGAGAGCAAGATCATCGAATTGCCGTCGGCTGTGGCGGCGCGCGAGAAGGAAGCCCGCTTCGAGATGCTCGAAAAGCTCGCCGACTACGACGACGAGCTCATGGAGCAGCTGCTCGCCGACATTCCCCCGCCCAACGACCGCGTCTTTGAAGATCTGGCGAAGGAATTCAAGGACGGCATGATCTGTCCGGTGCTGCTGGGTTCGGCGCAGGAAGGGCATGGCATCATGCGCCTGCTGAAGGCGCTCCGGCACGAATGCCCGTTCGTCGAGGACACCGCACGAAGGCACAAGCTCGAAAACGTCAAGTCGGCGGCGTACGTCTTCAAAAGCCTGCACACCAAATCGGGCGGCAAGCTGTCGTTTGCCCGCGTTCTTGCCGGAGACATCCCGGATAACGCCACGGTGACAGGCGGCGAGGGCCAGGAAGTTCGCGTCGCCGGCATATTCACGATCCGCGGCGAGGAAACGGCGAAGTGCAGCGGCGCTAAGGCCGGCGATACCGTCGCGCTTGGACGCCTCGACGCCATTCATTCCGGCGAGACGATCGGTGTCGGCAAATCGTCGGTGACGCAAATCCCCGTCCCGAAGCCGCCGCAACCTGTGCTGGCCATCGGCCTCGGCCTCAAGGATCGAAAGGACGAAGTGAAACTGTCCTCCGCGGCTGCCAAGCTCGTCGACGAGGACCCCTCACTGACGCTCGAGCACAACGCCGACATGCATCAGATCCTGCTGCACGGGCAGGGCGAGATGCACTTGCGCGTCGCGCTCGAACGGCTACTGCGCAAGTACGGCATCGAAGTCGTGCGCGAAAAGCGGCGTGTCGGCTACAAGGAGACCATACGCTCGGCAACCGAGATTCGCGGCCGGCACAAAAAGCAATCCGGCGGTCATGGGCAGTTCGGCGACGTCAAGCTCGACATCAAGCCGCTGCCTCGGTCAGCCGGCGTCACGTTCTCGGAAACGATCACCGGCGGCGCAATTCCGCGCAACTTCATTCCGTCGGTCGAAATCGGCGTGCGCGATTATTTGACGGAAGGCCCGCTCGGCTTCCCTGTCGTCGACGTCGCCGTGACGCTGACCGACGGCTCCTATCATACGGTCGACTCGTCCGACATGGCGTTCCGGCAGGCCGGCCGCCTCGCGATGTCGGAAGGCTTGCCGAAGTGCAATCCGGTTCTGCTCGAGCCTGTCATGGCGGTTTCGATCGCGGTGCCGTCCGAAGCGAACGCACGCATCAACGGCATCATCTCGCAACGGCGCGGACAGATCCTTGGGTTCGACGCGCGTTCGGGATGGCCGGGTTGGGATGTGATCGAAGCGCACATTCCGGAAGCGGAGATGGATAACCTGATTATCGATCTACGATCCGCAACCGCTGGCGTCGGCTCGTTCACGTTCGGCTTTGATCACCTGGCGGAAGTGTCGGGCAGATTGAAAGACCAGGTGCTGAGCGCCAACCGCGCAGCAGCGGAGTAGCGCGGGAAGGAAAAACGCAAGACCAGATGCAGAAAGGGTGGCTTTCGCCACCCTTTTTTTGGTCCGAACTTACGATGCCGGCGTGCCGGCTTTTGGCTTGGCCGGCGGGGCGGATGGAGCAGGCTTTGCGGGAGATTTCGGACCGTTGAAATAGTCCTTCATCGTCTCGATGAAGAGCGGCGACAGGCCTTCACCGCCATCGTCGATGATCGTCTTCATCTGGTCGCGCATGCGCGGATCCCAAAACGTATGGATGTGTCGCGCGATGCTCTCCGTCGCCTCGGTTTTCGGATAGGGGGACCAGAAATCCGTGATCTGGTTGGCCATCTGAATCAGAACTTCTTTATCCATCTTCCCTACCGAATTGAATTTGCGACCAGCACTGCGCTGCGTCAGGAGTTAAAGACAACGGGCTTCCCCTTGGCGAGCGCCGCCAGGAAAAGATTCGATTTGCGTGCAAGCTCGAGCGCCAGCGACGTCGGTGCGGACACGGTCACAAGCGCGCCGATGCCCGCCGTTACGGCTTTCTGCACGAGTTCGAAGCTGCATCGGCTCGTCATCAAGACGAAGCCGTCGCGCACGTCGAGATCATCGCGCACCAGCGCGCCGATCAGCTTATCGAGTGCGTTGTGACGTCCGACATCTTCGCGCACCAGCCGGATATCTCCGTCGCGCGAAACCCACGCCGCGCCATGCACCGAACGATTGTGCTGGTTCATCGGCTGATGCTGGAACAGGTTCGCTGCCGCCCGCTCGATGGCATCGGCCGAAGGCGCCCAGTCCCGATCGAGAAAAGGCAACGGCCGAACGGCCGACGCGATATCTTCGATGCCGCACAGTCCGCACCCGGTTCGACCTTCAATCGAACGGCGCGCGAGGCGCGACACTTCGAGAGCCGTTTCCGGAACCGCCACGTCGATGGTGATGCCTTCGTCGCCCGGCATCTCGAGCACGCCGCGAATTTCCTTCGGGTCCTTGAGAATGCCTTCGCCGATCAGAAATCCGAACGCGAAGTCGCGCAGATCCGAAGGCGTCGCCATCATGACGGTGTAGGGCTCGGAATTGATCTGCAGCGCGACCGGCGTTTCTTGCGGCAGTTGCCAAGTGACCGGCTGCGCCGCCCCGGCGACGACGGTCTCGCCCAAGGCGGGGTACGAGCAAAGAGACTCGTTCCCGCCCTGTCGAGAAATCACGTTCGCCATGACGCCCATTGCAGATGATTTCGAGGCAGAGCCGCGGATTTACTCCGCCGGCTCCAGCTTCTTCTCCGTGCTGATACGCTTGCTTTCCACGTTGCGGATGTTCCATTCGGACTGCCAATCGGAAGGCTGGTTCGACGGCATCACCTGCACCGCAGTCACCTTGTATTCCGGGCAGTTGGTTGCCCAGTCGGACGCGCTGGTCGTGATCAGGTTTGCGCCCGTGCCCGGATGATGGAAGGTCGTGTAGACGACGCCTTGCGGCATGCGATCGGATATCTTCACGCGGATGGTCGTCGCACCCGCGCGGCTGGTCAGGGAGACGATCTGGTCGTCCTTGAGGCCGCGAATTTCCGCATCGTACGGGTGCATCTCGAGAACGTCCTCGGGATGCCACGCCATGTTGTCCGTGCGCCGCGTCTGCGCGCCGACATTATAATGCGAGAGGATACGGCCCGTCGTGAGAATGAGCGGGAACGTGTTGCTCGCCTTTTCATCGGTCGCCATGTACGCGGTCAGCATGAAGCGGCCCTTGCCACGGACGAACTCTTCCGTGTGCATGATCGGCGTGCCGGTCGGATGCTGATCGTTGCACGGCCACTGGATCGAACCGAGTTCGTCCAGACGGTCGTACGAAATACCGGAGAACGTCGGCGTCGTCCGAGCGATCTCGTCCATGACCTCCGAGGCGGTCGCGTAGTACATCGGGAAGCCCATCGCGGTCGCAAGCTGCGCGACGATGGCCCATTCCGGCATGCCCTGCTTCTCTTGGAACACCTTGCGCACGCGATTGACGCGACGCTCGGCGTTGACGAACGTGCCGTCCTTTTCAAGGAACGACGTGCCCGGCAGGAAGACGTGCGCGAACGCTGCCGTCTCGTTCAGGAACAAGTCCTGCACGACGACGATGTCCATCGCCCTGAGAGCGGCCTCGACGTGATGCGTGTCGGGGTCGGACTGCGCGATGTCTTCGCCGTGGATGAACATGCCACGATACGAGCCATCGAGAGCCGCATCGAACATGTTCGGAATGCGGAGGCCCGGCTCGGGATCGAGCTCGCGGTTCCATTCCTTCTTATAGATATCGCGCACTTCCTGGTTGGAGACGTGGCGGTAGCCGGGGAACTCGTGCGGCGCGGAGCCCATATCGGACGAGCCCTGCACGTTGTTCTGACCGCGCAGCGGGTTCACGCCCACGCCTTCGCGGCCGAGGTTGCCCGTCGCCATCGCGAGGTTCGCCAACGCCATGACCGTCGTCGAGCCCTGCGTGTGTTCCGTGACGCCGAGACCGTAGTAGATCGCAGCGTTGCCGCCGGTCGCGTAAAGGCGCGCTGCCTCGCGGATCAACTGTGCCGGAACGCGGGTGATGTGCTCGACAGCCTCAGGCGCGTGCTGCGGCTGACGGATGAACTCTTCCCAGCGATGGAAATCGGTCTTTTCGCAACGACGGTTGACGAACTTCCGGTCGATCAGGTTCTCGGTCGCGATCACGTGACCGATGGCGTTTGCCACCGCGACGTTGGTGCCGGGCATCAGCTGCAAGTGATAGTCGGCCTTGACGTGCGGAGAGTCGACGAGTTCGACTTTGCGCGGATCGATGACGATCAGCTTGGCGCCCTCGCGAATGCGCTTCTTCATGCGCGAACCGAAGACGGGATGCGCGTCGGTCGGGTTGCAACCGATGACCAGCATGACATCGGTCTTATCGGTGCTCTTGAAGTCCTGCGTGCCGGCAGCTTCGCCGAACGCGACCTTCAAGCCGAAGCCGGTCGGCGAGTGGCAGACGCGCGCGCACGTGTCGACGTTGTTGTTGTTGAACGCGCCGCGAACGAGCTTCTGCACGGAGTAGATTTCTTCGAGCGTGGTCCGCGAAGACGTGACCGCGCCGATCGATTTGCGGCCGTACTTGGCCTGCGTTTCCATGAAACGCTTCGCGGCATAATTGATCGCTTCATCGAACGTCACGACCTGCCACGGATCGGTGATCTTCTCGCGGATCATCGGCGTCAGCATGCGATCCTTGTGCGTCGCATAGCTGAATGCGAAGCGGCCCTTGACGCAGGAATGACCTTCGTTGGCGCCGCCATCCTTGTAGGGCACCATGCGAACGAGTTCATCGCCGCGCATCTCCGCCTTGAACGAACATCCGACGCCGCAATACGCGCACGTCGTGATGATCGAATGCTCCGGCTGGCCCATGTCGACCACTGACTTCTCGATGAGCGTCGCGGTCGGGCAAGCCTGTACGCAGGCGCCGCACGAAACGCATTCCGATGCCAGGAACTGCTCGTCCATGCCGGCCGAGACGTGCGAAGCAAAACCGCGTCCGTCGATCGTCAGCGCGAACGTGCCCTGAACTTCTTCGCAAGCGCGGACGCAGCGCGAGCAGACGATGCACTTCGATGGCTGGAACTGGAAGTAGGGGTTCGAAACGTCCGTCGGCTTGAAGCGATCGTTCGCCGAGCCGTCGGCGCGCGTCGCAAACACGTGGTTCTCGCCGTCATAACCGTAGCGCACTTCGCGCAGACCGACCGCACCCGCCATGTCCTGCAGTTCGCAGTCGCCGTTCGCGGCGCAGGTGAGGCAGTCGAGCGGGTGGTCGGAGATATAAAGCTCCATCACGCCGCGGCGCAGCTTCGCCAGACGCTGGTTCTGGGTCGCAACCTTGATGCCCTGCGCAACCGGCGTCGTGCACGATGCAGGCGTTCCGCGGCGGCCTTCAATCTCGCAAAGGCAAAGCCGGCACGAGCCGAACGGATCGAGACTATCGGTGGCGCACAGCTTCGGGATCTGAATGCCGAGCTGCATCGCGGCGTTCATGATCGACGTTCCTTCTGGAACGGTGACTTCAAACCCGTCGATCTCGAGCGTGACCATCTTGGTCGTCTCATGAACTTCCGGAGTCTTGGTGCCGTAGTCCGTCTCTTTGATGAGCGTCATCGGCTTAACATGCTGGTTCATAATCCGTCCTCATGGAGGTCGTTGAAGCTGAGCGTTTATTCTGCTGCGTCGGCTAGAAATTTATTAGGCGCCGGCTTGTGAAAATCTTCCGGAAAACCGCGCAGGGCGCTTCTCACGGGATAGGGCGTGAGGCCGCCGAGCGCGCAGAGAGATCCGTCTGTCATCGTTTCGCAAAGGTCTTCGAGAAGCTCGATATTCCGCTCGCGATCGACGTCCGCGATGATGCGATCCATCACCTCGACGCCGCGCGTCGAGCCGATGCGGCATGGCGTGCACTTACCGCAGCTTTCGATAGCGCAGAATTCCATCGCGAAGCGGGCCATTTTTGCCATGTCGACCGTGTCGTCGAACACGACCAAACCGCCGTGGCCGACCATCGCGTCGACCTTCGCGAA
>Ga0209933_1002001_pt1 | contig 13721 bp, 13 predicted proteins | sample ThiBiot_300_biof_FD_183944 | JGI IMG/M metagenome (GOLD analysis project Ga0209933, IMG submission 183944) | Wastewater bioreactor microbial communities from Cape Town, South Africa - Thiocy_cont_300_biof (SPAdes) | ecosystem: Engineered > Bioremediation > Thiocyanate > Unclassified | place...
CCGCCGATGCGGCGGCGATCACCGCCGTCCATGACGCCGCCTGGCGGGAGGCTTATCGGGGGGTTATCCCCGGGGCTCATCTGGAGCGCATGGTTCAGCGCAGAGGGCCGCTCTGGTGGAAACGCGCGATCACGCGCGGAAGCCTCGTGCTGGTGCTCGACACCGGCGACCGAATCGCTGGCTACGCCAGCATGGGGCGCAACCGCGCGGCGGCGGTGCGCGCCGAAGGCGAAATTTTTGAGCTTTATCTCGACCCCATCCATCAGGGCCTTGGCTTTGGCTCCAGATTATTCGGGGCGGCGAAAAGCGAGCTGGCCGAGCGGGGGCTCGCCGGACTGGTGGTCTGGGCGCTGGCCGACAATGACCGGGCGTGCGCTTTCTACGGGCGGCGGGGAGGGCGAATCGCCGCCCGGGCCCTGGAGCATTTCGGCACGGACCTGCGGGAGCGGGTCGCCTATGTCTGGCCCTGAGCTTTCGAAGCCGCGCGGAATATCCTTTTCCCATTGACTCGACGGGCCTGACGGCCTCTAGCCGCCGGCTCCGGACTCAGACAACCCGAAATCACCATGCGCCTCGACGCCCTCGCCATCGGCAAAAACCCGCCGCACGAAGTCAATGTGGTCATCGAAGTCCCGATCGGCGGCGAGCCCATCAAATATGAGATGGACAAGAAGGCGGGCACGCTCGTGGTCGACCGCTTTCTTTATACGCCGATGCGCTATCCGGGAAATTACGGCTTCATTCCCCATACGCTCTCGGAGGACGGCGACCCTTGCGACGTGCTCGTCGCCAATACGCGGCCGATCATCGCCGGAGCCGTCATCGCCGTTTGTCCGATCGGCGTTCTCAAGATGACGGACGAGGCCGGCGGCGACGAAAAGATTCTCGCCGTGCCGACGCCGAAGCTGACGCAGCGCTATGCGCATGTGAAGAACTATACCGATCTGCCGGAGATCACCTGGAGGCAGATCGAGCACTTCTTCTCGCACTACAAGGATCTCGAACCCGGCAAATGGGTGAAATTCGCCGGGTGGGGCGATGCGGACGAGGCCAAGCGGCTGATCGTGGAGGCGATAGAGCGCGCGCGCCAACAAGCTTGAAACGCGGGCGACAATCGCCGGCGCATACGACAAAAAGGCGACGGGATGGAAACGATTGTCATCACGGGCGCGGGAGGCCACGTCGGGACCGCTATCCGGCCGTTGCTGCGCGACAGACGTCGCCTTGTTCTGCTTGACCGCGCAGCCATCAGCGACGCGGGCGCGCAAGAGACCGCGATCGTCGCGGACATCGGCGACGAAAAGGCTTTGATTCAGGCTTTTCGCGGCGCCGCCGGCGTCATCCATCTCGCCGGCTGCACGACGGAAGAGCCGATCGAACAGCAGATCGCAGGCAATGTGCAGGGCGCGTGGAACGTGTTCGCAGCCGCCAAGGAAGCGGGCGTTCCGCGCGTCGTATTCACGAGCTCACACCATGTCGTGGGCCATTATCCGCGCTATCGCCGTCTCGGGTCGGAAGCGATCCTCCGCCCGGACAGCCGCTACGGACTCACAAAAGCTTTCGGCGAGCAGTGCGGCGCGTTCTTCGCCGATCAGGCGGGCTTGCGAGTTTTGGCGATCCGGGTCGGTTTCGTTGGCGAAAAGCCGATTGATCGCCGCCGCCTCTCCATATGGATCAGTCCGCGCGATCTGACGCAACTGATCGAGATCGGGCTCGCTCATCCCGATCTGCGTTATGCGCTGGTCTATGGCGTCTCGAACAATGCGCGCGGTTTCTTCGACAATGGCGCGGCCTTCGCGCTTGGCTATCGCCCCCAGGACAGCGCGGACGAGCACGCCGCAGCGATTCTCTCGGGTCCGCCGGAGAATCCCGATGCTCTGGGGTCTCGCGTGATCGGCGGGGCGATGGCGCAGCAGGGCTTCTCAGGCGATCCGGCGCGGATCGATGAATGGTGAGCGCATGACCGACCCCATCGTCAGAGTGGAGCCTATCGTCCTGCGCATTCCGTTCGACGATGGCGGCAAGGGACAGGGAATCACGCCGACCAAATGGACCAATCTCGACATCGTCCTTGTCCGCGTCGAAACCCGCGACGGCGTCGTCGGCTGGGGCGAGGGGTTCGGCTATATGTGCCAGCATGCGACGGCGATGGCCGTTCGCGATCTCGTCGCGCCGGCCGTCGTCGGGCTCGATTCGAAAGACCCTGCCTCTGTGACTCTCGCCGCGCAGAAAGCGCTTGCGCTGTTCGGCCGCTACGGGGTGACGATGTTCGCGATCTCGGGGCTCGACATCGCCTTGTGGGACGTCGCGGGGAAACGCGAGGGCCTGTCGCTCGCGCGCCTCATCGGCGGCCGGAAGCGTGATTCGATCCGCGCCTACGCCAGCCTGGTGCGCTATGGCGATGTCGAGCGCGTGCAGCATTTCGCCGCTGAAGCGGCCGCTCTGGGCTATGACGAGGTCAAGCTGCACGAGGTCGAGCCTGACACAATCGGCGCCGGCCGACGCGGCGCCGGCGCGCATGCGCGGGTGACCATCGACGTGAACTGCCAATGGGACATCGCCAAGATTCGCGCCATGCTTCCGGTCCTTCGCGACAACCGGATCGACTGGCTCGAGGAGCCGACGTTTCCGCCGGAAGATCCGGCGCCCTGGCGCATGATCGCCGCTGAGGGAATCGCCGTCGCGGCGGGAGAGAACGCCTGCACCGCCGTCGAATTCGAGCGGCTCGTTCCGGCGCTCGACGTGGTTCAGCCCAGCGTCACCAAGGTCGGCGGCGTGACCGAATTCCTGAAGGTCGCCGAGATCGCAAGAACGGCCGGGAAGCGGATGGCGCCTCATTCCCCCTATTTCGGCCCCGGCTACTGGGCCAGCCTTCAACTGGCGGCGGCGCTGCCGAGCTTCGAGGTGTTCGAATATCTTTATGTCAAACCGGACGCCTGGTGCGCGGCCGGCGCGCCGCTCCCGGTGGACGGAAGGCTGTCCATACCCGACGCTCCCGGCCTCGGATTCGAGCCGGACCCAGCGGTCGTAAGACGCTATCAGGTGTCTTGACGCCCCCGTTATCGTATAAGCCCTTTTCTTTCCGGCCGCCTCGGCCTCTACCGCGAAAATGGAGATGCAATGAGCGATCTTTTCAAGAATCTCATCGGCGGAGAGTGGGTCGATGGCGCCGCGGCGCGGCCGAACGTCAACCCGTCCAACACCGCAGACATCATCGGCCAGTATGCGCACGCCTCGCGCGCGCAGACAGAGCAGGCGATCGCCGCCGCGAAAGCGGCGTTTCCGGCATGGTCTCGCACCACGCCCCAGGAACGCTATGACGTCCTGAAGAAGGCGTCCGATGAAATCCTGGCGCGCAAGGAGGAGCTTGGAAAACTTCTGTCGCGCGAGGAAGGAAAGACGCTGCCGGAGGGAATCGGCGAAGCGACGCGCGCCGGTCAGATTTTTGCATTCTTTGCTGGCGAGACGCTGCGCCTTTCGGGCGAAAAGCTCGCTTCGGTGCGTCCGGGAGTCGATGTCGACATGACGCGCGAGCCCGTCGGCGTCGTCGGCCTCATTACGCCGTGGAATTTCCCGATTGCGATCCCGGCGTGGAAAATCGCGCCGGCGCTCGCGTATGGCAACACCGTCGTCATCAAGCCCGCCGACCTCGTCCCGGGCAGCTCCTGGGCGCTTGCCGATATTCTTCATCGCGCGGGGCTGCCGAAGGGCGTGCTCAATCTCGTCATGGGACGCGGCTCCGAAGTCGGACAGACGATCCTCGATCATCCCGATGTGACGGCGATCAGCTTCACCGGCTCGGTCGCGACCGGCCGCAAGGTCGCGCTGGCCGCGATCTCGGGAAAGACGATGAAGAAGGTGCAACTCGAAATGGGCGGCAAGAATCCGCTCGTCGTTCTCGATGACGCCGATCTGAAGACGGCGGTGGAATGCGCGGTCAACGGCGCTTTCTTCTCCACGGGGCAGCGCTGCACGGCGTCATCCCGGCTGATCGTTCAGGACAGCGTGCATGACAGGTTCGTCGACGCCGTCGTCGAGCGTCTCAAGGGACTGGTCGTGGACGACGCGCTAAAGGCCGGCACGCAAATCGGCCCTGTCGTCGATCAGAATCAGCTCGATCAGGATCTGAAATATATCGCGATCGCCAAGGAGGAAGGCGCGAAGCTCGCCTGGGGCGGCGAGCTTCTCAATCGCGAAACGCCGGGTTTCTATCTGCAGCCCGCTTTGTTCACGGAGACCGACAACACGATGCGCATTTCCCGCGAGGAGGTGTTCGGTCCCGTCGCCAACGTCGTCAGGGTGAAGAGCTATGACGAAGCGCTGGCGATCGCCAACGACACCGAGTTCGGCCTGTCCTCCGGCATCTGCACGTCGAGCCTGAAATACGCCTCGCATTTCCGTCGCAACAGCGAAGCGGGCATGGTCATGGTCAATCTTCCGACCGCAGGCGTCGATTATCATACGCCGTTCGGCGGTCGGAAAGGATCGAGCTACGGCCCGCGCGAGCAGGGCGCCTATGCGCGCGAGTTCTACACAACGGTGAAAACGGCCTACACGCTTCCGGTGTAGCCGTCGTCGCGCTTCGAGCGCGTTGATCAACGTTGCGCGAACTACGGTTTCCGCCCTGTTCTGACATTACGAAGAGGCGCCCAGCGCGCCTCGTTCGTGAGGCCGTCATCCTGCTCCGGCTATCAGGCCGCCGCTTCGATCGCTTCGGCGAGCGCCACCGTGCGCTTCGCCATTTCAGCGTGCAGCAGTTCGACCATGCGGCCATCGATGCTGATTGCGCCCCTGCCGGCGTTTTCCGGCAGCGCGAAGGCTGCGATGATTTTCTTCGCCTGATCAAGCTCCGCTTTCGAAGGCGCGAAAATCTCGTTCGCGCCGGCGAGCTGATTGGGATGGATCAGCGTCTTGCCGTCAAACCCGCAATCGCGACCCTGCTCGCATTCCGCGCGAAAACCAACGTCATTCTGCAAATCGTTGAAGACGCCGTCGAGAATATCGAGATCGTTCGCCCGCGCAGCGGCGACGGCCTGCATCAGCCACGGCATGAAGGGCGCGCGTCCAGACGTCAGGCGCGCGTGCGATTCCTTGGCGAGGTCGTTCGTCCCCATCACGAAGCAGGCGAGGCGCGTGATGGAATCATCGGCGGCGTCGGCGATCGCGGCGATATTGAGAATGGCGGCCGGCGTTTCGATCATCGCCCAGACGCGCGTCGCCTGATCGGCCTTCTGGGCGGCAAGACGACGGCCGACCATCGCGAGCGCCTCGGCCGAGGACACCTTCGGAACCAGGATCGCGTCGGGACGAGCGTCAGCCGCCGCCGCCAGATCCTCTTCGCCCCAGGGGGTTGAAAGACCGTTGATGCGAATGACGACTTCCCTGCGGGCGAAGCCGCCGGCCAGCACCGCGGCGCATACCTGAGCGCGCGCGGCCGCCTTGGCTTCGGGCGCGACCGCGTCCTCCAGATCGAGAATGACGACATCGGCAGGCAGAGACTTTGCTTTCTCCAGCGCGCGAGCATTGGAGCCCGGCATGTAAAGAGCGCTGCGGCGGGGGCGGATCATCATGCTGGGAACCCTCGGCGAATCGCCGCACCATACGCAGGATGGCGCGGCGCGCTATGGGGAATTGAAGGCGATCAAGGATTTCGCATGGCTGGGCCGAAGGCCGTTTGGATCGCCGGCGTGGATGGTTGTCCCGCAGGATGGATCGTTGTTTTTCGCGACCTGGCGGACACCGAGCCGCCGCAAGTCGCGGTGTTCCAGCGGTTCGCCGACATTGTCGACCATGTGCGCGCTCCGGACGTCGTCGCGGTGGATATGCCGATCGGGCTGCCTGATCGGGCCGGTCCCGGCGGTCGCGGACCGGAGCGCCTGGTGCGGCCCTTGCTCGGACAGCGGCAGTCCAGCGTTTTCTCCGTGCCGGCGAGATGTGCGGTGGAAGCCCTCGACTATCGTGCGGCTTGCGACGCCGCGTTCGCCGCCTCCGACCCCCCGCGAAAGGTGTCAAAGCAGACGTTCTGCCTTTTTGCGAAGATCAGGGAGATCGATCAACTGCTGCGGAGCCGGCCCGCTCTTCTGACCAGGGTCCGAGAGAGTCATCCGGAGGTCGCGTTCTGGCGAATGAACGGCTTCCGTCCGCTCGCGCATCCCAAAAAGATCAGGTCGCGGGTCAATCCCGCCGGAATGGCGGAGCGGCGCGGCCTTCTGCGCGACCAGGGCTTGCCCGGCGCTCTTCTCGATCACGCCGCGCCTCGCGGCGCCGCCCTCGACGATCTTATTGACGCGCTCGCCGTTTCTGTCGTGGCGGCGCGGATATTGAGGGGCTCCGCCGTGTCGTTTCCTGCCCCGCCGGTGCGCGACGCCCATGGCCTGCCGATCGCAATCTGGGCTTGAGAACAGACGATCCCGCGGGTTAGTCAGGAGCGTTCCAGAAAGCGATCCGCATGGCTTCCCCCGTTACGCCCGACGCCGTTCGCGCGGCCTATTCGATGATCTCCCGTCATTTGCGGCGCACGCCGCTGTTCGCGCCGCCCAGGGGCGCGTTCGGAGTTGATGCGGATGTCACGCTGAAACTCGAACTGTTCCAGCACGCGGGCTCCTTCAAGCCGCGCGGCGCGTTTTTCAATCTGGCGTCGCGCAAGATACCGCAAGCCGGCGTCGCGGCCGCGTCGGGCGGCAATCACGGCGCGGCCGTCGCGTATGCGGCGCAGCAGTTCGGCGTCAAGGCGCGCATCTTCGTGCCCGAAATCTCCAGTCCAGCGAAGGTCGCGGCCATTCGCCGCTTCGGCGCCGAAGCGGTGATCGGCGGCGCGCGCTATTACGACGCGCTGGATTCATGCCTTGATTATATCGCGCAAAGCGGCGCGATGCAGGTGTCCGCCTTCGATTCGATAGAAACGATTTCCGGACAGGGAACGGTCGCGCTCGAATGGGAAGAGCAAAGCGGCGCGCCGGACACCGTGCTGATCGCGGTCGGCGGCGGCGGGCTGATCAGCGGCGTCGCGTCCTTCTGGGGCAAGCGCGTGAAAATCGTGGGCGTCGAGCCGGAGGGGTCGCGCGCGCTGCATGCGGCGCTCGCGGCTGGCCGGGACGTCGATGTCGATGTGAACTCCGTCGCAGCCGATTCCCTCGGCGCGAAAACCGTCGGCCCTCTGGTCTATTCGGTTTGCGCGCCTGTGGTCGATCATGTGGCGCTGGTCAGCGACGACGCTATCGTCGATGCTCAACGCACGCTCTGGCGGGATTTCCGCATTGCTTCGGAGCCGGGCGGCGCGACCGCCCTCGCGGCGCTGTTGTCGGGCGCCTTCAAGCCGAAGCCCGGCGAAAAGGTCGGCGTTCTCGTCTGCGGCGGCAATGTCGATTTGACGAAGCTCGCGGAGATCGCGTCGTGACCGATGCGGATGTGCGTCACACCTCGCGCCTGATTGTGCTCGATCCTGACGATCGCATCCTGCTTCTGCAATATCAGGCGGCCGTGGCGTCCGATCCCGAAGGGGCGCCGCCCCGCCCCTTCTGGTACACGCCCGGCGGCGGCGTCGATCCCGGCGAAACGTCTGAACAGGCGGCGCTGCGGGAGCTCGACGAGGAGGTCGGCATCCGCGGCGTTCCGCTTGGCCCCTGCGTCGCCACATGCGAAGCGCTGCGCGACAGGTTCATCAGGAAAAGCTTCTGCCGCGAGCGCTATTTTCTGATCCGGGCGCCATCGAACCGCATCGACACATCGCGGCTGGCGGAGACGGACATCGATCCCGTGCTCGACGTGCGCTGGTGGAAGGTGGATGACTTCATCGCATCGGGAGAGTTCCTGATCCCGATGTCGGTTGCGCTGCTCGCGCGCCGGATCGTTTCCGGCGATCTTCCCGCGACGCCGATCGCGCTCGATTGACATGGAGCTGCCGTCGAGGCTGCGGGCGAGAATCGACGATATGCTCGCCGGCATGGAGCTTGCGGCCCTGAAGCAAAACTTCGGGAGACTCTCGCGCCGCTATCGCGCCGAGCTGCTCGACGGCCAGCAGCACCTCGACAACGAAGAGTCGGTTGCGGCCTATCTGGCCGCGCGCATGCCCGCGACCTATGCGGCGATCCGCGCAAGCCTCTCAGCGATCAGGGAGGCGCGTCCGGACTACGCTCCCGCGAGCCTTCTCGATTTCGGCGCCGGTCCGGGAGCCGTTCTCTGGGCCGCGCGCGACTGCTGGGCGTCCTTGCGCCAGGCGACAATGATCGAGGCGAGCGACGCGGCGCGCGAAACAGGCGAGCGTCTGGCGGACGGCGAATTCGGCGATGTCCGCTGGATCGCCGGCGACATCACCACAGACGCGTTGTTCCCCGAGCCCGCTGATCTCGCGGCGATGGCTTATGTGCTGGACGAGATCACGCCGGAAGGGCGGGGTCCGCTCGTGTCCCGCATCTGGCGCCTGACCAGCGATATTCTGCTCGTCATCGAACCGGGCACGCCTGGCGGGTGGCGGCGCATTCTGGCGGCGCGCGACCAGCTTCTGTCCGAGGGCGCTTTCATCGTCGCCCCCTGCGCGCATTCCGGACGCTGCGCGATCAAGGAGCCGGACTGGTGTCATTTCTCGCGCCGCGTCGCGCGCAGTCGGCTGCACAGGCTCGTCAAGGAGGGCGACGCGCCATGGGAGGATGAAACCTACATCTTCATCGCCGCGTCGCGCACGCCAGGGAATGACCTTCGCCCGCGCATTGTCGCACCGCCTCGTCGCGCCCATGGACGAATTGAATTGAAGCTCTGCCAAACCAATGGCGCAGTGATTGAAGACCTTGTGACGCGGCGCGAAGGCGAGCGCTTCAAGCGCGCCCGGCGCGCGGACTGGGGCGACGCATTCTGAGCGTCACGCCGCGATCAGATGATCGCGCTCGCAAGACGCGATGTCCGTCTCCATGATTTCGCCTCGCCGGGGAGGCGCGGAGAACTTGACCAGGGAAAAATCCTCCGCGCGGCCGAACCCGTTCGCCTCGGTGAGCACACGAAGCCTGCGGCCGACGAGCCTCTCCATGTGAGCGCGGCGGGCCGCCTCACCTTTCTCAATGAGCCGCTTTGCACGCTCTCTGGCCACTTCGCGCGCCACCTGCGGCATGCGCGCGGCCGGCGTTCCGCTCCGTGGGGAGTAAGAGAACACATGCAGGTGCGTCAGGCCGCACTCGTCGATGAGTTGCAGCGACCGTTCAAAATGGTCGCCCGTCTCGGTCGGAAAACCCGCGATCAGATCCGCGCCGAAGACAATATCGGGCCTGATCTCCCGCAGGCGCGCGCAGAAGCTGATCGCCTGCGCGCGGTTGTGCCGGCGCTTCATCCGCTTCAGAATGAGATCGTCGCCGGCCTGAAGCGACAGGTGCAGATAAGGCATCAGTCGCGTCTCGGTCGCGAACGATTCGAGAAGCAACGGATCGATCTCGGCGACGTCGATCGAGGAGAGCCGCAGGCGCGGCAGTTCCGGCACATGCTTGAGAATCTGTGCGACCAGCGCGCCGAGCGTCGGAGCGCCGGGCAGATCGGCGCCGTATGACGTGACGTCGACGCCCGTCAGGACGACCTCCTTCACACCGGCGCTCGCAAGTCTGCGCACCTGGTCGACGATCGCGCCCATGGGCACGGATCGGGATGGTCCCCGACCATAGGGGATGATGCAGAAGGTGCAGCGATGATCGCAGCCGTCCTGCGCCTTGATGAAAGCGCGCGTATGCTGCTCGAATGCGTCGAGCATGAACGGAGCCGTGTCGCGCACCTCCATGATGTCGCTCACGGCGATTCTGGCGCTCACATCCAGGCCAAAGGCGCGAACCGTCTCGGGCGCATCCTTCCGCCAGGCGTCCGCGCGCATCTTTTCTGCGTTGCCGATCACGCGATCGACCTCGGGCATGGCGGCGAATGCGTCAGGCTCGATCTGCGCCGCGCAGCCAGTCGCGACAATGGTCGCATCCGGGCGCTCCCGCCTCATCCGGCGGATCGCCTGCCGCGCCTGGCGCGTCGCTTCCGCGGTGACGGCGCAGGTGTTCACGATGATCAGATTGTCCCGGCCGGCCGCCTCGGCCGCGCGACGCATCGCTTCCGACTCATGGATATTGAGCCGGCATCCGAACGTGAGGACATCGACGGCCACCGGAACCGCTCAAGCCACGTTCGCGAACAGGGACGGCGCAAGCGTTCCGTCCCATTCCAACTCTACCGGGCCTGTCATGAGCACATGGTCGTCAGACGCGCGCCATTCGATCGTCAGATCCCCGCCAGGCAGAGTGACTTTCGCTATTCGATCCGAAAAGTCCTTGCGGACGGCCGCGACAACCGCTGCGCAAGCGGCGCTGCCGCAGGCGCGCGTCAGGCCCGCGCCGCGCTCCCAAACCCTGAGGACGATGTGGTCGCGCGCCGCGACATGGGCGAGGGAGATGTTCGCCCGTTCGGGAAAGATTGGATGGTTCTCGAGAAGCGGTCCGATCTTGGCGAGATCGTAGGCCTCTACGTCCTTCACCCAGAAGATGGCGTGCGGATTTCCCATGTTGACGACGGACGGCGTGTGCAGGATCGGCTCATCGATAGGTCCGATCTGCAATTCGATCCCGGTCGTGTCATGAAAAGGATCGCGCAGCGGGATTTCATCCCAGCGCAGCCGCGGCGCGCCCATGTCCACCGTGAACAAGCGGTCGCCCAGCCGCTCCGTCGGCAATTCGCCCGCCGCTGTCTCAAGGATCAAGCGGTCTGCGCCAGGGCCTCCCATCTCGCGATCCGCCGCAAGCGCCCAGGCAACGCAGCGCGTGCCATTGCCGCAAGCGCCCGATTCGGTTCCATCGGTGTTATAGATGCGCATGAAGGCGTCGTGACGGGGCGCGTGAGCGTCGTGAAGGACCATCAACTGGTCGAAATGCGAGCGCGGGTCGCGCGCTATGGCGGCCGCCTCCGCCGCGCTCACGGACAGGCGCGTTCCTCGCAAATCAAGGATGACGATCTCGTTGCCAAGGCCGTTCATCTTCAGAAATCGCCGGTTGGCGAGCAGGCTCATGATGTGCGTCTTCGGTCGGGCCATGCGGCCGACGCGGCATATAGGCGAGGCTAGCCGTTCGTGCGAGTCGCTTGGCTTCATCTTGCAGTCATGATCTCAGTGTGACCCTATGAAGCGTCGGGGCGGGCGACGCCTTTCGACCGGTGCCGGACATGCAACGCTTTCGCATCCTTACTCTCGCCGCCGCGTCAGGCGCCTGGTTTCTCACGGCTCAGGCCCCCGTTCCCTCTGGCGGCGGCGCGCCGCCGGCGCCGCCGCCCTCCCAGCCCCAGACCGCCCCCCCGGCTGGCGCAACACCTCCAGAAGCCGTGAAGCCTCAAGACGCGCCGGCCCAGACGGGACAGGCGACGCCGCCGGCTTCCCCCGCTCCGGCGGCTCCTGCCCCTTCCGCCGACTCGCCTGCTCCGGCCCCGCAGACGCCGGCTCCCCCGGCGGCGCCTGCGCCGCAGCAGGCCGCTCCACCTTCGGTCCCTCCGCCCGGCGCTCCGCCGGCCCAGCAGGCCGCTCCATCTGCTCCGTCCGTCATCGACCCCAAGACTACGCTCGCTCCCGGCGTGACGGACCCAAGCGGGGCCGACGAAGTGATGCTCGCCGCGAAGCCTGCGGCGGCGCTGCAGGGGCAGGCCAACTGGGAAGGCGGCTTCATCAAGATCCAGGCGGCGATCATGCTGATCCGCTCGGAGCTCAAGAAAGCCAACATCAAGGAAGCGGGCCGGCCGATCACGATCTTTCTCAGTTCGGACGATGAAAAATTCACCTTTGAAACGATGGTGCCGATCGATCCGTCGGCCAACCTGCAGACGCCGCTAGGGAGCGATGTGAAGATCTCGCAGACGCCTGCCGGCAAGGCGATCCGCTTCGGCCACAAGGGCGCCTACGACAACATCGACGAGACCTATGAGGTTCTGACAGCCTATCTTGACGCCAAAGGCATCGAGGCGCGGGACGCCTTCATCGAAGAATATCTGACCGAAGACCTGGCGCCGTCCGACGAGAATTTCGAGCTGCAGATCTACGTCCAGCCGAAGTAGCTTCCGACAAGCTCAGGATTTTTCGATTGCGGCGGGTGGCGGTCGAAACATCGAGCGCCCGGTCGCGTTCCCAGTGCTGAGCCGCACTCACGCGGCCGCAGCAGGGAGAACGGCCATGGGCCTTTTTTCAAAAGACATCCAGACCTTCGATGATCTTTTCGTCCACACGCTTCAGGACATCTATTACGCGGAGCATCAGATCGTGAAAGCTCTGCCGAAGATGATCGACAAGGCCACGAATTCACAGCTCAAACAGGCCTTTCAGGCGCATCTGGGTGAAACGGAAAACCATATCAAGCGGCTGGAGGAGGTGTTCCGCCTGCATGGGAAGGAGCCGCAGGGCGTCACCTGCCCGGCCATCGACGGCATCATCAAGGAAGCGAACGAAGTCGTCGGCGAGGTGGAGGACAAGAATGTCCTGGACGCCGCGCTCATCGCCAGCGCTCAGGCCGTCGAGCATTATGAAATGACCCGTTATGGCTCGCTCGCAGCCTGGGCGGAACGTCTCGGCCGGAAGGATTGCGCCGCGCTGCTCCAGCAGAATCTCGATGAAGAGAAAAACGCGGACAAGAAGCTGACGAGCGTGGCGGAAAGCGCCGTCAACAGGATGGCCGCCTGAATATCATGAAGTGGAAGCGAGGCTGTTCGCCTCGCCTCATGCGGCGTCGATCGTCAGGCGGTCGATGCCGCCTTTCGGCGAAGCCCATTTCAGCCTGCCCAGGCGCAACATATAATTGACGTGCGCGAACACCTCGCTGAATGCGAAGCTCAACTGGTGCGGGTCCGTCACATGGGGAAAAACCACCGGCAACAGGTCCCAGACCGAGCACGGCGCCTTGCTGCAAGCGTCCGCGATCATGGCGCATCGTTCTTCATGATGAACGATTAACTCGTCACAGCGCGGCGCGAGGCCGATGAAAGGAAGACGGTGGCCCGGCAGGATCAAAGCGTCGGGGCGCATGTTCATTTTCAGCCCATTCAATGATCGCACGAAGAGGCCAAGCGGATCACCATCGGGATCGACGGCCCAGACGCTGACGTTCGGCGTGATCTTTTCCAGCACCTGGTCGGCCGCAAAGAACAGATTCTCTTCTTCGCAGCAGAGCATGATCTGCTCGGGCGCGTGTCCTTCGCCGCTCATGACAGAGAACGAGCGCCCGCCGATTTTGACGACATCGCCCGCGACGAGACGTTCGAAGGTCGGCGGCAGCGCGGCCACCATCTTGAGATAGCCGTGGCCTTGCGTGGCGACGCGCGCCGTCGTTTCATCGTCCATGCCGTTGCGGAGATAAAAGTCACGATAGACCTGAGCGTCGAGCGCGCCCGGCTGGAGAGAGATCGTCAGGCAACCAAGATAGGTGGTCTGGCTGGTCAGGAGCGGCAGGGAGAAGCGTTCGCACAGCCAGCCCGCCAGTCCGATGTGATCGGGATGAAAATGCGTGATGATGAGACGGGTCAGCCGGCGATTTTTCAGCGGTCCCGTGAGCAGCGCGTTCCAGGCGGCTTTCGCGGCGTCATTGTTGATGCCTGCGTCGAGCACGGCCCAGCCGTCCCCGTCCTCGATCAGATAGATGTTCACGTGGTCGAGGCGGAACGGAAGAGGGATGCGCGCCCAGAGAATGCCGGGCGCGACCTCGATGGTTTCTCCAACGGCGGGCGGCGCGGGAAAGGGA
>Ga0209933_1002007_pt1 | contig 13650 bp, 15 predicted proteins | sample ThiBiot_300_biof_FD_183944 | JGI IMG/M metagenome (GOLD analysis project Ga0209933, IMG submission 183944) | Wastewater bioreactor microbial communities from Cape Town, South Africa - Thiocy_cont_300_biof (SPAdes) | ecosystem: Engineered > Bioremediation > Thiocyanate > Unclassified | place...
GGATGAGAAGGATTTTCGTGATGTCGCGAGTTTGCGAGCTGACCGGCAAGGCCGTGATGACCGGCAATACGGTCAGCCATGCCAACAACAAGAGCCGCCGCCGCTATCTGCCCAATCTCGTCAATGTGACGCTGATGAGCGATGCGCTCGGCCAGAGCTTCAAGCTGCGCGTTTCGGCCCATGGCCTGCGCTCGGTCGAGCATCGTGGCGGCCTCGACGCCTTCCTGACGAAGGCCAGCGAGAGCGAGCTTTCGGATCGCGCCCGCATCCTGAAGCGCAAGATCGCCGACAAGCAGTCGGCCGCTGCCGCCGCCTGATCGGCCGGCAAATCGAGATTTCGGAAGGGCCGCCGCGAGGCGGCCTTTTTGTTTCGGGGCGTCAGTTGAGCGCGGCGGACGGGCCGAGCCAGACGAATTCGAGCAGCAGCGTGCGCTGGAAGACGTTCTGGTTGTCGTCGGAGACGAGCGTCACCCGCATGCGGCCATCGGCATCGGTCGAGACCGCGAGGCCTTCCATATTGTCGATCTGGTCGGCCATGGAAGCTTCCAGCATCACCGGGCCGTCGACCAGCGCGCCGGGCCGGATCGCGCCGGCCGGAATGCGGCGGAGCCGCATGTTGACGCCGACCGGCAGCGCCGTGATGCGCCGCTCGAGCAGCAGGAGATCGCCGTCCGGCATGAAGGCGCCATCGGTGACGTCGTAATCGTCGCTGCGGACGACCGAGAAGGCGCCGGCGCGCGGGCCGCGCACCACCCAGGCGCGATGATTGCCGGCCGCGTCCAGCGACTGCTCGGAGACGACGACCGGCGAGCCGGCCAGCGGCCCCGCGGCGGGCGCAATCGCCACCGTTTCCAGCCCCTGATTGGGCACCATGCCGCGCGCGCTTTTCGGCAGCGCGACCGGCGTCGCACGGGCGAGCGAGGGGTCGGTCGTGAAGCGGTAGAATTTGAGGCTGTTGCTCTGCTCGAAGGTGACATAGGCACCGCTGCCGTCCGGCGCGAGCCGCACCGCCTCGGCATCGGCCGCCATGCGGCGGAGCAGCGGCCGCCCCTTGGCGTCGAGCATGACGCCGGCCTTGGTCTCCTCGACGCCCACGAGATGGCCGCTGGCGCGCACCAGCCGCCCGGTCAGCCAGCGGCCGGTATCGGCGACGGCGATGAAGCTCTTGCCGTCCGGGCCGATATCGAGGCCGGAAAAGCTGCCGAAGCGGCGGTTGTTGGACGAGAGGATCAGCCCGCCGCGGAACTCGAACTCGCCGAAGCGGGTGGCGTCGCCCGTGCGCTGGAAACGCTCGATCGGCTCGGAACGGACGGTGACCGGCGGCATGCCGGGCTTCTGGTCGCTGGCGGCCAGCGCCGGGGCGGAGGGCGCAACCGCCAACGGCGCCGCGAGCGCGGCGGCGAGGAGAAGGGCGAGGGCGGCGCGAAGCGTCTGCCTCACGCGGCCCGCCTCCCCCGGCCGGGCTGGGCGGCGCCGGTCCCCTTCTCGTCGAAGAGCTCGGCGAGCTTCTCGGTCATCGCGCCGGCGAGTTCCTCGGCGTCGACGATGGTGACGGCGCGCTTGTAGTAGCGCGTCACGTCATGGCCGATGCCGATGGCGATCAGTTCGACCGGCGAGCGGTTCTCGATCTCGTCGATGACGAAGCGGAGGTGCCGTTCGAGGTAATTGCCGGTGTTGACCGACAGCGTCGAATCGTCGACCGGGGCGCCGTCCGAGATCATCATCAGGATACGGCGCTGCTCTGAGCGCACCAGCAGGCGCTTGTGCGCCCAGTCGAGCGCCTCGCCGTCGATGTTCTCCTTGAGCAGCCCCTCGCGCATCATGAGGCCGAGATTGCGCCGCGCGCGCCGCCAGGGCGCGTCCGCCGCCTTGTAGATGATGTGGCGCAGATCGTTGAGGCGGCCGGGCGACGCGGGCTTGCCCGCCTGCAGCCAGGCCTCGCGCGACTGGCCGCCCTTCCAGGCGCGGGTCGTGAAGCCGAGGATCTCGACCTTGACGCCGCAGCGCTCCAGCGTGCGCGCGAGGATGTCGGCGCAGGTCGCCGCGACCGTGATCGGCCGGCCGCGCATCGAGCCGGAATTGTCGATCAGGAGCGTCACGACGGTGTCGCGGAAATCCGTGTCCTTCTCGATCTTGAACGAGAGCGGCTGCATCGGATCGGTCACGACGCGGTGCAGCCGCGCCGGATCGAGGATGCCTTCCTCGCGGTCGAAATCCCAGGACCGGTTCTGCTGCGCCATCAGCCGCCGCTGCAGCCGATTGGCGAGCCGGCCGACGGCGCCCTGGAGGTTGGCGAGCTGCTTGTCGAGGAAACCGCGCAGCCGGTCGAGCTCGGCGGAATCGCAGAGGTCCTCGGCCTTGATCGTCTCGTCGAAGCGGGTCGTGAAGGCCTTGTAGTCGGTCGAAGGCTGCGGGCGCGTCAGCGGTGGCTCGGGCCGGCGCTCCTCGCCGGCGTCGCGCGCATCCTCCGATTCCTCGCCCTCGGTGTCTTCCTCGGTCGAGCTCTCTGTCGTCTCGGTATCGCCGGCATCGGTCTCGTCGCCGGTCGCCTCCGATTCCTCGGCGGCCTCGCTCTCGGCCTGCTCGGCCTGTTCCGAGGCGCTTTCCTGCTCGGCGCCGGAATCGTCGCTCGCCTCGCCGTTCTGCTCGTTCTCGTCCTCGCCGCCCTCGCCGAGCTCGTCGCCCATTTCGAGCGAGGCCAGCAGCGAGCGGACGGCCGAGGCGAAGCGCTTCTGGTCGCCGACCGTGTTCTCCAGCCGGTCGAAGCCGTCGCCGGCCTTGTCCTCGATCCAGTCGCGCCAGAGATCGACGATCTTCCGGCTCGATTCCGGCGGCGCGAGGCCGGTCAGCTTCTCGCGGACGAGGAGCGCGACGGCATCCTCCAGCGGCGCCTCGGAGCGCTCGGTGATGTCCTGGAAATTGCCGCGGTGGTAGCGGTCCTCCAGCATCGCCGAGAGATTGCTGGCGACGCCGTCCATCCGCCGCGCGCCGATCGCCTCGACGCGGGCCTGCTCGACGGCGTCGAACACCGCACGGGCATTCTTGCCCTCCGGCGCGACGACGCGGTGCAGCGCCTGGTCGTGGCAGGCGAGCCGCAGCGCCATCGAATCGCCGAGGCCGCGCGTCACCGCGATCTCGCGCGCCGTCGGCTTGCGGCCGGGCTCGGGCAACCGCGCCCGAAGCCCGGTCAGCGCCGGACGGTCGTTCGAATAGGTGACCTCGAGATCGGCCTTGCCGGAGATGGCGCGCACGCAGCCGGCGACGGCCCGCTTCAGCGGCTCCGTCACAGGCTCGCCGGCCTTGCCCTTGGCGTCGATGTTGGATCCGCTCATCGCGACCCCAATCTTACGAAAGGACGACGTTCGCCGCCGATTCCGCCAGCTCCTCGCCAAAGGCGCGCTGGTAGAACTCGGCCACCAGCGTGCGCTCCAGCTCGTCGCACTTGTTGAGGAAGGTCACGCGGAACGCGAAGCCGATATCGCCGAAGATCTCGGCATTCTCGGCCCAGGTGATGACCGTGCGCGGGCTCATGACCGTCGAGAGATCGCCATTCATGAAGGCGGAGCGGGTCATGTCGGCGAGACGGACCATGCGGCCGACCAGCGCCCGGCCCTTCGGATCGGCGAAATGCTTCGCCTTCGAAAGGACGATCCCGACCTCGTTGTCATGCGGCAGGTAGTTGAGCGTCGTGACGATCGACCAGCGGTCCATCTGCGCCTGGTTGATCTGCTGCGTGCCGTGATAGAGGCCCGACGTATCGCCGAGGCCGACCGTGTTGGCGGTGGCGAACAGGCGGAAGGCCGGATGCGGGCGGATGACGCGGTTCTGGTCGAGCAGCGTCAACCGGCCCGAGCTTTCCAGGACGCGCTGGATCACGAACATGACGTCCGGACGGCCGGCGTCATATTCGTCGAACACGAGCGCGACATTGTGCTGATAGGCCCAGGGCAGGATGCCGTCGCGGAATTCCGTGACCTGCTTGCCTTCCTTGATGACGATCGCGTCCTTGCCGATCAGGTCGATGCGGCTGATATGGCTGTCGAGATTGACGCGGATGCACGGCCAGTTGAGGCGCGCGGCGACCTGCTCGATATGCGTCGATTTGCCCGTGCCGTGATAGCCGGTCACCATCACGCGGCGGTTGCGCGCGAAGCCGGCGAGGATCGCCAGCGTGGTGGCACGGTCGAACAGATAGTCCGGATCGCTGTCCGGCACATGCTCGTTCGGCGCCGAGAAGGCGGGAACGACAAGCTCGCTCTCGAAGCCGAACAGCTCCTTGACCGACACCTTGGTATCGGGAAGGGCGGCGCGGTCGCTCGTGGTCTCAGTCATATTGGCTCCGTCGCGCCCGGCGGACGCTTCAGCTCGGTTCTTCGCGAGGGGAGAAACCGGGGATTAAGGGAGGCCTCCAAGGCCATCATGGCGTTCTAGCAGAAGCCTGCGGCCTTGAGGAAGTTGTAAGCCTGGATGATTTCTCGAAGGCGGTCTTCCGAGGAGCGGTCGCCGCCATTGGCATCCGGGTGGTAGAGCTTCACGAGGCTCTTGTAGCGGGCCTTGATCGCCTCCGCCGTTTCCGACCCTTCCAGGTCGAGCGTGTCGAAGGATTTCTTCTCCAGCGTCTTCAGCCGCCGCTTCGGCACCGCCTCGGCGGCCGGATCGGGCTTGAAGCCGCGCTCGAACATGTCGAACGGATCGCGCAGCCCGCCCGTCCAGTCGCGGGTCGAGGCGCGGCGCACATTCTCGCGCTGCTCGCCGGCCGAATTGACGCCCATGGTCCATGTCGGCCGGTGGCCGGTGATCGAATCCTTCTGGTAGGCGGCGATGTCGTCGTCGCCCATGCCGGAGAAGTAGTTGTAGGACTTGTTGTAGAGGCGGACGTGGTCGATGCAGAAATGGTGATACTGCCCCTCGCGGCCGCGGCCCTTGGGCGCCTTGTGCGTGCCCGCGGCATCGCAGCCCTCCCAGCCGCAGCGGAAGGCCGACTCGCGCGGCATCGCATCGCCGGGAGGCTTGATGCGGATGCGGTCGAAGATTTTTGAATCGAGCTTCATCGGTCGATTATGCTGGGCGCGCATCGGCCCGACAAGGCGATGCAGGCGATTGAGGTGAACGGAGCGTCGGATGGATACGCGCGAGAGGATCGCGAGGCGGCTGGAGGAATCCCTGCAGCCGGAGACCCTAGATGTGATCGACGAGTCGCATCTGCACAAGGGCCATCATGGCGCGCGGCCGGGCGGCGAGACACATTACCGCGTCCGCGTCACCGCCTCGGCCTTCAAGGGCAAGAGCCGCATCGAGATGCACCGCATGATCAACGCGCTGCTCGCCGACGAGCTGGCGGCCGGCGTGCATGCCCTCGCCATCGAGGCGAAAGCCGGCTGAGCTAGCGGGCGGCGCGTGTCCTGGCGCGGTTGGAGGCGAGGAGCTTTCGCGCCAGCGCCGCGCCGATGGCATGGTAGACGCCGGCCGCGAGGCGCGGATCGGCCTCCCCCGCCGCCTTGAGCTGCCCGGCATCGAGCGCGATCACCTGCAAGGGCGTCAGCGCGCGGACGGTCGCCGTCGCCCGGGCGCCGGCAAGGAAGGCGACCTCGCCGATGAAGGCGCCGCGGCCGAGGCGGGCGAGCCGCGTGCCGTTCGCCGCGACGACTTCCGCCTCGCCGGTTACCACCAGATAGACGGCGCCGACCGGGTCGCCCTCGGCTACCAGCGGCGCGCCGGGATCGAGATCGACCAGTTCGCCGAATTCGACGATCCGCGCCAGTTCCTCGTCGTCGAGTTCGGTGAGGCTGTCCCGCAGCAGCGTGCCGCCGCTCACCTGGTCGACGAGCCGCCGAGCCGCAACGAGCGTCCAGAGGCGATAGAGATTGATGAGGATGAACAGCGTGTTCCAGGCGATGCCAGTATAGAGCGGCACCGGCGCCAGCGCGTAATAGAGGATGAGGCAGGCGAAGGAGAGGATCAGCAGCACCCGCAGCCACACCATATTGGTGAGGAACAGCGAGATGGCCATCAACAGGAAGCCGGCATGGCCCGGCAGGTCGAGCGCATTGCCGAAGAAGAGGCTGAGCACGTCGAGCATCGCCTCTCTCCCCCGTCAGAGCGTGTCGGCGAGGAAGGCCCGCACGGCGGATGGCGGCACGTCCTTCGCGATGAAGGCCTGGCCGACGCCGCGCGTCAGGATGAAGGTCAGCGTGCCGCGCGACACCTTCTTGTCCTGCGCGATCAGCGCCATCAGCCCATCGGCATCGGGAAGATCGCCCGGGATCTCGGACAGCTCGGTCGGCAGGCCGACGTCGCGGAGATGCTGTGTCACGCGGACCGCGTCGTCCGGCGAGCACAGATTCATCAGTGCCGAGAAGCGGTGCGCCAGCACCATGCCGATCGCGACGCCCTCGCCATGCACGAGACGCTGCGAATAGCCGGTCGCCGCTTCGAGCGCATGGCCGAAGGTGTGGCCGAGATTGAGAAGGGCGCGGTCGCCGGTCTCGGTCTCGTCGGCGCCGACGACCTTCGCCTTGGCACGGCAGCTGGTCGCCACCGCCTCCTCTCGCTCGGGACCGCCGGAAAAGACGCCGCGCCAGTTCCCCTCCAGCCAGGCGAAGAAGGCCGGGTCGTCGATCAGCCCGTATTTCGCGACCTCGGCATAGCCAGCGCGGAATTCGCGCGGGCTGAGCGTATCGAGGAGCGCCGTATCGGCGATGACGAGGCTCGGCTGGTGAAAGGCGCCGACGAGGTTCTTGCCTTCCGGCGTGTTGATGCCGGTCTTGCCGCCGACGGATGAGTCGACCTGCGCCAGCAGCGAGGTCGGCACCTGCACGAAGCGCATGCCGCGGCGCGTGATCGCGGCGGCGAAGCCGGAGAGATCGCCGATCACGCCGCCGCCGAGCGCCACGACGATGTCGCCGCGCTCGAGGCGGGCGGCGAGGATGCCGCGCACGACGCTTTCGAGAATGGCGAAGTTCTTGGAGCCCTCGCCGGCCGGCACGTCGATGCCCACCGAGGCAATGCCGGCCGCATCGAGCGCGTCGGCGAGGCGCTGGCGATAGAGCGGCCCGACATGCGCGTCGGCGACGATGGCGGCGCGCACCTTGGGCAGGCGCTCTGCGATCTCGCGGCCCGCCGCGTCGATCAGGCCGCGGCCGATCAGGATGTCATAGGAACGCGCGCCGAGGTCGACGCCGACGCGGATGGCGGCGGCGGAGGATGCCGGATGGGTCACGGGGAGGCTCTTTCGGAAGGGGCGGCGTCCGCTGGCGGCACGGCGAGGAAGCCGGCGAGCGCGCTCACCACCTCTTCCGCCACCACGTCATGCGGCACGTCGCGCGAGAGAATATGGATATCGGCACCGGCATAGACCGGATAGCGCTCGTCCATCAGCCGCCGCATGGTCGCCTCGGGATCGGCGGTCTGCAGCAGCGGCCGGTTGGAGCGCTTGCGGACCCGCGCCATCAGGATGTCGAGCTCGGCCCGGAGCCAGACCGAGACGCCGCCCGCCGCGATCGCCGTCCGCGTCTCGGCATTCATGAAGGCGCCGCCGCCGGTCGCGAGCACCTTCGGCCGCCCGTCGAGCAGGCGGCGGATGACGCGCCGCTCGCCGTCGCGGAAATAGGCCTCGCCATGACGGGCGAAGATCTCGGGTATCGTGGCGTCGGCCGCCTTCTCGATCTCGGCATCGGCATCGACGAAGGGCAGATGCAGCCGCGCGGCCAGCCGCTTGCCGACCGAGGTCTTGCCGGCGCCCATCAGCCCGACCAGGACGATCGACCGGCCGCCGAGGCCCTCGACGAGCGCGCTCTCGGCCGTCACCCCGCCCCTGTTCGCGTCCTGCTGCATCCGTCCCCGCCATCAAAGTCCCGTGCGGACGCCTCTGGTAGAGCGGCAGCGGCGGAGCCTGTCAAGCGAGCGCGACCCTCCGCTCTTGTCAGCGGCGCCGCGCCTGTCCTATCGAGAAGCTGCCCCCGAGGAATCCCGCAGCCATGCCGACGCTGACGCGCTTCGTCCTGCTTCTCGTGCTGGTCGCCCTCGCGCTCTATGGCGCGGTGTTCGCGCTCGCGACATTCATCGAGCCTAAACCACGCGAGATCACTATCCGGGTTCCGACGGACAGACTGCTGAAGGATTGACCATGGCCGCGATGGAGCCCGCCCCGACAAAGGAGGCCGGGCATGCGCCGCTCCGGGGCTCGTTCGGCACCGATCTCGAAGCCTTTCTCGAGATGATGAGCGCCGAGCGCGGCGCCTCGCCGAACACGCTCGACTCCTACCGGCGCGACGTCGAGGATTATGGCGGCTTCCTCGCCCGGCGCCGGACGAGCCTCCGCACCGCCTCGCCCGAGGATGTCCGCGCCTATATGGCCGAGCTCGAGGCGCGCGGCTATGCCGCCTCCTCGGCCGCCCGGCGCCTGTCGGCGCTTCGCCAATTGCACCGCTTCCTCTTCGCGGAAGGGATCCGCAAGGACGATCCGACCGGCATCATCGCCGGGCCGAAGCGCAAGCCGCCGCTGCCGAAGATCATGTCCGAAGCCGAGGTGGAGCGGCTGCTCGGCGAGGCCGAGGCCGCCATCGCGCGCGCCGAGACGCCGGCGGCGCGGCTCCGGGCGGCGCGGCTCGCGGCGCTGCTCGAGACGCTCTATGCCTCGGGGCTCCGCGTCTCGGAGCTCGTCGCCCTGCCGGCCAGCGCGGCGCGGCCGGACCTCCGCATGCTGATGATCCGCGGCAAGGGCAGCAAGGAACGCATCGTGCCGCTCACCGAGCGCTCGCGCGCCGCCATCGGCCGCTTCATGGCGCTACGGCGCGAGGCGGAGGGCGAGAAGCCGGCCGGTCCCTGGCTCTTCCCGGCGCTGAGCGAGAGCGGCACGCTGACGCGCCAGGCCTTCGCCCGCGAATTGAAGGCGCTCGCCGCCAGCGTCGGCATCGCGCCGGCCCGCGTCTCGCCGCATGTGCTGCGCCATGCCTTTGCGAGCCACCTGCTGCAGAACGGCGCCGATCTCCGCATCGTGCAGCAGCTGCTGGGCCATGCCGATATCTCGACGACGCAAATCTATACGCATGTGCTGGAGGAGCGGCTGAAGTCGCTCGTCGCCGATCATCATCCGCTGGCGCGCGCCGCGGCCGAGTGAATCACCAGGCGAGCAGGCGGCGGCCGATCAGGGCACCGGCCGCGGTGACGGCGGCGATGCCGATGCCGTACCAGACGAGCACGAAGAGCGGCGAATCGTCGGTGCAGTGAAAGGCATAGAGCGTGGCGCCGATGCCGCCGGCCGCGAGGCCCGCCACGGCGCCGGCGAGCGCCGGCCGCGTCGGCGCCCCCTGGCGGAGCGCGACAAGCATCGCGGCGAGGACGGGCGCCGCCATCAGCGGCACCAGCACGACGCAGTAGCGCGCATTGTGGCCGATCAGCCCCGGCATCCAGCTGTCCGGCGCCGTCGCGCCCAGTTCGCCGGCGATGCCGAGCGCCAGGATGCCGAGTGGCAGGAAGAGCGCGACCGCGCGCGGCGCCGAGCGTTGGCCGGGCCGCACCATCGCCAGCACCACGGCCATGGCGGCGAGCGCCAGCGAGACGGTGAAGCCGAACTTCACCATGAGCCGCGGCGTCATCATCACAGCCGCGAGGTCGGGACGGACGCGGAGGCAGAGGACGAAGAGCAGGGCCGCGGCGGCAAGACCGGCGGGAAGCAGCAGCGCCACCGCCTTTCCGGGCGGGCGGGCGCGACGCTCGTCCGCCGCCATCGCCGTGATGAGATCGTCCGTCCTCATGATGCGGTCCTCATTCTCCTTCCGCGGCGCGCAGCCGCGCGGCGAGGCCGGCAAAGGCCCGGTGCAGCGTCACCCGCACGGCGCCCGGCGTCATGCCCTCGCGCTCCGCGGTCTCGCCGACCGAGGCGCCATCGACTGCCAGCGCCTTCAGCACCGCGCGCTGCTTCTCCGGCAGCAAAGCGAGATGACGCTCGACCTCGGCCGAATCGGCACCCGGCCGCTCCTCGGCCGCCGGGATGACCTCGGCGAAATCCTCGATCGGCAGCTCGACGCGCCGGCCGCGCCGCCGCACATGATCGACGAGCTTGTTGCGCGCGACCGTATAGAGCCACGGGCCGAACGGATCGGACGGCCGCCAGGTGTGGCGCTTGAGATGGATCGCGAGCAGCGTTTCCTGCACGATATCCTCGCTTTCGGACGCGGAGAGGCCCATGGCGGCAAGCCGTCGCCGCGCCGTCGCCCGCAGGACCGGCGCAATCTCGGCGAGGAGACGGCGATAGGCGGCCTGGTCGCCGGCGAGCGCTTCGCGCATCAGCCGGGCCCATGCCTCGTCGCGTCGATCGGCTGCTGCCCGTCCCGTCATGCACTGCGTCCGACATTCATTTCGCTGCCGAGACCGGGAACGTTACAGGCCCCGCGCGATTTCGGCGATGACATCGCGCAAACAGCATAAGGCGACGGCCGCCGGTCGTCGCGGATCGTTTGGCGCCGCTCGGCATTGAGAGCGTTGCGCGGCGCTCAGGCCGCGTTCTGCCGTGGGGGCGCCGTCCGATGTCCGATCCGATCGTCAAGTTCGAGGTGCCGACCACCGAGACGGAACCGCTGGAGGCGCCCGACCTCACGCAACCGGAAGGGCCGCTTCCCGCCGACCCGATCGTGACGATGCTGGCGCTCTTGCTCGTCATCGCGATCCTCACCGTCTGCTACTTCGCCTCGTCGATCATCCTGCCGATCATCCTCGCGGTGGTGCTGAAGATGCTGCTGCAGCCCGGCATGCGGCTGTTCGATCGGCTGCGGGTGCCGCGCAGCATCGGCGCGCTGCTGCTCATCATCGGCGTCTTCGCCGTGATCGTCGGCTTCGGCGCGGCGATGTCCGGCCAGGCCGCCGGCTGGGCGGCGCGGCTGCCCGAAGGCATGTCGCGGATCGAGGAGCGTCTCGCCTTCCTCGCCCGGCCGCTGCAGACGCTGCAGACCTTCCTGCACCAGTTCGACGGCGGCTCCGGCGGCAGCGACGGCCCGTCGCTCTCGACGACGCTGATGAAGGGCACGCAGCATTTCGCCAGCGGCTTCTTCGAGACGCTGCTGATCCTCTATTTCCTGCTCATCTCCGGCGACACCTTCCTGCGCCGCCTGGTCGAGATCGTGCCGAGCTTCCGCGACAAGCGCCGCGTCGTCGAGATGTCGCAGCAGATCGAGGACAATGTCTCGGCCTATCTGACGACGATCACGCTGATGAATGCGCTGGTCGGCGTCGCGACGGGCGTCGCGATGTGGGCCTGCGGCCTCGGCGATCCGCTTCTCTGGGGCTTCGTCGCCTTCGCGCTCAATTATGTGCCGATCATGGGGCCGGCGCTCGGCGTGGTGCTGTTCCTGATGGCGGGGCTTCTCACCATCGACCCGCTATTCCAGGCGCTGCTGCCGGCCGGGCTCTATCTCCTGATCCATGTCATCGAGGGCGAATCGGTGACGCCGCTGCTGCTCGCGCGGCGTTTCACGCTCAACCCCGTGCTGGTGATCGTCTCGCTGATCTTCTGGTTCTGGATGTGGGGCGTGCCGGGCGCCGTGCTCGCCGTGCCGATGCTCGCCATCGCCAAGATCATCTGCGACGGCGTCCGCCCGCTGAATGCGCTCGGGAGATTCCTCGAAGGGTAGCGGCGGCGCCTACCAGCTCGCGCCGGCCTTCTCGACATGGGCGGCGCCGATGATGGCGCCGGGGCCGCCGCCGGCCGCCTCTTCCTGCAGGAACACGGCACAGCCGTCGGTGCCGGTCTCGCGATATTCGGCCATCGGCAGATCGACCTTGAGCGGCTCGCCGCGCCAGACCGCGATCGGGCGGAGGCGGCGCACGACATTGTAATAGGAGAGCGTGCGGCCGCGGTTCTCGCCGCGCTCGATCGGCACCTTCACATGCCGCTCATAGAGCGCGAGGACGAGGGTCGCCTTTTTCGGCCCGTCCTTGCCCGCCGCGCCGACCGAGACGCGGATCGCATCGCCCATCATGCCGACCGAAATCGGCACCGACGGCGCCGGGCCCTTGGCGATGGCCTTCTCGATCGCCGCCTCGTCGCTGCCGACGACATGGACGCGGCCATTGACGATCATCTGCGGCGTGTAGACCTGCCGGTCGCCGCGGGCGTTCGCGTAGTCCTTCTGCCGGCTGGTGAAGGCATGCTCGGCGAGCGTGTCCTTCCAGCCCTGATAGTCCCAATAGTCGACGGAGAGCGAGAGCGCGACGATGTCGGGACGCTTGGCGAATTCCTCCAGCGCCTCGTCGGCCGGGGGGCAGGAGGCGCAGCCCTGGCTGGTGAAGAGTTCCAGCACCGCCGTCACCTTCTCGTCCTCGGCACCGGCGGAACCGGCGGCGAGGCTCGAAAGGACGATGAAGGCCATGGCGGCGGGAATGCGGGACATACGCCTGATCGTTGCTGGGGAGCACGGTCGCGACCGAACGGGACGGATGATCCCATACGTCCGCGACCGATCGCGAACCAGTCAATTCCGGGTGACCGGCGCGGGCGCGCCGGCCACGCTCAAGCTTGGCTCAGGCGACGAGCGCGCGCAGCACATATTGCAGGATGCCGCCGTTCTTGAAGTAGTCGAGCTCGTCCAGCGTATCGATGCGGCAGAGCAGCGGCACCACCTTCTGCGAGCCGTCCGCGAAAGTGATCTCAGCGTCGAGCATCTGGCGCGGCTTGAGATCGCCGGCGATGCCGCGGATGGTCACCGTCTCGTCGCCCTTGAGGCCGAGCGTCTGCCAGGAGGTTCCCTCCTCGAAGACGAGCGGCACGACGCCCATGCCGACCAGGTTCGAACGGTGGATGCGCTCGAAGGACTGCGCGATCACGGCGCGGACGCCGAGCAGGTTGGTGCCCTTCGCCGCCCAATCGCGCGACGAGCCGGTGCCATATTCGCGGCCGGCGAAGATGACCAGCGGCGTGCCCTCGGCCTTGTACTTCATCGCCGCGTCATAGATCGGCATCTCGACGCCGTCCGGCTCATGCAGCGTGAAGCCGCCTTCCTTGCCACCCAGCATCTGGTTCTTGATGCGGATATTGGCGAAGGTGCCGCGCATCATCACTTCGTGATTGCCGCGGCGCGTGCCGTACTGGTTGAAGTCGACCACGGCGACGCCGTTGTCGGTCAGGTACTTGCCCGCCGGCGAGGCCGGCTTGATCGATCCGGCCGGCGAGATGTGGTCGGTCGTGATCGAATCGAGGAAGAGGCCGAGCACGCGCGCGCCGACGATGTCGGTCACTGCGCGCGGCTGCTTCTGCATGCCGACGAAATAAGGCGGGTTCTGCACATAGGTCGAGTGGTTGTCCCAGGCATAGGTCTCGCCCTTCGGCGCCTGGATCTTCTGCCAGTTCTCGTCGCCCTTAAAGACGTCGGCATATTTCGCCTTGAACATCGCCTGCGTGATGTTGGCGGCGATGAAGTCGGCGATCTCCTTGGACGATGGCCAGATGTCCTTGAGATAGACGGGCTGGCCGTCCTTGCCGGTGCCGAGCGGCTCCGAGGTCAGGTCGATCTGCAGCGAGCCGGCCAGCGCATAGGCGACGACGAGCGGCGGCGAGGCGAGATAGTTCGCCTTGACGTCCGGATTGACGCGGCCCTCGAAATTGCGGTTGCCCGAAAGGACGGCCGCCGCGACGAGGTCATGCTCGTTGATCGTGCG